>Ga0302315_10000279_pt1 | contig 61973 bp, 55 predicted proteins | sample III_Palsa_N3_1_FD_200532 | JGI IMG/M metagenome (GOLD analysis project Ga0302315, IMG submission 200532) | Peat permafrost microbial communities from Stordalen Mire near Abisko, Sweden - III_Palsa_N3_1 | ecosystem: Environmental > Terrestrial > Soil > Palsa > Peat permafrost | place: Sweden...
TTTCTGCCGGAGACCGTCTTCAGGGCACATCCGTCAGTCTTGCCACTCCTATCCTGGTGGACACGGCGGATCATTGGCTGGTGAGGAAGGCCGCCGATTGGCTTTGCAAAGACATACAAAAAGTAACTGATCTGACACCATTGCTCTTGTCACGGATACCTACACAAGCAACCGATCTGATCATCATAGGAAGCCTGGACCGGTCGCCCCTGATCCGGCAATTGGCCAACGCCGGAAAAATCAATGTAACCACATTAAAGGGGAAATGGGAATCGTATTCCTACCAGGTGATCCTTCACCCCTTTAAAGGGATCGGAAAAGCGTTGGTTATTATCGGCAGCGACAAGAGAGGAACGGCCTACGGGGCGCTGGAACTGTCCCGGGAGATGGGCGTGTCGCCCTGGTATTGGTGGGCCGATGTGCCCGTTCGCAAACAAAACGCGTTATACCTCCATCATGCGCCTTATTTCTCCGGATCGCCCGGCGTAAAATATCGGGGCATTTTCATCAACGATGAAGCACCGGCCTTCTCCGGGTGGACCCGCGCCACCTTTGGAGGCGTTAACCACCTTGTCTATGAAAAGATGTTTGAATTGCTCCTGCGCCTGAAGGCCAATTACCTCTGGCCCGCTATGTGGGGCAATGCCTTCAACGATGATGATACGCTGAATCCTATCCTGGCAGATCAATACGGCATTGTGATGGGCACCTCCCACCACGAACCCATGCTGAGGGCGCAGCAGGAATGGAAAAGATATGGGACGGGCGCATGGAACTATGTCACCAATGCACCTGTCCTGCAGGACTTTTGGAAAAAGGGCATTCAGCACATGGGGACGCATGAAAGCATCGTCACCGTCGGTATGCGCGGAGATGGGGATATGCCCATGACGGAAGGCAGCAATATCGCGCTACTGGAAAAAATTGTGGCCGATCAGCGCAGGATCATTGGGGAAGTCACGGGTAAAAACCCGGCCGATGTGCCTCAGTCCTGGGCGTTGTACAAGGAAGTCCAGGACTACTATGACAAGGGCATGCGCGTGCCGGACGACGTTACCCTCCTGCTTTGTGACGATAACTGGGGCAATATTCGCAAGCTGCCCAAACCCGGATCCCCCGAAAGAAGGGGTGGCTACGGAATCTACTATCACTTTGATTATGTAGGCGACCCCCGCAACTACAAATGGCTCAACACCAATTCCATCCCCCGGGTATGGGAGCAGATGAAACTGGCGTACGACAACGAAGTCAGACAGATATGGATCGTCAACGTAGGCGACCTGAAACCCATGGAACTGCCTATCAGTTTTTTCCTGGACTATGCATGGAATCCTTCCGAATGGCCGATTGACCGCGTCGAAGCCTATGCCCGGAATTGGGCAGCAGAACAGTTCGGCCCTCTGCATGCCGCCGCCATTGGACATATCCTTTCCGAATATACCTTCTATAACAGCCGCCGAAAGCCTGAGTTGCTGTCTCCCGGCACCTACAGCCTGACTGCCTACCGGGAAGCGGAAAAAGTAGTCGCTCAATATAACACCCTGACCACGCAAGCCGAGGAATTATATGCAGAGATGGCCGCCGCAGACAGGGATGCCTTTTACGAGTTGGTACTGTATCCCGTAAAGGCCTGTGCCAACCTGAACGAGCTCTATGTCTCGGCAGCCCGGAACCACTGGTATGCCTTACAGGGCAGGGCTGCCACCAATGCCCTGGCAGACAGTGTAAGGGCCCGGTTTGCAGAAGATTCCCTGCTTTCACATGAATACAATACCGTTCTTGCCGGAGGAAAATGGACCCATATGATGGACCAGACCCATATAGGTTACACTCATTGGCAGGAGCCGCGCGTCAATAGCATGCCCGCCGTACAAACGATTCCATTGCGGGACACGGCGGAAATGGGGGTCGCCGTAGAAGGCGCGGACAGCGCAGCAGGGGCGACCGCCGCGTCCACGACCCTTCCACTTTTCAGCGTTTACTCGCCTGGCCGGCATTACATCGATATTTTCAACAAGGGGACAATCCCCTTTGAATACCATATTTCAGCAAGCGCCCCCTGGGTCAGGATCACGGCCGCGGATGGCCGCGTAAAAGATGAACAACGCGTATGGATCAGCATAGACATGCGCAAGGCTCCGGAGGGCAAACAAGGTGCTGCCCTGCTGGTTACAGGACCTTCCGGCCAGAGCCTAACGGTACGCCTTGCCCTGCAAGGAGCCCTGGCCGACCCCTTGGGAGCCGCCGTGCCATCTGTTGGTTTTGTAGAAGACCAGGGGTACGCGGCGATGAATGCAGACCATTATACCCGAGCAGTGAATACTTCAGCTGTCCATTGGGTGCGCATAGCCAGGGTCGGGAAGATCGGGACGGGGATGACGCCAGCGCGCACGACGGCGCATGATCCGGGAGCGCACACGACGGCACATGATCCGGGGGCGCACACGACGGCACATGATCGGACTGATTCGTCCTACCTGGAATATGCCTTTTATACTTTTGATACCGGTGTGGCCAACCTGCAGGCGTACTGCGCTCCTACCCTGGATTACGAAAATACGGGGGGCCGACGGTTTGCCGTCTCCATAGACAATGGGCCGCTCACGATCCTTCATCTTCCGGCAGAACAAACGGGACCTGTATGGAGTTCGCTGGTGGGGGATAATATCGCCATTGTGGGGACAAGCATCCATCTTTCCCGACAGGGGCCACACATCCTGCGGTACTGGAAAGTCGATCCGGGCGTCGTGCTGGAAAAGATAGTCCTTGACCTGGGAGGAGCCAAGGCCTGTTACCTGGGTCCTCCGGAAACTCCGATGCGACCCGGCCTAAAAGATTATTTCAGGGATGATTTCCCGGTAGGCGTAGCCGTTAGCCCCTATTCCCTTAAGGGCCCGGATACGGGATTGATCCTGCAACAATTCAATAGCCTGACGCCGGAGAATGTGATGAAAATGGGGCCGATTCATCCCCTGGAACAACAATATCATTTCGGGGAGGCGGACTCCATTGTGGCCTTTGCGCAGGCACACGGCCTGCGGGTCCGGGGTCATAATTTATGCTGGCACCAGCAAACACCCGCCTGGTTATTCAAGGATGACACGGCTGGGCTTGATACCCGGGCATCAGCGACGGGCGGAAACAGGGTCACCAAAGACGTCCTGTTACAACGCCTGAAGGACCATATCACTACGGTGGTCGGTCGTTACAAGGGGCGGATCTACGCCTGGGATGTCGTCAACGAAGCCATCAGCGACGACAGCACCCAGTTCCTGCGCAACTCGCTTTGGTATCAGATCTGCGGGGAAGACTTCATCAAAAAAGCGTTTCAGTACGCGCACGCCGCCGACCCGGTCGCCCAATTGTTTTATAATGACTATAATACCGAACGGCCTGAAAAAAGGAACCGCGTCTATCGGCTATTGAAAGACCTGGTGGACGAAGGCATCCCTATTACGGGCGTGGGATTGCAGGGGCACTGGTCTATTTACGAACCTTCGGGTAAAGATCTGCGGGACGCCATTGAGCAATTTTCCTCCCTTGGACTGAAGGTACAGATCACTGAACTGGACGTCTCGGTATACCCTTGGGAAAAAAACGACCGGGCCAGATTGTCTACCGATTCCGACACCTTGACCCAGGACTTGCAGGAGCGCCAAAGCCGCCAGTACAAAGCCTTGTTTGACATATTCAGGGAATATGCTTCTGTCATCAGCGGCGTCACCTTTTGGAATATCACGGACCGCCATACCTGGCTGGACGACTATCCGGTAAAAGGGAGGAAGAACTATCCTTTGCTGTTTGATACGGAAGGAGCGCCCAAAGAAGCGTATTGGGAAGTAACGGGTCAATAGAATAAATCAGCATTAATCAATCCAATATGAATATTGCCCATCGGATACGCGGCATTGTTTTATGTGTGAGCGTTTGCCTGTGTTCAACCCCATTGATTAGTCAGATAAGATTGCCCAGGCTGGTGAGTGACGGCATGGTATTGCAAAGGGAGACTCCTGTAAATATCTGGGGCTGGGCTGCCCAGGGAGAAAAAATACGCGTAACATTCAACGGTAAGACTTATCGGACAATCACCGGGCCCAATGGCAGGTGGAATGTAACCCTGGCCCCCATGAGAGCCGGAGGCCCGTACACGATGCAGGTCCGGGGCAATAACCGGAAAACGGGACTGGCTTCCCTTCTGGTAAAAGACATACTGGTGGGTGACGTATGGATATGTGCAGGCCAGTCGAACATGGTGTTACCCATGGAAAGGGTGAAAGAGAAATATCCGGAAGTAATAGCTCAAGCCCACGACTCCGCCATCCGGCAATTTTTCGTAGTCGCCTCGCCTGATTTTAATAGTCCCCATGACGACTTGCCGGGCGGCAAATGGGAGCCTTCCACCCCTTCCAGTGTATTGCAGTTTTCTGCTACCGCTTATTTTTTTGCAAAAGCGCTGTATGATAAATATCATGTACCGATTGGACTCATCAATGCCAGTGTAGGGGGAACGCCCATCGAATCCTGGATCAGTGAAGAAGGGCTGCTGGCGTTCCCGGAAGACATCCAATTAGCTCACCGGGCAAGGGATACGGCCTATGTAAACGCCGTTAACCGGAACGCGCTGGCCAGCGCCGCCGAGTCAAACAGGTTGGTGAAGGAACGGGATATGGGCCTGACGGGTCCAAAGCCCTGGTACGATACGACCTATGAACCGTGGGGCTGGGATCCTATCTCTATTCCCGGGTATTGGGCGGACGAGGGAGTGAAGGGGCTGAACGGGGTGGTATGGTACCGCAAAGACGTCGACATCCCAGCCTCCATGACAGGCGTTGCCGCCAACATCTTTATGGGTCGGATCGTGGACGCGGACTACTTGTATGTGAATGGAGTCCTGGTCGGTTCCACTACTTACCAGTATCCTCCCAGGAGATATGTGTTGCCGGCAGGCCTGCTTAGGCCGGGCAGGAACAGGTTCGTGATCAAAGTGGTGAACTATACGGGCAAAGGCGGCTTTGTACCGGGCAAGGCGTATCACCTGGAGGCCGGAGGACAGGACATAGACCTTCGCGGTGACTGGCAATACAAAGTCGGCGAGGCTTTTGCGCCCGTGCAAGGAGGTGTCAACATCAACTGGTCATACCAGCCGATTGGCTTATACAATGCGATGATCGCCCCATTGACTCTCTCCACTGTCAAGGGATATTTGTGGTACCAGGGCGAAGCCAACACCGGCAACCCTTCCGAATATCAGCGGCTACTTCCCGCACTAATAGCCAATTGGCGCAAGCAATGGGGCCTGGGGGAGTTGCCTTTCCTCTACGTACAGCTACCAAATTTTATGGAGACTCAATACCTCCCTTCGGAAAGCAATTGGGCGGAGTTAAGGGCAGCGCAATCAAGTGCATTATCTGTCCCCCATACAGGCATGGCGGTGGCGATTGACCTGGGGGAATGGAATGATATTCATCCCCTGGATAAAAAAGACGTAGGCGAACGCCTCGCTTATGCAGCGGAGAAAGTGGCTTACGGAGATGAGCAAATGGTATTTTCCGGGCCTACCTGCGAAAATGCGAGAACGGAAGACCATAAGATCATCCTCAGTTTTAGCCATACGGGCACCGGACTGATGGCAAAAGGAGACGCTGACCTTCATTATTTTTCGATTGCCGGGGCAGACAGAAAATTCGTTTGGGCGCAGGCCCAAATAGAAGGAAATACAGTAACAGTTTGGAGCAGGGACATTCTTCAACCGGTCTATGTCCGCTATGCATGGGCAGATAACCCGGAAGGCGCCAACTTGTTCAACAAAGAAGGTTTACCGGCATCGCCGTTTGAAATAAAGAGTGTGAAATAAAACGATTAGTGGTTTTGAAGGCGGGGGTTTTTATCTGCGAAAGGAACCAGCTTCTGATGGCTCGGCAGGACAAACCAGAAAGAACTTCCCTTGCCGGGCAAGCTATCAAAGCCAATGCTGCCTCCGTTATTTTCGACGAGCTCGCGGCAGAGGGTTAACCCAAGGCCACTGCCCTTTTCCTGCTGGGTGCCGGTTGTCGTAAAAGAGGCAGATTTATCAAAAATCCGGGGTTGATCGGCCCAGGAAATGCCCTGACCGTTATCGCTTACGGTGATACAAGCGGACCCTGTCCTGGCTTCCGCTTTTACCACTACTTTTCCTCCTGCCTTAGAAAATTTAATGGCGTTCTCCAGCAGGTTCCGGATGACGATATCCGTCATCGTTTCATCGGCATAGATCTCTACAGGTCCCACGGTCTCTTCCATCCAAAGCTCGACACCTTTATCCTTTGCCCTGTTTTCCAACAGGCGGATATTGCGCAGAACGAGCTCCTGTACGGGAAATTCCTTTCCATACACCTGCATGCCGTCCATCTGGCTTTTCGCCCAGAACAGGAGGTTTTCCAGTAAATGTTCGGTGCCCAGTAAGCTTTCTTCCATCCTGGCCCATAGCTGCCTGTACTCTTCTTCTGTTAAGGACTCCTCTTTCATCATGTCCACCACGTTCCTCAAGGCGCCGATAGGACCTCTCAGATCATGCCCTATAATAGAAAGGATGCGATTCTTCAAGGCGTTGAGGTCCTCCAGGAGCTTGTTCTGTGTGACCATGCCCTCGTTTTGCATTTTGAGCAGGTCGTTCAGCGTCTTCTTCATGGTATTGCTCCGGTAAAGGAAGAAGGTGAGTAACCCCAATACGACAAACCCGGAGAGCAGGATATTGCGGACAGACCGCTCCCTGCCGACTTCTTCCCGTTGGAGGGCCCTGTCCTCATTTAACAGGTCCACCTGGTGTTGCTCTTTCTCCAATTCATAAGAAGACTGAAGGTTCCTGAGCTCTTTATCTTTTGTGATCGTATACAGGCTATCCTGGATCTGTAATTCCTGGTTTCTGAATTGTAGCGCCTTCTCAAAATCCTTTAATTGCTGGTAATTCTGATACAGGATATTGCAGGATTCCTTTTCCACTTCACTGTATCCCAGGCTACCCGCCAGGTGCAAACCGATCCGGGCATAGGTGATGCTTTGGTCTATCCGCTCGTTCAGGCGGTAAGCCTGCGCCAGCGCGTTATAGCAATAGGCGATCCCTTCGTAGTCATTGACCTTTTGGGACAGGCTGAGGGATTCTTTCAGGTACGGAAGCGCGGTATCCGGCTGCTCTTTGCGTACATAATTGTCCCCGATATTGAATAAAGAGATGGCAATGCTCAGTGTGTCTTTCAATTCCCGGGCAAGTGCCACCGCCTGCAGATTATAAGCAATGGCAGAATCGTACTCATAGTTTTTCCTGTACACCTCACCCAGGTTGACAAGCAGGCTCTCTATGGCAGTTTTGGAATTTAGTTTTTGTGCAATCCGCAACGACTCGTGTAAATAGCCCCTCGCCCGGGCATAATCCCCACTATTCATATACAGGATCCCCAGGTCGTCGTAAATGCGGCCCTTGACGTCTTCCAATCCCAATGAATCGCTGATCCTTAATGCCTGTAGCTGGTTTTTCAGGCCTTCGGAATAGTCCCCCTTATTGACCTGGGCCACCCCAATGGACAGCAGGCCGAAGGCAATGCCCTTGCCAAAATGCAGGGACCTGGCGAGATCAACTGTTTGCTGACCCATTAAAATAGCACTGTCGGGATTTTTATTCCAGTAAGCCCTGGAAATTGAATGCAGCAGCATAACCTTTGCGGAGTCCTGTTTCGCAGACTTCAATCGTTGGATCATTGTTCCGATCTCTCCCGACTGGGCGTGGCAGGCAGTGGTGTAAGCAATTAATATTGCCAAGAGTAACACCGGGTTTCTCATGAGGGCAAATATGTCATTATATAGGGTTTACCGGACATTAAAAATAGAAAAAATATGCCATACTTTCGCTTTCCTGCTTGTTTTCCTGAAGAAATAGGCATATTCCATCTACCAAGACCGCTTTTCTTACTTAAAAGAAGTCTTCCCACTATATACGTAAATAACCACATTACAGACTTGAGCGAAGCCGACGAGGTACCGACCTTATGGCCCCCCGGTGCCGGACCCGTACGGCCTTATGGGCGCCTCGGCACGGGACCAACCTAGCCTTATCGGAAGAGCAACCGTTCCCTCATGTGATAATCATTGGGGTCATAATAAGAAAGCGTCCATGTATCCGTAGGCACCAGCCATATTTCGGCCGTCGCTGTATTATTCCCGATCCCCGACGAATGCTCATCCAGGAACATGAAATGATCCACCAGGGAAAGGGCCTCTATGGCGAAAGCGGTAGCGATATCCGTGTCATGGATCTCAATCAGGTTATCCCCGTTAGCCTGCTCTCCCCCCAGCGCCAAATTGGAAGAGCCCAGCCAGACCACTGCCAGCGGGGTATTGAATCCACATACGACGAATTTATCGTGGACCTGGTGCCCCATTCCAATGGAGGCCTCCTTATTAAAAGGGGGAGGAAGCAATACCTGGGTGGGCAAACCGGTCACGGCCAGTCCGGCGGGATCATTCGGCTTATACAAACTGATATTGTTATCCGTATCGGAGATCCCGGCGTTATAAATGCGCTGGTTCAAATGCAGGGCGACGAGGGCCGGGATCAATGGCCCCGTAGAAGTAGGTCCCGTATCCATGACCGCAAATAATACGCTGCTTTGCTCCTGGCCAATCCTGTCCGCCATTTTTTGCAGGTTACTTAAGGCCATGGCGGGAGCATGCGGGGCAAACGTCACACTGGCCGCAGAAATACCAGGCAATAGCAAGGGAAAGACCGTCGTCGACTCAGGCGACTGAACAAAGGCGGCTTCCGATACCCGGTCATTCCAGGCCTCTAAAAACACATTGCTGTATATTTCTGCCACGGCCGGATCATTAAAAACAATGACGTGATTAGAATTGACATACATGCCGGTCACAGAGAAATTAGTAGATCCGCTGAGTACCCGGAGGGCCTTGCCGGATTGCTTGACAATGAAAATCTTGTTGTGTTGGAACCGGCCGAACATCCCCCTCATCAGGTAGGCCTGGCCGGTTTTAACCGCATCGAATTGCTTTTGAAATTCATCTTCGGGCTTGTCGCCCACGCTGTCGTGGTGGAGGGATGCGTTGTCGAGTATCATGCTGATCCTACCCTGTGCGGCCAGTTGCAACAAGATCTTCATGACGTCCGGTTCGTCCAGGTCGTAGGCAAATACATTCAGGGAAAGAGTTTTGTCGCTCAGTACAGTATTCAATAATTCAAAAATTTTAACCCTTGCCGTAAAGCCTGACCATATGTACTCCTGCTGGTAAGTATAGGACTGACCGGCCGAATTGGTCCCCGATACCTGCGTCGAATCAAAGAGCAGGGATGCGCCTACGGGTTTAAAGAGCGCCGCCTGCCCAAAATGATCGGCAAATGCCTGGGACTGCACAAATCCCCTGGTAAAGGCCAATTCCACGTTACCCTTCACAAAAGGCTGGACGGCGATGACCACCTGCACAGATAAGGACAAGTCCATGGGCTCCAGGAGGCCATTGGCGCCAAAATAGCGGGGGGTGATCGTGTACGTATAGTTCCCGTATTCCACCTGGCCGCCCTGGTGAAAATTCCCGGGCACGTGTACCCATCTGAATTTCTGAATAGGCGAATTAACGCTTGAACCGGCCGGTTCTGTTTTCACCTGGACCTGGCTGGCTTCATTTTGCAATTGCAGGTCGTTGTAGATGTAATAATCGATCCCCGCTCCGGGGGAATAAGCCAGCGTAAACCCCGCGAGGCCCTTGGATTGAGCCTGGGGAAGGTCAAAGGCGAGCAATGTCTTGGCGTCTCCCTGGTAGGCTTTGACGGAGAGGCCCTGGTTGGTTTGGGTGGTGAACATTTGTCAGCAATTAAGGTGTGATTTTCCACCTTAAAATTGCGCAGATATATTCAGTTTTTCTTTATTTCCGGGTTATTATTTTATGAACCTGCCCGGAGGTCAAGCTGATTCCAGGGCCGGACGGGCCGAGCTTATTTGTAGACTGGAGGGGTCGGCATGCGTCCCGCCATTCCCGCAAGTAGACGCCCGCCAGCAACGGAATCGTGAGGGCATTCAGCCGGTTTAGCCGAAGCGCTTCGCGGTAATCCCCGTGCAATAAGGCAGAAATACCCCTCAATAAACCGCAGCCATAACAACAATGGCCCGTGATCATTTTAAACAAACAAAATGAGAAGTCCCGGTCCGTGGCGTGATAGTCAATATTCCAAATGAATATCGGCACCAAAGACAAAAAGAGCGTCCTTGCCGTTATATATTTAGTTTCTTCTGACCAGCGGCCTGTCGAATCCATCTCTAAAGCCCCCTGTTAATATCATAATGAAGTCGATCAACAACCAAATACCGCACCCTCCCAGGGTGAGTAACTGAATAATCCCGATCGTCGTTTTCTTGGTGTAAAAACTATGTACTCCGAGATACCCCAGGAACCAGCACAGGAGTAGCGTAGTCAGCCAATCATACCCCACCAATTCGGGATTTCCATATTGACCTTGGGCCTTATCATATATTGTACCCGGCTGGGTATAAGGCTGCTCGCTACCCGTGCGGACCCCGCATTTCGGACAGAAGGTGGAATTGTCAGCAATTTGAGCTCCGCAATTTGGACAGTACATAGATCCCTTTCGTTTTGATTGAATAATTAGTAGGCTAATGTTACACTATAAACGGCAATTATGCAAGAATCGGGTGCTTTTTAGCCGGCCGCGCTCTCGTTATTGTAGGAGCCGGCAACGGTAATGCCTTCCCGTTCGTCATCCCAGGCCAGGGCGCTTATTTTCCAACTGCCCTGTATCTTGATAAATTGGAAGGTGATCATTCCTGTCGTGGAAAAGGGCTCCCCCTGCAACACCCCGGATTTGTGATAAGTACTGAAACGTTGCGCAATGTTTCCGAATATCTGCGTCTTTTCAGCCACCTCTTCCTCCCGAAATTCGGTTAATATGCCGTCGGTAAGGATCTGATACCGGGGCTCCACGAACTGGTCCAGGTTATTCACTTCGGGTTGGGGTCCGCTATTCTTAATGACAACAGCCTCCGGAATACACAGCCGATAAATCATGGCAACTTCCGGCAGGGTATTTTGCGTATTGGTAAAAACCTTGAAAAAAGAATGAATCAACTGGTCCAAATGGAATTTATCTACCGCATACGGGCGGGGCTTTGCTCCAAAAAGCATGATTGTCCGCCCTTCCCCGGGAGGTTCTATCGTCTTTTTGAAGTCGAATCCCATCTTTTCCAGCAGGCGGACGGACCGGGTATTTGCCTCAGAAACGATGGCCAGCAATTCCGGGATACCCAACTGATAGAAACAGTAGGTCAGCGCGGCAGCCGCCATTTCAAGGGCATACCCCTGGCCTTCATAAGCAGGCATTAAAGCATAGCCGAGATCGGGCTGCTCCAGGTAGGCGCGTCTGAAAACGCCACACATGCCTATGGGTTCATTATTTGCCTTCAACTCGACCAGCCAGGCCCCATACCCATAGTCTATATAACTTTTCAAGGGTCCCGTTACCAGGTAGTTCCGGGCATCTGCCAGGGAATTAACGTTCCGATCCCCGATAAACTGCAACCAGGTTGGTGTATTAAACAGTTGGAAAACAAATGGGGCATCATCAGGCACCATAGGGCGTATAACCAGCCTCTCCGTCTCAAATAATGTATTCATGTGAATAAAGATCAACCTTATTCGACAAATATGCGCAGGCAATGGGGACTTTATCGGCTGCCCGGGACTTTATAGGCTATGACTGGGCATCCGTCCGCGGCGTTTACCCACTTTAGGGGTTGTCCGTCGTTACATCCTGTGCCAGCCGTGCATCATCAGGCATCTTCTCCAGGTCCCTGTCGAGCGCCGCCAAGGCATCGTCCGACGCTTTTTTACCCCCGGCAATCTTAACCTTATCCAATAATGCGATGGCCAGGTTTTCCTCTTCTGTCTGTTCCTTTACAAACCATTGCATAAAATTCCAGGTAGCCCAATCACCTTCATCAAAACTCATCCGGACCAATTTGTAAATCGCCTGTGTATTGTCTATCTCTTGTTCAAATACCTTTTCAAAGCAATCGTTCACGTTCTCCGGGTCGGCTGTCGGAGCGGGGATGGCCGTCACCTTTACTTTTGCACCCCTTTTCAATATGTACTCCAGGATTTTCATCATGTGATTCCGCTCTTCCTGGGAATGTCTGAAAAGAAAGTTTGAAATGCCTTCATATCCCTGGCTGTCCGCCCAGCAGCCATAGGATAGATAAATTTGAGCCGCATGAGACTCCTTGGTCATTTGGGCATTCAAAGCGGTTTCCAGTGTTCCAGACAGCCTGTTCGCATTCATAAATAGAAGTTTATTCAGATATTACAAACGCTGTGCCTCAATCCGCTGGGCCGGTCTCCATGCCCCGGTCTCCATGCCCCGGGGAGTGCCTCAATCCGCCGGGGGAAAGTTATAGGGCATCCATCCCGGCAACGGAGCCAACTGGTCCTTCACCCCTTGGCTGATCACGACTCCCCATTTTTCAAAGAACGGAGCAAGGTTTCTCCCCGTGATCCTGGATAATTTAAGGGCCCAGAGATCCCGCTTCTTCTGGTCGGTATCGGCGTACGCTCCACTTGGATCAAGGATGGCCATTTCATGAAGTTGGCGGAAGAACGTCTTAAAAGACTCCCATCCAAAGCCCTCCTGGAGTTGCCGGAAGAGGATCAACCCGAGGAAGGGGTCCTTTTTCCACTTTTCATAGTCCGCTCCCCCGGCAAAATATTTCCGGATGTCCTTTTGCGTATTGGCGCTGCTGATAGCGCTGTGTGCATCATCGAGCCCTCCCGTGAGCCTGTCGAACATATAAAGGGAAAATAAATTATTGCTGACTTCCGTTGTCCCGTCAAATACCCAGTCCATGTTCTGCATATTATGCCCAATCTCATGGAAGAAGCCCCAGTTGGCCCCACCTCTACTGGGAATAAGCAATTTTTTCGGGTCCGCCATCACGTCTGCCGACAGGAGGTGTCTGGAAGGCGAATGATGGATCATGATCGGATACCCGCTGTGCATAAATCCTCCCCCTATCTGCTCATCAATCACCATTCTCTGGGGGCGGTAGAATGGCATGGGGATCTGCGCCAGTTCCATTTCACCGCCAATAATGAGATCCCATATTTTCATCACCGAATCGGGGTATTGTACTTTTTGAAGCACGGAGTCCGGTAACGTCAGGATCACGTGTTCCGTCGCCAGTTCTCCCCAGGGGGCCTTATTGTCTTGCAATTGCTGAAGCCATTCCGCCCTTGACGTCTTGCCGGCTTGAAAATAGGGCGCCGCGACGACCCTGTTCAGGGTGATATCCGCTTCCCATGTCGCTGATTTGGGGGAGGCAGTAATATAGATGAGCCCACCGAACGGAGAACTGATGCGGGTTGTTTCCTTCTTTAAAACGACTTGCTTTACGATCATAGGCATCCTTCTCCAATCCTCAGTTCCGGCCACCCACTCTCCCAGGTTGTCGGAATGGATCCCTATTTGAACACCTACCCCTTTACCGACGAGATCCCGGGGGATCGTGACTTCAATAAATTCTCCCGGTTCAGCATATAAGGCCGTACTATAAAGATTATCCGCCCAGGGGCTGGAGTAATCCAATTTAGATACAATCGGTTCCAGTGTGGAACGTATTTGCTGGTGACTAATATGTACCGCCCTGGAAATAAGGACGGCTCCGTCTTTTACCTTTCCTGGAAAATAAACGGAAGACGGCTGGGCCTTAATTTTTTTATAGTTCTGCTCGTCCATTTGTTGCGTGCTCCATTGCAGGATCTGCTTGCGGAAGGTGGTATCCTTCACCGACAAAGGCATTTCAGGACTGATGATCACCGTGGCAGGGTCTTTGGCCGCGGGGACTTGTTGAGCTTGGGTACCCGTCGCCGCCGACAGGCATAACAATAGCCAAATTGTTTGATACTTAATCATATCTAATAATAAGACCCATTGTCCTCCCGGACACTTCGAAAAGTACAAGCGGAAAAAAAAGGACATGGCAAACGTTTGCGCTGGCAGGATACTGGTTCGTCCCTGGGCCTTCCCTACCCACAACTACGTACAACTACTCTCCGCATTCTGTACATGTACCTAACTATTTTTAGTACTCATACTGTTGCAAAACGGTAGGACAAGAAACTAATTTTGTGTTCTTAATTCAAACATTCATTTTTAAAAAAAGGAGGACGAATGAAATAAATAAAGGATCTCCTTCATCCGCTACAAACTATTATTCACCTATCATTTATTTCACATGAAAACATTCAAAGTCAAAGACTTGATGGTATCCCTGGATACCGACAAAAAAGACCCTAACGGGCCACTATGCGTGGCCGGCACCTGTATCGCCTCTTGTGCCGGTACTATCAGGCACTGCCTTATCACAGGCACCTGCGGCATTTCCTGCTGGGAAGGAACGTGCTATGGTTCCTGCCAGGCAGCTACCTGCTTCGGCTCGATACATCCGACCACGATCTACACCACGGATACGACCTACAGAACGGACACCACCACCTATCAACAACTCATTCCCACATTGAACGATGCGGAATTACACCAGATCAAGGAAAGTTTCCAAAAACTGGTGGCGCAGATCGACACCCAAACGCAACCTAAAGCGGAGGACCTGGACCTGCTGGAAGGAAAATTGAACGAAGCGATTGCCGAAGTGAGGGCCCAAAAAGCCAACCTGAAGAAAAAATAACCCTTCATTTACCATCCCGGTCAGTGTGTACAACGCTGGCCGGTATATTCAACACAGGTCCTGCGCTGGCCGGCATACTCAATCTATGAAATTGCACTTTCTCCTGGAACAAATATTCCGGATCAACCCGGACTACGAACTAATCGAGTCAGGCCATTTAAGCCTGCCCGAACAAGAGGCCCTGGCGGGCATCCTGTCCGGGGAAGAATGCTACGGGGTATTCCGACCCGTGACAGCCAACAGTCCCCTGAGCTATAAAGTGGCTTATAAGGAAATAGCCCTGCTGTACTTTTACTTTCAACACGCTTCGGGGCTTCCCCTTTACTTAAAGAACCGGTACGACGATGAAATAAATGCCACCCTGGTCAAATTGGTCTCGGAAGGCATTCTGGAAATAAAAAACAATGACCGGTTTGTATCGGGCGTCCCGGCGAGGAGGCTGCTCTATAAAAAACCAACAGCCCCCTCTAACGCCGGATCATCCAGGATCAGCGGGTTATCCGAAATGGCGATCGACTACGCCCTGCAATTTAATTACGCGGGTGTCCAGACCCTGGCATCGCGTCTATACGCCTTCAATACCATTCCCAGCGCGGGCAATGACCTTTTGCACTTAGACACGACCGAAGACATAGAACGATTCCTCGGAATGGATGCGCTTAGACTCAGCGACCCCAGCTTCGAAAGGGAGTGGAAACAACAGCAGCCGGCAAAACCCTCCTATTGGATGTCATTTGCGAGACGCTCCTTCCAACGTCCGAATGATCCGGACAGGCCCACCTTCAAAATGTACATAAGTCCCCTAATCGATGAATTGCCACAGGTGTTCCAGATCTCTATAAAATTATTGAAGGAGACGCGCGCCTGCTTTTTTAAAACCGGCAAAACCCTCCATGGACTCATACGCCCTGATAAGTTTGTCGTCTATTTTGACAATTATACTGACCTGATGGAAGCCGGGAAAACCCTGAAAAAGGGCCTTTCCCGTTTTGAGGCGCAGGGAGTTCCTTTTACCGGGCAACTGGATGAAAAGGGAATCCTTTCCTGGGGTGTGGATCCGCCGGGGAATGAATTGATGCCGGATTTTGAAGGGGGCAGCTGGAGGATAAAAGTGACCAATGCGATCGCTTCCGCCATCCTGCAAACAAAGGGTGAGTGCCTCCCGCTCTCAGATGCCCGTGAATACGTCCTGCAAAAAATTTCACTGGAAGGCATTGACACCCATACCTGGGGCTATCTCTTCAATGACCTGAATAAACAACCTACTCCCTTTATTAAAACAGAATCGCCATGTCTTTAGATGCCCTTTATGTACTACCCGAATCTGTCAGACTGATGCCTGTGACCGACCTTGAGCCGCTGTCGAAGGACCGCTTCTCATATGAGGAAGACGACTATGTGGTGACCTATACCCATGCCCGGAACCTGAGTAAAGTCATTGATCATTCCTCTGCCACCCTGCTGAAAGAATTCAGGAGCCCTTTGTCTTTTGCCGAGGCCGTATTCAAATATTCCCTGATCCACCGGTTGGACCCCGCCGAGACCATAGACGGAGCCTATCAATTCCTGTCCGGGCTCCGGAATGAAGGATACTTAATTCCCTATGACAATAACCACCCTTCCGTGAATAAAGATGTTTTCGAACCTGGAGAATTTTTCCTTGGATACGAAGTGATCACCAAATTACAAGGGGTGTCCGATACGGAGGTATATGAGCTACGCAAAGGGGATCAGCATTGTGCATTGAAGATCCTGAAAACAGGAGGAAAGAGCTCCCCTTTGTCCGAGAGTTTCTTCAACGAGATTGACATATTACACCGGCTCGATGGCAAAGTGAACCCCCTACTCATCGAAAGCGGGGAGCACGACCACCATCATTTCATCCTCATGGAATGGTGTGAAGGCGTTTCCTGTGACCAGTTGGCTGCGAAGTATCGCAATACGGCCGACGTCCGGAACCTGGAAAAATTGCTGGCGCTCTCTGTCCGCCTGTTGGAGGCCTTTGCGCACTTGCATGGGCAAGGGATCATCCATTCCGATATTCACTCCAAAAATGTCATTGTCGGTGATGAAGGAACGGTAAAAGTGATTGACTACGGGCTAACCAGAAAGGCAGGCCCAGCCGGCCTCAATCATCGCGGGGGCATAGGATTCTTTTTTGAGCCGGAATATGCCACGGCCGTTATGGAGAAGCGGGCCCTCCCCCTCTCTTCCTTCCAGGGCGAGCAGTACGCCCTTGGCGCCTTAATTTATTTATTGGTCACAGGAAAACACTACCTCCATTTTTCGTTTGAAAAAGATCTTCTTTTCCGGCAAATTGCCGAAGAGCCTCCCGTACCGTTTGACCGGTACGACCTGGACATAGAGCCCCGCCTTGAAAAAGCCATTTTCAAAGCGCTTTCTAAAACACCGGCGGACCGTTACGCTTCAGTGGCTGCGTTTGCAGGGGAATTGTCGGCAATAAAGACTGCATTGTCCACCGCTTCCACCGCATCCATCGCGTCCAGGTATTCCATTTCGGCATTTTGCGAGGGGATCAGGGATAAATTCGGATGGAAAGGAAGATTCATCCACCAGGGACTGCAGGTCGCTCCCACCTGCTCCGTCAATTATGGGGCCGCCGGCATTGCCTATATGTATTACAGAATGGCTTGCCTTGAGAAAGATCCCGGACTGCTGGCCCTCGCCGATGTATGGGCGGACAGGGCGGCGGACTATATACAGGACAGAGAAAGGGCTTTCTATTCTGCAGACCGGAAAATCGATGCCAACCTCATCGGAGATATCTCCCCCTACCATACGGCAGGCGGCGTAAGCCTGGTACAGGCGCTCATCAGTAAGGCCATGGGTGACCATAATAATCACTGCCGCGCGATCGCTGATTTCATGTATCACGCTTCCCAGCCCTGTGAAAACCTGGACCTTACACTGGGGAAATCCGGAATATTGATCGGGAGTTCCATCCTCTATGCAGCGCCTCCCTCCATTGACGCAGCGCCTTTCGCCCATGACTCGTCCCTCCAAAAAGAACTAATGGCGTTTGGGGATCTCACCCTGGAACAGATATGGTCTTCCATCCGGGAATACGCGCCTATCGCTGAAATAAGCCCCATTACTTTTCGCGGCATCGCGCACGGATGGGCGGGCATTTTATACGCCACCCTTCTATGGTGTACAAAATCAGGCTGCCCGCTTCCGGCCTCCTTCTTCGAGAGGGTTGAACAATTGTTCCTCCTGACCATTGAAGAAAACGACTATGCCCGCTGGCCTATCGGTCACGGAGATAAAACATCGTGGTCGGGCTGGTGCCATGGATCTGCAGGCTATACATTCCTTTGGACGTTGCTATTTCAAACGACGCAGGACCAAAAATTCCTTCATGTAGCGGAAAAAGCTTCCAGACATTTTATGCTGGAAGACAATACAGGCGTCAATGGCAGTTTATGCTGCGGCCTTGCAGGAGAAGCCTATGCCTTATTGAACCTTTACAAGGTAACCCGCCATGGATCTTACCTGGAAAAAGCCAAGGACCTGTGCTGGCGCATCTTGCAAAATGTCTACTCCCCTGAAATGGAGAACAACAGCCTTTATAAGGGGGACATAGGGGTAGCCGTTTTGTTTTCAGAGTTGGATAATCCCGGGCAGGCCCTGATGCCCTTGTTCGAATGCTAAAATCTAAGAAACCAAATAAATTACAAATATCATGAGTATCTCAAAAGACAGCCCCATCATTATTAAACTACCAAGTGATACGGGCGACACAAAAGGCCTTCAGGCCTTTGCAGTGGACAGTAATGGATCTGTTGTCGCCACTGCCCCCTTTGACGGGGATCAGGCGTCCATCTCTCCTTTAAAAAGCGGACAAAAATGGAGCCGGATCTTTATTGCCCCCGCTTTCCCGGCGGATTACCCGGCCACCAAAATCAATGCGCAGACCCTGGCAGCCACGGGGGCCTACCAGGTACCCCTGCAGTTCTCCGCACAGAACACCCTTACCATTCAAAACCTGCCTTCTGAAGTGATTAAAAGGCCCATCTTTTCCAGGTGTGATATCACTGGTAACGTAACCAATACCATCACACTGAATGGACAGCCTTATACCGGGCCGGTTTGCCAGGCGCGCGTACATATCTGCCAGGTAGAATGGAGATTCCGCTGGCCCATCTACCTGCAACGGCCCATCCCTCAATCGGTCCTTACCGAATTGCAAAACAGGCTTATCAATGTAAATGTCCCCCTGCCCGGTCCAGGGCCCGTAGAGGAATTGCGGAAAGCCGCCCTACCCGAAAACGTCTACAGTGAAATACTGGGGGCGACCACTGATTCTATTAATGCCGTTGTACTTAAGTACCACGAGATCCTTTACCCCTATTTCTGCCGGTGGCCTTTCTTCTGGGACTGGTTCTACTATCTTTCACCGATCGCTACCGTTCTGACAGATTGCAACGGGCATTTTGATGAAAGCGTCTACAGGATACCCGGTATAGAAGAGAACATTTATGTTTGGGTAGAAGCAAACGTCAACGGGACATGGGTCACCGTATATAATCCGCCTTTCCCTTGTAACACCCATTGGGATTATGCTTGCGGATCTGATATCAATATCTCGCTGGCCGTGCCCAATATCCCCCCTTGTAGCTGTGAGGTTGAAGCGCAGGAAGGATCGGTCTGGTTTACCGGGATTGGCGAATATGGCATCGCCTTGAATATCCAACAGGATGATACCCACGCTGTCACCATTACGCAGCCGACCACTTTGCCGGTTCCTCCCCAATCCGTCACCATATTCAATGTGGGTTGTACGAATTTATTTGACAGTAACCAATTGTGCCCCTTCGGAAACTTCAGCACCGGTCTCCTGGAATTCAACCTGGCCTTTGGCGTGAACACACCATCAGGAACTACCCCTGGCGGCGCTGTTCAACAAGCCACCCACTACCGTTGGGAAGTCACACCCATCAAAGACTCCAATTTACACGACCTCCCTTCTCCCACCACCAGCGTCATTACCAGTGGAGAAGTCAGCAGGACATATCTATGGGAGGACCTGTCCACCGGGGACTGGCATGGAGGTTCCATCTTCCTCCAGGACAAAGACATCAATGGCGCTATCGCCTATCAAATCCCGGACTACCTGGTCACTTCCTACCCCGCCTCCTATGGCATACCTGCCGATGCCGAGTGGCAGTCTTTCAATTTCACGAGCAGCTACTTCGACACTAATTCCATACCCAACGGATATTTGGTCCGGTTTGACCTGCAGCTCCTGTATAACGATCCTGTGTTGGGATTCCAGCAACTATCCGTAGTACAAGACAGCAGCTTCTCCACCTTTACCGTTTCGGTGGATACCAGTTATATTGACGGCTCCGTGGGTGCACCCGGCCCTTACCTGACTCCGGACCCTTCAAACCCCTCGAATGCCCTGGGCCTTACGCTGAAAGTCCGCATTGATAATTCCGCAGTGAATGCGCAGATCAATGACGTGCTGCTGTTGAATAGCGATGGAACCCCTGCTCCGGGAGGCAGTTCGGGGCCTTGCGGATTTATTAATTATACAGATGTCAATGCAGATGTAGACATCAGTTTTGTGGCCACGGAAGCTTATAACTTTGCCAAGTTCTCCTTTGAAATCTGGAAAGGGTCTTCAGGATATGTGAGCGCTGTTACCCAGGATTCCGACCCGAGTTATGTATTTTCCAATATCGGGATATACACTTTGTCCGGAGGCACCTTTTCCGCGGATGTACCCATCCCTACCCTACTAGGTACCTGCATCAACAATGCCGCTTTTGGTGGCAGCCTGTCGGTGGCTTCACTGGCTACTGATGGCAATGGTCTTCCGCTTTCGGCCTATGGTTCAGCTCCCTACTATGACTCCTCAGTGATTGCGTTTGCGTTGAGTAATACTTAAAATGCTAATGACCTGGCTGGCCTTATGGCTGGCGAGCGCTAATGACCTGGCTGGTCCCGGATCGGCCGACCACTAATGACCTGGCTGGCCTTATGGGCCGGCCGGGCCATTATATTAATGCCGCATACAATATTTCCACGGGGTGTAACGCCTTGCGCCCGGTCCCGTCCTTGATCTGGTGCCGGCAACTGGTGCCGGGAGCCGCGATGATCACGGATGCATCTTCTCGCCTTACGGCAGGAAGCAGGACTAATTCCCCAATCTTTTGAGAAAGCGCGTAATGTTCTTTCTCATATCCGAATGAACCGGCCATGCCGCAACAGCCCGAGGGGATCGTGCTCACGGAATAATTTTCCGGCAGGGACAATATTTTAACGGACCCGGCCACGGAGGAGAGCGCCTTCTGCTGGCAATGCCCGTGGAGCTTGATCTCCTTTTTATCTTTCGTGAAGGACCCGCTGCCGATATGGCCCCTGTCTATTTCCCTGGCGATAAAATCGTCTATCAAAAACACATTTTGGGCAAGTTCCCTGGCTGTCTCCAACAGCGAGTCGTCGGCCAGATCAATATATTCATCCCGGAAGGTGAGGATGGCGGAAGGCTCAATGCCGATTAACGGAGTCTCTTCCGTGATCAGGGGAGCGAGCCATCGGATATTTTGATGGGCAATCTGCTTCCCACGCCGGATCAACCCCTTGGAAAGCCATGCTCTCCCGCTCTCTTCATGTTTTGGTATGACTACTTCGTAGCCCAGTTTTTCGAGCAGCAGGATGGCCTTGATGCCCGTTTCGGTGTCATTATAGTTGGTGAACTCGTCGCAGAAAAGGTAGACGCGCCGGGGGGAGGCGGCGGAGCCAATTACACCGGACGGGGCGGCGCCGGAATGGCCGCGCTCGCCGGAGCGGGCGGCCGCGCCGTTCTTGTGCTTCTTATACCAGCTCTGCAGGGTCGTTTTATAGAGGGTGGGCATAGACCTGTCTATGGCAAACCCGGATATTCTCTTCAAAAGGTTTCCGGTCAGCCGGCTGGTCATAAAAAAATTATAGGCCCAGGGAGCCAGCGCGCCCAGACGGGCGGACCGCGCAAAATTGGCGATCAGTTTAGCCCGGAAAGGAACGCCATTGGCGTCGTAGTAGTGTTGCAGGAACTCCGCCTTCAATTTGGCAACATCCACATTGGAAGGACATTCCGATTTACATCCTTTGCAGCTCAGGCAAAGGTCCATCACTTCATATACTTCCTTATGATCGTACCGGTTGAGTTTATCTGAATGGGTCAGGAACTCTCTCAGGATATTCGCCCGGGCCCGGGTTGTATCTTTCTCGTTCCGGGTGGCCATAAAGGAGGGGCACATGGTGCCGCCTGATAACTCCGTCTTCCGGCAATCGCCGGACCCGTTGCATTGCTCCGCGTGCTGGAGGATATCCTGGTTGGAAAACCGAAAAATCGTCGGGAAAGCAGGTGTTTGCTGACCGGGCGTATACCGGAGCATGGAATTCATGGAAGGAGTATCCACGATCTTGCCCGGGTTAAAAATCGATTGCGGATCCCAGGTGCGTTTGATCTCCCGGATAAGACCGTAGTTCTTCTCCCCGACCATCTGCGGGATGAATTCACCACGCAATCTTCCGTCTCCGTGTTCTCCGCTCAGCGAGCCTTTGTATTTTTTGACCAGGACAGCAATCTCTTCCGCGATGGTGCGGAATAAATGATTGCCTTCTACGGTTTTCAGATTAATGATGGGTCTCAAATGAATCTCCCCGCTGCCCGCATGGGCGTAGTGTACTGAGTGGAGTCCGTACCTTTTCAGGATCTCGTTGAACTCCCTGATATAGGCGGGCAGATCCTGTACGTCCACTGCCGTGTCTTCGATCACCGGCACCGCTTTTGCATCTCCGGGCAGGTTACTGAGCAGGCCTAATCCGGCCTTTCGCAAGGTCCATATCTTTTTCGTGTCTTCCCCGAACAATAAAGGAAAATGATAGCCCAGCCCCTCGGCCCGCATATCCGCTTCTACTTTGGACGCGATCTCCCTGATGTCTTCCCTGTTCGAGCGGGAGAATTCCACGACCAGGATAGCGCCCGGATCCCCTTGTACAAAAAAGCGGTTCTTGCTTTGCTCGATATTACCCTTGGTGCATTCCAATATATAATGATCGATCAGTTCGCTGGCGCTGGGATGATAACGAAGGGCGATCAGGTTGGCTCGCAAGGATTCATCGATTGTATTAAAGTGTACGCAAAGCAGCCCCGTTTCTTTCGGGGGCAGCGGCACTACGTTCAATTTGATCTCGGTAATAAAGGCCAGGGTGCCTTCCGATCCGGCAATCAGTCTGCAAAAATTGAAATCGGGTCCGCCCAGGGTAAAGGGAGCTGTCTCCAGCAATATATCCAGGGCATAACCCGTATTCCTTCTTTCCACGCTTTTTTTAGGGAACTCCCTGCGGATCTCTTCCTGGTTGTCCGTATTGCTTAAAAGGCTGCGGACCGTCTTGTATAATTGGGCTTCCAGACCTTCTCCTTCGCATTTTTCGTGAAACTCGTCTATGCCCAGGGACTTGAAGACGGCTTCTGATCCGTCGCTCAAAAGGGCCTTTACTTCCAGCAGGTGTTCCCTGGTACTCCGGTACACGACCGAATTAGAGCCGCAGGAATTATTTCCCACCATCCCCCCGATCATGGCCCGGTTAGCCGTAGACGTCTCGGGTCCGAAAAATAGTCCATGCGGCTTCAGGAACAGGTTCAGTTCATCCCGGATCACGCCCGGCTGTACACGCACCCAACCAGACTCCTCGTTCAGTTCCAGTATGCGGGTAAAGTTTTTGGAAACGTCCACGACGATGCCTTGACCCACCACTTGTCCCGCCAAAGAAGTCCCTGCCGTCCGGGGAATCAGGGATACCCGTTCCGATTGAGCAAAAGCGATCAATTTCTTTATATCCGCCACAGACTTAGGTATGGCCACAGCCATCGGCATTTCCCGGTAGGCGGAAGCGTCGGTGGCGTATAGTGTGCGCATGACCGTATCCGTATGCAGCGTCCCTTCCATTTCCCCGGCTAATGACGCCAACGATTTCGGCTTTTCACTCATTTTTCCAGCAATATTTCTGATTCCTTGTAAAAAAGACCTAAAATTAAAGAATAAATGCGCCACAACGCCCAAATGAGACACTATGCCAAAGCAATATATCCTGAGTTGCATCCTTCTGACGGGCTGCCTATGGGCCAGCCGGGTCCTTGCACAACAGTCCTCGCCGGATTCCGCTGCCATCCCTCCCTTCCTGATCGCACTGGAAAACGGAGTGCACTTTTCCAAGGCGCAGCTCAAGCCGGATAAACCTTTTCTGCTTGTCTATTTTTCCCCTACGTGCGAGCACTGCCAGCACTTTGGCCAGGCGCTTTCCGCCCGCATCGACCAGTTCAAAGGAGCGCAGATCGTCATGATCACCTTCCGGCCTCTCAACGAAGTCACCGACTTTGCCAGGACCTGTCACCTGCAACACACACCCGTCCTCCTGGGGTCCGAAGGAATCCGGTTCGAGGTTCAAAAATATTATAACATCAACCGGTTCCCGTTCGTCGCCGCCTATAACAGACATGGTAAACTGACCGGTATTTACCGGGATCCACCCGATCTGGACCGGTTGCGGAAAGACCTTTTCGGAAAGAGCACAAAAACAGTGGTCCAAAAAAAATCCTGAAATAAATTTTGTTTAATCGATTAAACAAGTAATTTAGCCCATCGATTGCCATTTGCCATCATGAAGAAAAAGACTGCTTTAAAAGACATTGCGCTCCACGTCGGCGTTTCTACAGCGCTGGTCTCCTATGTGATGAACAATCAGGAGAAGGAGAAGCGCGTAGGCCAGGAAGTGGCGAAAAAAATAAGGGCCGCCGCCGAGGAACTCAATTACCGTCCCAACCAGATCGCCAAAAGCCTCAAAACGAAAAAGACCCATACCATAGGGCTTATCGTGGCAGACATCAATTACCGTTTTACCACCGGCGTCACTAGTTCCATCGAAGCGGAAGCGAAAAAGCACAACTATACGGTGATCATTGGAAGTTCCAACGAAGACGCCAAAAAATTCACCGAACTGGTGGACGTGATGGTGAATCGCCAGATTGATGGGTTAATACTGGTTCCGGTTGCCCATTCGGACGAACAAATCGAAACTTTGAAAAAACACGACATCCCTTTTGTCCTGATTGACAGGTACTTTCCCAATATTGAAGCCAACCAGATCACCATTGATAATTTTAAGGCGGCTTATCAGCTCGTCAGCCACGTGATCAAACATGGCTATAAGAACATCGGCTGTATTAATTACAGGACTTCGCTTTCCCATTTGCTGGAACGCGATAAGGGATATGACCAGGCGTTGAAGGACTATCATATCCCTGCTGCTAAAGGACTCAAGAAAAAGATCCGGGAAACCCACCGGCAGGAGGACGTGGAAAAAGCGGTCTATGAACTGGTCAACCAATTGCCGGCCTGTGACGCCATCTTTTTTGCCTCAGACACCCTTGCCCTGGCGGGTCTGTCCACCATCGTCCGGTTAAAAAAGAAGATCCCGGAAGACGTCGCCATTATCAGCTTTGACGAATCGGAAGCATTTGGTTTATTCTATTGTCCCATAACGCATGGAAGACAGCCGCTGGAGCAGATCGGAAAGCTGGCGGTCAACACGTTATTAAACAGTATCGCGCAGCCCAAAGGATACAAACAGCTTTACCTGGAGTCGGAATTGATCATCGGAAAATCGTGCGCAGAATAGTTTTTTTATTGTCAATCTGTTTAATCGTTTAAACATGAAATTAAATCGGCCGCCGCCATACAGGCATTCCACATTTTTCACCTTTCTCAAAAAACCATTACTCAAAAACTAAGTTTATGAGAACTTATCTGACGATTATTGCTATCTGCCTTTCATTCACTGCTTTTTGCCAGCAGAAAACACTGACCGGTACGGTCACGAACAAACTCACAAACCAGCCGCTGTCCGGGGTCACCGTCACCGTAAAGAACAAAACCGTTCAAACCGGTGATGACGGCCGGTTCTCCATCGCCTTCTCCCCGGGCGACGACATTACCTTCACTTATGTTGGTATGAAATCCCAGACGATCAGGCTCAACAGCTCTTCCAGTGACATATCCGTTGGATTGGACAGGAACCAGCGGGGCGACCTCGATGAAGTTGTCGTAACGGGCTATCAAACCCAGCGAAAGGTTGACCTGACCGGATCCGTTGCTGTCGTCAAACTGAGTGACATCCAGGACATCCCAAACAGTAATCCCATTCAGGCCTTGCAAGGCCGCGTGCCCGGTCTTTACGTGGCCACGGATGGAGATCCCGGCGCGGCCAATAATACGATTGCCATCAGGGGCTTTAATACCCTTGGATTTACCTCTCCCCTTTACATTATTGATGGAGTGCCAACCATCATACCTTCTGTCTTTCAAAGTCTGGACCCCAATTCCATACAAACCATCCAGGTATTAAAAGATGCCTCGGCAGAATCCATCTATGGCGCCAGGGCCTCGAACGGCGTCATTATCGTCACGACCAAACAAGGGACTAAGGGAAGGGTAAGGATGGAATTCAATAATAATATCACCAGCGAAAGCTACGCGACCAAATTTCCGGTGCTTGATGCCCAGGGCCAGGGCCGGGCGCTCTGGCAGGCGGCTATCAACGACGGCGTTGACCCGAACGCGTCCACTACCCTCTTTACGTATACCCAACATGCGGGGCCCAATGGCTATCCGGTGTTGGACAAGATAACCCCTATTCCCTTTCTGGGCGGCGATTCCTCACTCGGGGAACCATCGGCCAACACCGATTGGCAAAGTGTCGTGTTCCACCCGGGGGTTATTACTTCCAATGACCTGACCATCACAGCAGGATCGGACAACAGTAATTTGCTGATTAACCTGAACTACTTAAATAACAGCGGGATTTTGAAATACAATGGTTACCGGCGGTATGGCGCTAGGGTGAACGCGGGGACCAGTATGTTCGATGGGAAACTGAAGATCGGGAACAATCTGCAATTCTCCCAGTCTTCAGAAACACCCGTGCCTTCGGACCTTGGGGGTGCAAGCGCGATCTATGACGCATTGTTTGTAAGCCCTCTGATACCCGTGTATACTACTTCAGGAGGATTTGGCGGACCGTTGGGCTCGGGATTTTCAGACCGTGATAATCCACTGGCCACTTTATATACCAACCGCTGGAATAAGAACAATATGTATAATATATTCGGAAACCTTTATGCCGAAATACAACCCATCAAAAACCTCCTTTTCCGATCCAATTTTGGGTATGCCTACAACAATACCTATAACCGGCAGATCCTTCAGGAATATTCGGATGGCTTTATCAGCAGGACGGTAAACAGCCTCACGATCAACCAGGGCAACGAACTCGACCTGACCTGGTCCAACACGCTGAACTACCATTTGAATGCAGGGCAGAGCCGGGTTGACTTCCTTTTGGGAACAGAAGCCATTCATCGCACATATAATTCACAAGGCGACTATAAGCAGGGATTCGCCCTTCAGAATAACAACTACTTCTATCTTAGCTCCGGTACCGGCATAACGACCAACAGCGGCACATCCACAGGAGACCAGTTGCTTTCCTACTTTGGCAAGATCAACTACTCCTTTTCTGACAAATACCTCGCCTCTGTCACGCTGAGGGATGACGGCTCCTCCCGTTTCGGAGCTAACAACCGGTACGGACTGTTCCCTGCGGCAAGCGTAGGCTGGAGGATCAATAACGAGAACTTTTTAAAGAACGTCCATTACATTTCAGACCTTAAATTACGCAGCGGCGTGGGAGTGACAGGAAACCAGGAGATCGGGGACGTGGCCAGCCAGGGTTTATACCAGACGAATTACGGCACGGTGGGGCAAACCGGATCCAGCCAGAATACCGCCGCTTACGCCAATAACGGAACGGCCTATGATATTAACGGAGCCGGCACGGGCAACCTTCCTTCCGGGTATGTATCCGTTCAGGCTCCCAATCCAAACCTTAAATGGGAGTCCACAATGGAGTACAATGAAGGGCTTGATTTCGCATTTTTAAATAACAGGATCTTCGGTTCCTTTGATTATTTCACCCGTAAGACCACGAATATCCTGGTCCAGCCACCTTACCCGGGTATCCTTGGCGAAGGACAAACCCAGTGGGTGAACGGAGCCTCTAAATCCAATAAAGGATTTGAGTTTGTCATAGGCTACCAAAACCATGTAGGCCAGTTCTCTTATTCCGTCAACGCCAACCTGTTCTCCTTTCACGACAAGATCACCTACCTGCCTGCCTCTGTAGTGGGCGCCTACGCGGGGAACGTTCAACAAACTATCCTCGGACATTCCGCTTCCGCTCTATTCGGATATGTGTCAGACGGGATCTTCCAAAACCAACAGGAAGTCGCCAGTCACGCTACACAAACCGGCGCGGCGGTCGGACGATTGATGTACAAGGATCTGAATGGCAACGGACAAATAGACGCATTGGACCAGACATGGCTGGGTAATCAGCTTCCTGATTTCAACTATGGGTTGCAGATCAATCTCGGATACAAGGCCTTTTCCTTCTCCATGTTCCTGCAAGGCGTCCAGGGAGTAAAAGTCGTCAATAATAAAGAGTCTACAGACTTTGTCGGATTGAACCCCGGTGTAAATTTCGGACAACGGGCATTGCAGGCCTGGACCCCGCAGAACACCGGTTCCAATATTCCCGCCTTGTCCCTGGTAGACAACAACGATGAAGGGCGGTTCTCCAGTTACTATGTGGTGAACGGTTCGTATATGAAGCTTCGCAATGTACAACTGGGATACACTTTCCCGAAGAGATCCCTGCAAGGCCTTAAGGTCGTTGACCAGGTGAAAGTGTTCGTCATGGGAGAAAATCTGCTGACGGTAAAGAAATCCAAAGGCGCCGATGCCTTCACCGGGCCGGATCCGGAAAACCCGGGGAATAATTACCCGATACCGCGTAAGCTCACCGCAGGCGTAAACATTTCCTTTTAATCCATCAATCACTGAAGTCATGCAACAGAAAACAATCTACTATATAGTCTTCCTGCTACTCCTCAGTACGGGAATGGTCTCTTGTAAGAAGTACCTGGACTACTCCCCCAAGGGGACTGTCACGGCATCCGATCTGAATTCTCCCACGGCGGTTGACGCACTGGTCATTGCCGCCTATGCGGCTATCGGCAACGACAATTGGGAAAACCCCATTACCAGTATGTGGTTATGGGGAAGCATCCGCTCAGACGAAGCATTTAAAGGCGGAGGAGCCATTACCGATAATGGTCCTTTCAACCAATACGAGCAATACAACCAGATCACCACCGATATGGGCAATACCGACCTCGAATGGGCCACCCTGTACGCCGGCGTAGCCAGGGCCAATGTCGCCTTGAGAGGAATCAACGCCCTTACCGTGGCGGAATATCCCGATAAGGTGGAACGCCAGGCCGAATGCCGGTTCCTGAGAGGTCATTTTTATTTCCTGCTGAAAGAGATATTCAAGTATGTTCCCTATGCGGACGAAACGGTCTCAAATGATAGTTTGCCATTGGTATCGAACCATTTGTATTCCAACGACTCTTTATGGGGGAAGATTGCGGGAGATTTTCAATTTGCGGCCGCCAATCTGCCGGCCGTTCAGTCGCAAATCGGACGAGCCAACAGATATGCAGCCTTTGCCTATTTGGCCAAGGTAAGGTTGTACCAAGCCTACCAACAGGACGAGACCAACCAGGTTTCCAGCATCAGCACCCAAGACCTGAATGACGTCGTCACCTATACGGACAGCGTAATGAACTCGGGCAGATATGCCCTGTCGGCAGATTTCGCAGATAACTTCACGTATGATGGAGAAAACGGTCCTGAGTCCATCTTCGCCGTCCAGTTTTCGATCAATGACGGAACCCAGATCGGAAGGGTCGATATGGCAGACGCCATCAATTACAGCATTGCTCCCCAATACGGCTGCTGTAGTTTTCATCTTCCCAGCCAGAATATGGTCAATGCCTTCAAAACGGACAATAATGGCCTCCCTGAATTCACTACGTTCAATGACACTTCTCTCCTGGTCCAGGAAGACTTCCTGACCAATGGGATCGATCCCCGCCTGGACCATACCTGTGCCATCCCGGGCCATCCCTTCAAATATGACAACACCAAACTGTTTGATTCCAGTTGGGTCCGTTTACCGCAGGTCTACGGCTATCATGATTGCATGAAGGAGATACAAGCTGCCGATTGCTCCTGTCTGGAAAAGGTCGGTCCCTTTTTCGGCAGCTCCAAGAATATCGATATCCTCCGCTATGACGACGTCCTTTTATGGCAGGCCGAAGCATTGATCCAGCTCGGACAACAAACCGCCGCCCTGCCCCTGATCAACGCACTCCGGACAAGAGCGGCCAACAGTACCGCCCGGCTTAAATTTGCGGACGGGTCAAATCCCTCCAACTACCGCGTCAGCAACTATCAACCAGGTGTGAATTGCACCTGGACCCAGGCCTATGCCTTGCAGGCGCTGCAGTTTGAACGGAGGATGGAATTCGGTATGGAAGGCACCCGTTTCTTCGACCTGGTCCGGTGGGGCATTGCCGCCCAGACCCTGAACGATTATATAGCGGTGGAAAAAACGAGGTATAACTTCCTCGCCCAGGCCGTGTTCACCAAGGGCCGGGATGAATACCTTCCTATCCCGCAGACTGAAATCAATCTTGTTCATGGACTATATACACAGAATAATGGGTGGTAAAATCTTGCTTATTGCTATTATCGCCGCCACCGGAGGTCTGCTATTTGGATTTGATACGGGAGTGATTTCGGGAGCGTTGCCCTTTTTAAGAGACTACTGGCATTTAAGCGACGCCTCTATTGAATGGTTAACTACGGCGGTACTGATCGGAGCGGTGATTGGGGCAGTCAGCAGCGGCAGACTATCTGACCTGCTGGGAAGAAAAAGAATGATCATCATCAATGCGCTCATTTTTGCCGTAGGCGCGCTGGGTTGCGGTTATGCAGGAAATGTGCATTGGCTCATTTTCATGCGCATCCTGGTGGGCATCGCCATCGGCATTACTTCTTATGTAGTACCGATGTATATTGCAGAAATCTCCCCCGCAGCCAGCAGGGGCAAACTGGTCACACTCAACCAGCTCATGATCACCATAGGTCTCCTGGCTTCCTATATCACCGATTATTTGTTTTCGGACAATACAAACGGCGAGTCCTGGAGATGGATGTTCATGATAGGGCTGCTCCCTGCGCTCATCCTGCTGACAGGCATGTTCTTCTTGCCTGAAACATCCCGCTGGCTGATCAGCAAAGGCCGCTTTGAAGAAGGCCGCAGGGTCCTAGAGCGCCTGGAAGATCCCTCCCTGGTGGACCATACGCTGGAAGAGCTGAAAAAAGACAGGGAACTGGCCGCCGGGCAAGGTTCCGAAATAAAAGAAATATTGAAGCCCTGGCTGCGGCCGGCACTCATTATTACCGTCGGGATCTTCTTTTTCCAGCAGTTTTCAGGCGTCAATACCATTATCTATTATTCACCTATCATTTTTAAAATGGCGGGGGTGACCAGTAATTCCTCTTCCATCTTACCTGCCATTATTATAGGGACGGTCAATGTAATGGCCTGTTTCATTTCAGTCCTTTTACTCGACAAATCGGGCCGGCGAAAACTATATATGATCGGCATCATCGGGATGATCCCTTCGCTGGCCCTGGCGGGCGCCTGTTTCTTTTTCAAGGATCAATTGGGAAGCAGCCTTCTTTATTTGTCTGTGCTGAGCATTGTCTGTTTTATCTTCTTTATCAATATCAGTCTTTCACCGCTCGGTTGGCTGCTGATATCGGAGATCTATCCCACTTCGGTGAGAGGGGTCGGTATGAGCATTGGGTCTTTATCGCATTGGGGGTTTAATGCCATCATTGCCTTTACGTTCCTGAAGCTGGTCAATGGCATCGGGATCGCCTCCACCTTCTGGTTGTATGCATCTGTTTGTGTAGTGGGACTCATCTGGGGATACTATTATATTCCAGAAACTAAGGGCCGCTCGCTGGAAGACATTGAGGCGCACTGGCGGGCCGGTGGCGCTCCCAAAGATTTATAAATACACGTGATTATGAAGAAATCAGTCCTTTTTATCTTTTTAGCGGCCGCTGCCCTCTTGTCAAAAGCACAGCTCAGCGTAAGGTATGATTCGTCCGTGCAGCAGACGGAACGCTTGCAGTACTTTAGACCGCAGGGAAACGATCTTTTCGTGGGAGACTGCATGCCCTTTTATAAGGACGGGACATTTTATCTGTATTGGTTACTCGACTCCGCGCATCATTCGGCCCTGCACGGATTGGGCGGCCACCAATGGGTACTGAGCACTTCACAGGACCTTATTCACTGGATCCAGCACCCTATTGCACTTGGTATTGATGAGGACTGGGAAAAGTCCATCTGTACCGGATCTACGGTATATGCCAACGGTCAGTACTACGCGTTTTACGCCACCCGGCTGATCGAGAACGGGAAAGTGAATGAACAACTCAGCTATGCCATTAGCCCCGACGGCATCCACTTTGTCAAACAGACGCCCAATCCCTTTTATACTTCAGCACCGGGTTACAGCAAAAGGAATTTCAGGGACCCCAAAGTATTGGTGGACGGCGAAAACCGGTTCCACCTTTTCGTGGCAAGCCAACAGGACAGTTCGGCCCTGTACGGGCTGAATGGGTGTCTGGTCCACCTGGTTTCCAGTGACTTGAAAACGTGGCAGGTCCTGCCCCCGATCATTACAGGCCAGGCTTCTGTGCCGGAATGCCCCGATTACTTTTATTGGAACGGGTGGTACTACCTGGTGTACAGTGATAACAGCAATACGGCTTATCTGAAATCCAGGAATCCTTATGGTCCGTGGGAACAACCGCCTAACCAGGTTTTCGACGAAGACTGGTCTAATGTAGTGAAAACAGCGGCATTCAAAGACGGAAGAAGGATCGCCGTATCCTGGATCCCCTCCCGGCTGGAAAACAAGGACAATAACCGGGAAGTATTCGGCGGGAATATGTTATTAAGGGAAGTGAAACAACTCAAAGACGGTTCGCTTACTACCCGCTTCCCCCCCGAACTCATCCCCCCCACCGGACAGGCATTAACGTTGTCCGCCTTCACCGATTCGCTCAAGGCCGTGAAAGATCCGGAAAACATCCTCCTCAATTCCCCGGATGGAGTGAGCTCCGTCCGCTTTGACCAGGTGCCCTTGAACGCCCGGATCACTTTGGAAATCGAGCCTTCGGATAACAACGAGGAATATGGTCTTTATCTCCGGTCTTCCGCCAGGGGAACAGATGGGTACAAGCTGGCTTTCCAGGCCGACAACGAAGTCGTCAGTCTCGGAAACACCAGTATCCGGGCCGTCGATGGGTTACATAAAACCATCCGGGTTGACATCATCATGGAAAACAGCCTCATCGATGTAAGCGTGGACCAGCGGAGGTGCATCGTGAACCGAACCCCGGAACAGAAAGGAAACAGCCTATGGCTGTACGCTAAACACGGCAAGGTCAGGTTCCGGTCGATTTCCATATCCCCTATTTCTGAAGTCAATAAATAAAGAGATTATGCTATTAGGTTTTGATATCGGAGGTACAAAATGCGCGGTTATCTTAGGTAAACAAAACGGTGGCCCATCCATGGATATCGTGGATAAGGAAATGGTCCCCACAGACAGGCCTGCCTATGAAATGATTGAATACCTGTTCGGGACGGGGGAATCCCTGCTTCAAAAGAATGGCCTTTCCCCCAAGGACATCACCGGTCTCGGCATCAGTTGCGGAGGACCCCTGAGCAGCAGGAAGGGATTAATCCTTTCCCCGCCCAACCTCCCGGGCTGGGACAACATACCGATTGTCCAATTGGCGGAAAACAGGTTCGGCAGGCAGGCTCTTTTGCAGAATGACGCTAACGCCTGCGCCATGGCTGAATGGAAGTTTGGTGCCGGAAGGGGGTGTGATAATCTGATCTTCCTGACCTTCGGAACAGGTATGGGCGCCGGTTTGATATTGGATGGACGGCTCTATGCAGGCGCCAATGATTTTGCCGGAGAAGTAGGGCATTTAAGACTGGCGGAGATGGGGCCGGTGGGCTTCGGGAAGGCGGGGTCATTCGAAGGCTATTGCAGCGGAGGAGGCATTGCGCAATTGGCCCAGATCATGGTCCGGGAACAATTGCAGATGGGACGTTCCGTGTCCTTCTGTGAAAGGATGGAAGACCTTCCTCAACTTTCAGCCAAGCTCGTTGCTGAATTTGCCTACAAGGGAGATGCGCTGGCCATTGATATCTACAAGACGTGTGGGGAATTCCTGGGCAGAGGCCTGTCCGTACTGATCGACGTGGTAAACCCCGAACTGATCATCCTGGGAAGCATTTATGGCAGGGCCAAAGAGTTGTTGGAACCCCACATGAATGCCACAATAGAAAGGGAAGCCCTTTCCCATTCCCGGGCCGTATGCAGGATAGCCCCCGCACAATTGGGCGAAAATATCGGAGACATAGCCGCCCTTTCACTCGCGGCGGCCGTCAGCCCGGTCGCGGCAAATGTCAATTAATATGCAATCCTTACATCATTAAAATACTACATCATGCGACAAGCCATATTGAATAAACCGGGAGATATTGAGATCAGGGAAATCCCAATGCCGGGGGAGTTAAAAGACAATGAGATCCTCCTTAAGATCCATAAGATCGGGGTCTGCGGGTCGGATATCCATGTTTTCCATGGAAAGCACCCTTTTGTGACCCGTTACCCGGTGATCCAGGGCCATGAGTACAGCGGTGAAATAATAAACGTGGGTAAAGGCGTTCATTCCGTGAAACCGGGGATGAAAGCAACGGCTCGTCCGCAGGTGGTCTGCGGCCAATGCGCGCCTTGCCTCAGAGGCCAGTATAACGTCTGTCAACACCTGACCGTACAGGGATTCCTGGCCGGCGGGTCCGCCCAGGAATTCTTTGTCGTGACGGAAGACCGGATTGTGACGGTGCCGGATAATGTATCTTATGAGCAGGCGGCATTGATCGAACCGGCGGCCGTAGGGGCGCATTCCACCCGCCGTGCCGGCGACCTGCACGGAAAAAACGTGGTGGTGGCCGGTTCAGGGACTATAGGCAACCTGATCGCCCAATTTGCCCTGGCCAGGGGCGCCAAAAAGGTGCTGCTGACCACCGCAAAAAGCGATTTCCGGCTGCAAATCGCACGGGAATGCGGAATAACCGAAACAGCCAATCTTTCCAAAGAACCTTTCGCGGAAGCGGTAAAACGGGTCTTCGGAGAAGAAGGTTTCCAGGTGGGTTTTGAAGCGGCGGGCGCCCAGGGGGCAGTGACGGACCTGATCGCAGGCGTGGAGAACGGGGGCACCGTCATCATCGTAGGCGTGTTTGAAGAAAATCCGATCGTCAACATGGGCTTCCTGGGAGAACATGAGTTGAACGTGCTGGGCAGTATGATGTACCGCCATGAAGATTACGAAGAAGCCGTCCGGTTCATTTCCGAAACGCGGATAAAGACCGCACCACTGATCACCAGCCGTTTTCCTTTCGAGCAGTACCTGAACGCTTATAAATTCATAGAGCAGCAGGGAGATAAATCGTTAAAGGTGATGATTGAATTAACTGACAATTAAAATCCCTTAAAAAAATATTTATGAGACAAGCCGTTTTAAAGGAACCGGGCAGCGTGTTCTTACATGACGTGCCCTTACCCCGGGCGCTAAAGGCGAACGAAATATTACTGAAAATCCACCGGGTGGGCGTATGCGGATCAGACGTGCATATGTATTATGGAAAACATCCTTTTGCCAATACCTATCCCATGGTACAAGGCCATGAATATGGGGGTGAATGTATCCGGGTCGGGACAGCTGTCACCCGGTTCAAACCCGGCATGAAAGTCACCGCCCGTCCACACGTGGTCTGTGGTGAATGCGCCCCCTGTAGAAGGGGCCAGTATAATGTCTGCGAAAATCTGAAGGTGGAAGGTTGTGCTGGCCCCGAAGGCGCCGCCCAGGAATATTTCATCATTCCCGAAGACCGCGCGGTCGTTATCCCTGAATCGCTCACCTATGATCAGGCGGCATTGATTGAACCGGTGGCGGTGGGCGCCCATTCCACCCGCCGGGCCGGTGACCTGACAGGCAAGAATGTGGTGGTGACCGGAGCCGGGACTATAGGCAACCTGGTGGGCCAGTTTGCCATGGCCAGGGGTGCCCGAAAAGTCATGGTCACGGATCTCGTGGATTTCAAACTGGATGTGGCCAGGCAATGCGGCATTCCGGAGACAGCCAATCTGGCCAAAGAAAGTTTTGCGCAGGCGGTAACAAGGGTATTCGGAACGGAAGGATTCCAGGTAGGCTTTGAAGCGGTAGGCGCCCAGGCTGCCCTGACCGACATGATCGCCGGCATAGAGAACGGGGGCACCGTCATCATCATAGGCGTCTACGTCCAGAACCCCGTTGTGAATATGGGTTATTTAGGGGAGCATGAACTGAACGTATTGGGTAGCATGATGTACCGGGAGGAGGATTACCAGGAAGCCATCGAAAAGATTGCCGGCGGCCAGATCAAAACGGATCCGGTGATCACCCATCACTTCCCCTTTGAACAATACCATGACGCCTATAAATTCATTGAAAGCCATACGGACCAGGCAGTCAAAGTCATGATCGATATCACCGAAAATTGAATGACATGATTAACCATTTTATGCATCCAGGCCTCCAGCGTCTTTCCCGGAATACGGTGACAAGCATCCACCCGCAAGCCACCCTTAGCCTTCCCGCTAAAGCGGTCTTCCGTCTGCCTGAAAAGGTCCTCCAGTTTGGTACGGGGGTATTTATCCGGGGACTGATCGATTATTACATAGATAAGGCCAATAACCAGGGCATCTTCAACGGGAGGGTCGTCATGGTAAAGTCTACGGCCGCGGGGGATATAGGTGTATTCAGACAACAGGACTGTCTCTATACCCTGTTGATGAAAAGCGTCGATGAAGGGGTAGAGACGGATAAAAAAGTCATCTGCGCGGGCATAAGCCGTGTCCTGGATGCTATGCAGGACTGGCAGCAGGTATTGGACTGTGCTGCCGATCCCGGCATTCAGATCATCCTTTCCAATACCACGGAGGCGGGAATCACCTTTCTCGAAGACGACAGGGTCGATGCCGGTCCTCCCCTTTCCTTTCCAGGAAAATTGCTGGCGGTCCTAATCCGGCGTTTTCAGGCTTGCCAGGGATCTTTGGAAGGAGGCTTTGTCATTGTCCCCACCGAGCTGATCCCGGATAACGGGCAGAAATTAAAATCCATCGTCCTTCAGCTGGCCAAGATCCATCACCCGGACGAAGCGTTTATGGATTGGCTGCAAACCGCCAACGATTTCTGTAATTCCCTCGTTGACCGGATCGTGCCCGGCAAACCGGCTGCCGCCGTACAGGAACGGATGGAAAAAGCCTTAGGTTACCGGGATGACGCGATGATCATGTCTGAATCCTTCGGGTTATGGGCCATTGAAACCCATTCTCCTCAGTCCCGGAACCGGCTGTCCTTTAGCCAGGCCGATCCCGGGATCCATATTGTAGAGAACATAGAAAAATTCCGGGAGCTGAAACTGCGGCTCCTGAATGCCTCACACAATCTGTCCTGTGCGCTGGGTTATCTGGCGGGTTTCGATACGGTTAAGGAGGCCATGGCCCACCCTGGCTTCGATGCCTTCATGCGCCGCCTCATCCTGGATGAGATTGCCTCCGCCATTCTTTCCTCTTCCATTACCATAGCAGATACCTTCAACTTCGGAACCAAAGTATTGGACAGGTATCGCAACCCCTATATCGGTTTTGAGTGGTTGAGCATCTGCGTCCAGGATACGTCAAAAATAAAGATACGCGCCGTGCCCGTCATCAGACAGGTCCATGCAAAGACCAGAACGGTTCCGGACGGCATATCCCTGGGATTTGCCGCGTATATTCGCTTTATGCGCAGCGAACAGGACAAAGACGGAACATTCAGGGGTCATTTCAAAGGAAGGGATTATATCATCTCCGATGACTCCGCCCATGCCCTGCATGCGCATTGGAAAAATGCATCCGATCTGTCACTGGTCCAAAACATCCTGGCTGACCGGGAGCTTTGGGAAACCGATCTGTCCACCCTGCAGGGCTTCGCAGAAAGTGTCACCTTTTATCTGGACAACCTGGACCGCAAGGACGTTCTGCAGGTTATAAAGATGGCATCCGCTGAAAGAAATCTGCCCCCTCCTATTGGGGTCCATTCCTGACTTTTGCTAATATGTCTATATGAAACGTTTTTTATTGTTTGCCTGTCCCCTGATAATGTTTTTTATCTTCTGTTCGCTGTACGGTTCGGGAGCTGATATTGTGATGAAGATCACCAGGCATTACCTGAATATTCCGATCGGCCGCGAAGCCCGGATGAAGTTGATAAAATTAAGCGTAGCCGGGAAGCTGGAAAGAGAATTCCCCGTACAATTGGCTGAAGACACCGTCGGCTACTGGATATACGTTGACGTCTCCGCGTTCATGGGAGAGACGGTTCACCTGTCCTGCCCGGCCAAGGCCTATTCGATGGCAAGGATCTACCAGGCCGATTCCATCAACGGATCAGACAGCCTTTACAGGGAATCCAACCGTCCCCAGTTTCATTTTACAGTAAAGAGGGGATGGAGCAACGACATCAACGGTCCCATCTATTACAATGGCGTATACCACTTGTTCTGGCAATCCTTTCCTTTTGGCCTGCTGTGGAACACCGCCTTCATGTATTGGGGTCACGCCGTCAGCAAGGACATGCTTCACTGGCAGGAACTGGCGCCGGCCCTGATGCCGGACAGTCTGGGATCTCCCTGGTCCGGAACGGCCATCATTGACAGTAACAATGACGGAGGCTGGGGAAAGAACGCCCTCGTTTTATTCTATACGGCCTTCGATTGGGTGTCGGAAAAAGAAGTGGAATGCATCGCTTACAGCACGGATAATGCAAAGACTTTCACGCGGTTCAAAGGCAATCCCGTCATCGACAGCAACCTGGCTTTGGGAACCACTCAAACCCGGGACCCGAAAGTGTTCTGGTACGAGCCGTCCAAAACGTGGGTAATGGTCCTGTTTGAAAAGGACGGCATGTCATTTTATAATTCAAGCGATCTGAAGGCGTGGAAAAGACAGAGTCATTTTGCCGGGCTGCACGAATGCCCTGATTTTTTCGAGCTGTCTGTGGACGGAAACCCGAATGAAAAAAAATGGGTGCTGCATGGGGGATCGAGCGACTATTTTATTGGGGATTTTGATGGAAAGACCTTCACGCCTGAATCAACAAGGTTGCGTTATGCGGAGGGGCAAAGCGACCGGCGGGGTGATCTGCTATACGCCGCCATCTCCTTTGCCAACATGCCCGATGACCGGCGCGTACAGATCGCCTGGGGAAGGATAGACCATGAAGGCATGCCTTTCAGCCAAATGATGTTGTTCCCCACCGAGTTCAGGCTTAAAACGACCCCGCAGGGGATCCGGCTGATGGCAAGCCCTATTAAAGAAATCGATCAATTGCACCAAACCGCTCATACCTGGAGCGGGCTATCCGTTGGACAAGCCAATCAGGAGCTTCAACAAATAAAGCCCGGGCCATTACATATAAAAATAAAGTTCACGCTCGGGGAAGGCCATGCCATCAATCTTCGTTACCAGGGAAATGAGTTGATCACTGTTTTATCAAAAGAACTGGCCTCGGAGGAAAATGACATGGAGATCCTGATCGACAAAACCGTGGCGGAAATATTTATTAATCACGGTGAGCGTTATATTATCAAAAACCTGGCGCCTGCCGTCAATTCAAATAGCCTGGAATTTGATTCCGGAAACTACGGTCCTGTATTATCCGAATTCCAGGTCTATGAAATGAAATCCATCTGGCAGGCACAATGATCATGTTTATCCCACCGTAAAATCAACCTTACACAAGGCCGCGGCACTATTCAGCCGCCCCGCCTTTAGATGTTCGGTCAAGTGCATCAGCCGGGGCTGGTACCGGTCGAAGTAATTACCATAGGCCTCTTTCATGTTACCCGTCTCCAGACGCGATATTCTTCCATCGAAGGCCGCTGCGATCGTGAACAGGTTCAGCAGGAAAAACCGTTCCCTTTCATTGACCGCCTTCAGGGCCTCCAGGAACAGGCTCCAATCGTCGTACCGGTGGTCCTTATCCATATGCAGCAAGTGCTGGAAACGGAGCAGCAATACAATCATATTGGGATGATAATTCCTGGCCAGGACGACGGCGTTGCCGATGGCGCGAAGGCAGCCTACCTTCGCCTGCTCCGAGAGTTGGTTCAATGCTTCTTTTTCCAGGATATCATCCGCCACATAATTACAGAGGGCAAAACCGAATAGACGCAGCCTCGCCTCCCGGACCACCCGGAGAATCACCAGGCCATTCCAAAAGCACTCTACAGGTAAGGCAACATAGTTGATGGACACGCCGGCTACCGTAGGCCCCACCATATGCAGCAGCAGGAATTTCGCCACGATATTGGTCAACAGGATCTTGCATTTGTACAAGAGACCCAACAACAGCAGGTTCTTTTTAGACACCCTTTTAAACGGATCTATCCCGAGGATATGCATTTCAGGGTCCGCCAGTTCCAGGGCCGCCCTTGACAAGATGTTGGTAATGCTGAAAGGGCCGCTTTCCAGAAAATCCTTTGCATGGGAATGCATGTTGATCAGTTCACTGACTTCATGCACCGCCCTGAGCGCAATGACAAACAACAGGTACAATTCTATGACGATAGAGATCAGGGTGACAATCCCCACCCAGGAATACTGAATATACCAGGGAGCATGTTGCTCCAATACACCCACATACACCGTGGGCCAGACGCAGAGAAGACCTACCAGCGCTGAAAGAAAGATCCCCTTATTGGAAATCCTCCTGACCTTCGCGGTCAGGTCTTCGTCCGAAAAATCAAACACATGGTGGGTAAGGTCTTTTTTCCGGAACAGGTTCAGGTAATACACACCGAACCGTTCCAGCAAAGGCTCTTTTCGTTCTTTGAACTGAATGGACATATGAGGGACTATAATTCGTGGGCAATATATGAATCAATGTACTTCAAAAATCGAAGTCCGGCAACTTCAATCCGGAATAACCGAATAATTACTCAAATGCTCAAAACGATACCTGCCATCCGCTTTGGCCCTATTGATAAAGTTTTCCAGTGCATTTACAAAAACAGGGTCTTTTAATTCGGGGTCATGGAGAAGGATAATGATGCGATCGTCCCTGAACGTCTTTTTTTCCCTTAGCATCTTATCCACGATGTCCAGCATTTCGCTGCCGGTATGCAAGTGCAACCCGCCGATAGGTCTGCTTCGCCATTCTATGTCCCAGCCGAAAATATTATATCCCCTGGCAGCCAGTGTGTCAGCAGCCTCCCTGCCGCTGTTCTTTTCATCGCGGGCAAAACTGTCAATCCTGAAAAAATTCCGGCCGGGCAACCGGGCGAAATTATTGCTGAACTTAAGGCTATCCTGGTTCCTGTTAAAGTCGGCCAGTACCTCCGAAGGATCCTTGAAATACTTTGCGTAATGACGTCCGGCATGCGTAAAACTATGGTTCCCGATTTCCACCATTGGATTAGCCTGATACTCCTTTAAAAACACTTTACTATTTCGGGTACTGTACGCATTTTTCCCTATCAGGAATACGTTGATCATCAAATTGTCCTTCAGGGCCAGTTCGTTCACCCTTTCGCTGCCCACACAAGGCCCGTCATCGAAGGTCAGGTAAATGATATAAGGAGCCGGGCTTTTGCGGGCGGAGGGGCTGCTGCCGGAGCTATAGGACGCAGCCATCCTGGAACTGGCCCCGGTGGAAGACATGTCCGACATACTCCCCGATTGTAACAGCGACAGGCAAAAAAGAAAGAGGAAGGCGCCCATAAAGGGAAATAGCGGCTGATGATAATGTAGGTGCATAACCATAAGTTGATGGTAATCAATAATTCATCAAAATGGGTACCTTATCATGGGAGCGGAAATGCCATTCACGCGTAGAGAAAGAAGGAGAACAGGGGAAAAAATAGCTGCGTTTCTGCATACAAGATAGTGATCAAAATGAATACCCAATAGCTATTTATCCTACTTTTAACAATGACCCAAAAAAGGTACGTTTCTCTCATCATTATCTTAGGCCTACTAACTGCCATCAGCCCCTTTTCCATCGATATGTACCTACCCGGCTTCCGCGATATTGCGGCCAGCCTGCATACTACGGTAGCAACCGTTTCCCTCTCCCTCTCCAGTTACTTTGTCGGCATTTCTATCGGGCAATTGCTGTACGGACCCCTGCTGGATCGGCACGGGAGAAAAAGGCCGCTGTATTTTGGGCTACTCCTCTACATCCTCTCATCTGCGGCTTGTACCCAGGTTCATCATATCAATAGTCTCATTCTGCTGCGTTTTATCCAGGCCCTGGGTGGCTGCGGGGCGACCGTAGCCGCCATGGCCATGGTGAGAGATATCTTTGGTCCCAAAGAGAGCGCTAAGGTATTCTCCCTGTTACTGTTAGTCATAGGAGCATCTCCCATGCTAGCCCCCACGGCAGGGAGCTATATCATTAGTCTGTTCGGCTGGAGGGCGGTATTTATCGTGCTATTGATCATGGCTGTGCTGATCACCCTCCTAACCATCATCGGTCTTCCGGAAAGTTATCAGCCGGATGAATCCTTCTCCTTAAGGCCTAAACCTATCTTGAAGAACTTCCTTTCCGTCCTTGGCGAGCGTGCTTTCCTGACCTATTCCATCTCCGGCTCCCTGGCCTTTGCCGGGCTGTTCGCCTATGTGTCCGGTTCACCCATCGTTTTTATGGACGTCTATCACGTGGACAAAAAGACGTACGGGTGGATTTTTGCCGGCCTGTCCATTGGCTTCATAGGCCTCAGCCAGTTTAATACCCTGCTGCTGAAAAAATACAGCAGTGAACAAATCATCAGGGTTGCCTTACTGGCGCAAGTGGCCATATCCCTCCTTTTTTGGGCAGGGAATGTGGCAGGTTGGTGGGGTCTCCCCCAAACCCTCTTTTTCTTGTTTTTCCTCCTGGGCAGCATCGGCTTCTGCAATCCCAATGCGGCAGCCTTGGCGCTCGCACCCTTTTCCAGGAACGCAGGTATCGCTTCCGCCCTGCTGGGCGCCATGCAAATGGGAACCGGCGCCCTGGCGTCCGTGGCGGTGAGCGTATTTAGCAATGGAACCGCCACGCCTATGATTGGAGTGATGGCTGTCTCATCCGTACTGGCATTACTTGTGTTGGTTCTGGCCAGGGGAAGCCTTACAAATCGGATTTAATTCGATTATCTTATTAAAATCTTGCGATATATTACGCCCCTATGCAACTTTCCGATCATCCCAAACTCGCAGGGCCCGATCACCTGCGGGCCCTGGCCATCACACTCGTTTTATTGTACCATTATCGCTTGTTCAGTCACCCTGAATGGATCAATCAGGCAGGTAGTTTCGGGTGGACGGGGGTTGACCTTTTTTTCGTACTCAGCGGCTATCTCATTTCAGCGCCCTTGTTCAAACAGATTAGCCGGCAACAACCCATTTCCCTGAAAACGTTTTTCCTTAAACGCTTCTTCAGGATCATACCGGCTTACCTGGTAGTGGTGGCGCTCTATTTTTGTATCCCGGCATTCAGGGAAAAGGAGGCGCTCCCTCCCCTTTGGAAGTTTCTAACCTTCACCCAGAATTTCGGGCTGGACCCCAGTCATAACGGCACCTTCTCCCATGCCTGGTCGCTGTGCGTAGAGGAGCAATTTTACCTCCTGCTCCCCTTCCTCATGTTATGCCTTGTCGCCCTGAAATGGGGCAAAAGAACGGCTCTCCTGATAGGCGCTTTGTTCATCCTTGGATTCGTGCTGCGCTTATACAGTTGGAACCATGCTATTCTTCCGCTCATTGATACCGATGCATTTGGCCTTGCCTGGATTAAATGGATGTATTACCCTACCTATAACAGGCTTGACGGGCTACTGGTGGGCGTCAGTATCGCGGGGCTTTGCCAGTTCTATCCAAAGGCAAAGGCTTTTATCGCCCAATACGGGAACGTCCTGTTATTGGCCGGCCTGGCGCTCACCGGCCTTGCGTATTATATATGCCTGGAACCGCAATCCTTCACGGCTTCCATTTTCGGATTTCCCCTGGTGGCGCTTGCCTATGGCTGTATACTTGCGGCAGCCATTTCACCCCGTTGCTTTCTTTACCGTTTCCCGCTAAAAGCCACTTCCAGCATTGCGGCCCTGTCCTATTCTATCTATCTGACGCATAAAGGCATTATTCATATTACACAGGGACAATTGAGCCGATGGGGTATCGAAAAGGAAGGGAGCCTGATGTTCTTCCTTTGCCTCCTCACCTGCCTGTTGGGCGCTTGGGTAATGAGGCATTTGGTGGAGAAGCCCTTTATGAGGATCAGGGATAGGGTGTTAAAGAGGAGTAATCGTCTCTGAGGTTTATATTTGTAACTATAACGCTCAAACATAATAGCATGTACGTTTTGAAATCACTATTAATATTTATTTTGGCGGGCGTCTGTGAAATCGGCGGAGGGTATCTTATTTGGCAATGGCTCAAAGAAGGCAAACCTCTTTGGTATGGCATCTTTGGCGCGGCGATCCTTGTCCTATACGGAATGGTTGCCACGTTGCAAACGGCCAATTTTGGCAGGGTTTACGCCACCTATGGGGGGATATTTATTGTTCTTTCTTTGCTATGGGCATGGAAGGTGGACCATTTCAAACCTGATCGCTACGACATTTTAGGCGCCCTGGTCGCCCTTATCGGGGTTTGCATCATCTTCTATGCTCCACGAACCAGTCATTAAAAAACCGGAAGCAAATACTGCTACTGCACAAGCTTGTCCACCAAGGGACCGAAGTCAATCATCTTTACCAGTTCATTGGACAGGACATAGCGTTGCCGGAGATAATCGGGATCATTGTAGGTCAGCCATGTGCTGGAATCCGTTTGTTCCCAGGCCAGGAGTTTCAGGGGAAGGTCAAGCGCCACAAGAGGAACTGCGATCATCAGCGGAGTGCCGGATCTGGGATTGCCGAAGATAATGAGTTCAGTGGGAGGCATGTCCAGTCCTACTTTAAGGGCTTCGGCCCGTTGATCGATGCGCGCAAAGACTGTAATGCCTTTTGCTAACAGCAACTCCTGGAACCGGTCCAGGGACTCCTTGACACCGTATTTACTTTGCCTGCTGACTATTCCATTATTTCCGGCACTCATATCAAACAAATTTATTAATAAGTGCCTATCTGTTCTCCAGCCAGTCTAAAAAAACGCTCACTTTCTCTTTGGAAACAAGCAGCATGTCCTGGACCGGAACAACAAGGTTCACCAGCAATTTCCGGGCGAAGTAATGCTCTACTTCTTTTATTGCCTGAAAATTGATCAGGTACTGCCTGTTTAACCTGAAAAACTGCTTTTCTGTCAACAGGCTTTGTATATTTTCCAATGAGCGGGTGACAAAATATTCCTGCCTGTCAAAACACACAATGATCGAGGATTCATACTTAACGTAGAAAAAAGCGATATTCTCCGTAGGCACGGTAATGTACTTATTATGCCTAGAAACCAGGAAGCTCGTCTTACCTACTGCCGCCGCATGTCTCGTCATCATGTTATCGGGAATGGACGGGTGATACCTGGTTTCCGGAGAATACCCATAAACAGCCGATTCGGTTTTTGTAGACTGGTTTTCCATCGTGGTTAGTTTATTTGAAGAGTGACTAAATCTGTTGAAGATAATGCCGATACCATAAGATTACAACTTTTATTGCAATTCTCACAGTGCCGCATTTTCATGTTATTATTTTCTGTCAGCGGTGATGCCTTTTTCTCTCAGAACGGACACCTGTTCTCCGTTATACCCCCAGTCGTCCAGATCATATTCCTGGATGACTACGTAGGTCAATTGAGGGTCCTTATTCAGTACATTGGTCATCAAATCGGTTACCCCTTTAATCAGGGCCTGTTTTTGTTCCCTTGTAACGCCTTCACGGGTTATTTCAATTTTAATGTATGGCATGATTTATTTTTTATGCTAAAACTGTTTTGCAGTCTTGGCGGTTATACTTACGTTCAGTTCAAAATCATTATAGATCAGGGTATCACCCAAATCTTTGAAGAAATTACCGGATCGGAATTTCATTTCATATTTAGTACGGTCAATGACCAGCTTGCCGGTTGCAATTAAGACATCCCCGTTTACTTCGATCACTACATCAAAACCCAGAGGATGTGTAATTCCTTTGATGGTCAGATTACCTTCAACGTGGCTTCCTGAAACAGAAGTGATTTCCAAAGTTGCTTCCGGATATTTCTCGACGGAGAAAAAATCATCGGAAGCGAGATGACCGGCGAACTGTGCATTTGTTGCAGGGTCAGTCACATCCAGTATTTGGATGGAAGTGGTATCAATGACAAATTTGCCGCCGGTAAGCTTACCTTCCTCCAAAATGAGTGTACCTTCTTTAACGGCGATCGTGCCATTGTGCGAACCAGTCACCTTTCTGCCCGCCCAGTCGATATTGCTTTGAGCGCTTACGATTTCAAAATTTTGAATATCCATTTTATTTCTGTTTTTAATTGAAAGACAAAGTAAAGAAGGATCTTCCAGGCAGGTGCGTGACCTACATCACATTTAGAGAGACGAGCGATTTGTGTGATGTAGGTTCTAATTACCTAAATTTTCAAACGATTCTTATATTTATATTGAATTAGCCAACAATATTTAATCATATATGAGTAGTCATTCAACACCTAATATAAAACTGACCGTGCCCTTCCTGGGCGTGGCAGACATGGAGGCGTCCCTGCGCTTTTATACAGAAAACCTCGGCTTTACGATGACCAAACAGTGGACACCCAGGGGGAAAATAGAATGGTGCTGGCTAGAGCGGGATGCAGTAGCATTGATGCTCCAAGGACCATGGCTGGATAAAGGACATCCACCCGAACAGGAAAGGACGCCGAAGTCCGGCCCGTCCATGTGTTTCCAGTGCGAAGATGCACTTGCTTTGTACCACGAGTTTAAGGAACGGGGAATACCGATGAAGGAGCCTTTTGTAGGGAATGGGATGTGGGTTGTTATTCTGAAGGACCCTGATGGATACCATTTGGATTTCGAAAGCATGACGGATGTTGCCGAAGAAACGACATATACGGAATGGAGCAAGTTAGAAGCGAAGAAATGAAGATTGTATTCGAGCTTCGCTCGAGGACGATGTTCTTCCTCTGACATGCGACTAATATTTGTTATTTTTGCTCATCATGGATCCCATAGAGAGATTAAGGAAAATGGTTGGCGACATCTCAGGGATGAGCCGGGAAGACTTCGACCTTTCGATCGATTACTGGCAGCATAAGACGTATAAAAGGGGAGAGTTTTATAACGAATACAAAAACGTCTGCAAATATGTCGGGTTTGTTCTGACGGGCGTTTTCAGGATTTATAAATTCCATGATCAGTCAGGCGTCGAAAAAAACATGCAGTTTTTCACCAATGATCAGTTTATGACTTCATTTAAAAGTTTCTTTAGCCAGGAAAGCTGCGAATATTATACAGAGTCGATGACTGAATCCGGCATCTTATATATCCATTACGATCATCTGCAGCACTTATATAAGACTTCCCACGCGTGGGAAAGGTTTGGAAGAATATTTGCTCAATCCATCCTGCATGCAGTCATGAATGATACGGAAGCCATCCTGTTCAAGAGTCCGGAAGACCGATACGTGGAACTTATCGGCACTCACCCGAATATCCTTAAATCCGTTCCGTTATATCATATCGCCTCCTATCTCGGCATCGAAGGACCTTCCCTAAGCCGCATCAGGAAGCGCATGGCCCTGAAAGGGTGATCATTTACCTGCAAAATACCCCCCCCCATATTAACCTGGGTTAAAATCTTCCATTTTTAGCAGCGATAGTTTTGTGTTGTCTAAGCAAAACAATTAGACCATACAAAACATGAAAAAGTTACTATTCTCTTTACTGGCTGCAGCTATATTCGTTGTATTGCTCTCCTGCACTAAAAATAATAATACGCCTCCCGTCGCAGCCCAAACCTTCGTTATTGTACCAGGAGCATGGTCAGCGCCTTATGCCTGGGATAACGTAAAAGCCATTCTTGAAAAATCCGGCAACAAGGTCATTGTTGTTCAATTGCCTGGTCATGGTTCGGATAGTATCCCTCTCCAGAACCTGACTATGGATGTTTACCGTGACATGGTCATTAGCGCAATGGATACTATTAGTGGAAAAGTGATATTAGTCGGTCATAGCCTTGGCGGTGCGGTTATTTCAGAGGTAGCCGAAAAAGTCCCCTCAAAAATCGGAAAACTGGTCTATGTCGCTGCCTTTATTCCCCTGTCAGGTCAGTCTTTGCTGGATTTGGCCAGCACGGACACGGCTTCCATATTGGGCGCGAACCTGCGTCCTTCTGCGGACAATCTGACGTTTGACGTGGTACATGATCAGATCATCAATAGCTTTATTGAGGACGGAACTACGGATGAACAAAACCTTTTGTTAGCCAATTACAGGGCAGAGCCGGCTATCCCGTTAACCAATAAAGTGACCCTTACGGCTGCCAATTATGGCTCGGTATCTAAAGTTTATATCAAAACCTTAATGGACCACGCGGTCACCCCGACCCTGCAGAACCATATGCTGGCGGCCACACCAGGATTTTCCACGGTCTATCAGATAAATACCAGCCATTGTCCATTTTTGGTAAAACCGGATTCTGTAGCCGTTTTACTAACCCTCGCTTCCAAATAAATCATCATATATTAAACCCAACATCATGAAACGTACAGCAAACGCACATTGGAATGGCACCCTGCAAGAAGGCACAGGTGAGATCAGCACACAAAGCACTGTGCTTAACAATACCCCCTACTCATTTAAAACTCGTTTTGCCGATGGTATTGGCACCAATCCGGAAGAACTGCTAGCCGCCGCGCATGCCGGCTGCTTTTCCATGGCGCTTAGCGCGACTTTGGCACATGACGGCTTTACGGCCGGGGAAATATTCACCACTGCCATAGTAGATTTGGATATGCAAGCCCTGAGCATCACTGGGATCCACCTGGAGTTAAAGGCCACCCCGATCAATGGAGTTGATGAAGCTACATTCAAGGAAATCGCTGAAGGAGCGAAATCACATTGTATCATCTCAAAAGCATTGAGTGTTCCTATCACATTAAACGTAACCTACGCATAGTTAGAATAATCATTATAAAACGGCAAAAGGGTCAGCTAATACAGCTGACTCTTTTGACTGGCCGGATATGTCGCCTGTTTGTCCTTGACGGGCTGGTCCAGGCTGTCTACCTTTACGCAGAATCAATGCTTATGGCAGCTCCTGCAAAAATCCTCTTTTTTATACCGCCCGGCGTCCATATGCTCGATCTGTCGGGTCCGGTCCAGGCTTTTTGGGAAGCCGACCAATTGACTGGACGGTACGAGATCTCCTATTGCTCCTTTAAGGCGGAGGTCCCGGACGCTACCGGCATCCATTTCAGTCGCCTGACCCATTACAGCAAGGTACGCCTGCAAAAAGGGGATTACCTCTTTATCCCGGGTTTCAGTTCCAGGTTATTGGACCAGTTGGACGAGGCGCAATGGAAAAGGCTCTATAGCTGGATCAGCCGGCAGGCGGCCCGAGGTGTCCTCGTCTGTTCCGTTTGTGTCGGGGCTTTTGTTTTAGCCCGGTCGGGCCTGCTGGAAGGGAAGAAATGCACAACCCACTGGAGCCTTATAGAGAAGCTGAAGGCGGCCTTTCCCGGTGCGCATATCCAAGAGGACGCCCTGTTCACCAGGGACGGGGGCATATATACCAGTGCGGGTATTACTTCGGGCATCGACCTGGCGTTGTTCATACTCGAAGAAAATCACGGAGCCCTCTTTGCGCATAAGATTGCCCGGGAGCTGGTCGTTTATTCCCGGAGGGGCGCAGGGCATTCCCAGGACAGCGTCTACCTCAACTACCGCAACCACCCGCACAATGGTATTCACCAATTGCAGGACTGGCTGATAGACAACCTGGCCTCTCCGGCAAACATTGAGAAAATGGCGGAACGGGTAAATATGAGCAGCCGCAACTTAACCCGCACATTCAAGCTGCAGACGGGCATCAGTATCCACCAATACATCACCTTGCTGAGGCTGGAGAAGGCCGACACCCTCCGAAATGCACCCGGCATCACCATCAGCGCCATTGCCGGGCAATGTGGATTCGCCAACGAGCGACAGCTGCAGCGCATATGGAAGAACCGCGCTTTCCAAAGGACGGATACACATTCCTGACCTACCAATTTCTTTTACAAAACAAATACCGATCATGCAAAAAAAATGGCTGAGCGCCCCGGCATTGCTCCTCATCGACATCCAAAAGGGCTTCGACAACTTAGAATACTACGGAGGGGAGCGGAATAACCCCCAGGCTGAATATAACGCCGGGCTGATCCTGGAATTTTGGAGAAAAAATAAATGGCCCCTGTTTCATGTGCGGCACGACTCTCTGAATCCGCGTTCTCCGCTGGCAGAAGGGCAGCGGGGCAATGAGCATAGGGAAGAGGTAAAGCCCCTCCCCGGGGAGCCTGTGATCGCGAAAAACGTAAACAGCGCTTTTATCGGCACCGACCTTAAAGAAAGGCTGGACGCACTGGGCATCCATAACATCGTTGTCGTCGGCCTCACCACTCAGCATTGTGTTTCCACGACTACCCGCATGGCGGGCAACTTTGGCTATGACACAATAGTAGTTGCAGATGCAACCGCCGCCTTCCGGTCTAAGGGAATTGACGGGGAAGTATTCCCCGCACAGCTGATCCATGATGTTTCCCTGGCGACGCTCAGCAAGGAGTTCGCGGAAGTGCTCTCGACGGAGGAGGTGTTGAGGAGTGAGGTGGTTCCTGATTGATATCAGGCATAGTTTGAAGGACTCGTCTTAGGCCGTCCGAAAAACAATGCGTATCCGTCTGCATCTGCCAGCTCAAACCCCCGCAACCCATCATTGTCGTCCATGATGGGTTGACGAAAATCCAGCCCGCGGGAACAGTATTCCTCGAACAACGCGTCAGGATCGGACGTGGAAATGAAGGCGTCCCAGCGGGCCCATGGATGACGGGTATGGTTGGGCATCGGTTTTATCTCGGCAGCGATCCCCTTTAGCATAATCGAAATATTATCGCGGCCAACAATAGCCCAATAGGGGCCGTCAGCAGGGCCCATATATCGAACCTCGAATCCGAGCTTATCGACATAGAAGGCAACCGACGGCTGAAGGTGTTCCACGATAAAAAAGGGGAAGATGTAGTTCAAGTTCAACATGGCTTCCGGTTTGATAGGAGCAAAATACGGCAACTCCATGAAATTCTCAGGATACCGCCATAGTTTTTAAAAGGCTGATAGACGTGGGCATTATCGTCCAGGGGAGAAGGACTCGACGACGGTATACATCCCCGGCTCGAAAGTAGCTATTTCCATGGCCTGCTCCAGGAATGGGGCGGCAGCCGGATTACCCCGCATCTTATTGTAGTCTTCAAGACTCGTCCATTGTGCATACATGGTGACCTTGGTACCATTCAAGCTGGCATGGAGACTTGATGAAACAAATCCCGGGTTTGTTTTGACGATGTGTGTGGCCTTGATTAACAGATCAATCAGCTTTTGTTGGTTGGCAGGGGCCACTGTAAAAATATTGATCAGGGTCAGGTAGCCGTTGTCTTTGGAAATGGTAGTCATGACGGGGGAGCTTTGGGAGCAAAGGTAGAGTGTTGTGCACTTATACGCTTTGTTGAAAAGCTCAATTTGGAAGGCTCTCCTTGCATCGCTTACACTTTTTCAACTTTACAAATAAAGCAACAGGCCTCAGCGTTTCTTACGTGGAAGTACTCCACTTCCACGTGTTCTTCGAATAACTTTGGAATTAATAGGTCTATATCGTCATCCCCCACCAATCTGGTAAAAACCATTTTCTGTTCTTCGTCGTAACCAATAAGCGTCAAGGGAAAACTCTCTTTGTCGGCTTTGATTTCAGGAGGGAATCGGTGGACGTCTTTATAGGCCTCCACATCGTTCTTGTGAATGAATATTGGTCCGGGCTGATCAAAGGCATTGTCAAAACGAAACGGACTGTGAGATAAAAGTAATCTTACGTCGTTGCCAATGGCAAAAGGTTTTAAAGAAACCCTGCAAGGTCCCTTGCCGGTTGCTACCTGTTCGACTATTTCATGACCAAAATCATCCCTCTGATTTTCACGAAGTTTTCTGGCATATTCCTCACTTAGAGGAACAATTCTAAATTGTTTCATTTGCAGTAAATTTTTATTCCACAAATGTAAAAGGAGGGAGACGGTGTAAAAACCCGAAACTTGCTGATTCCATGGACAACGTCGGAAAGACGGTAGGTTTGCTGAATAGTGCTAATACCGAAAGCGGCGATGAAACAATGGCTAGTTTGCGAACGGCGGCGCTCCTTGACAGGAGCCCTGGGTACTACCGCAGATCCAACTCTGATTGCTATAGTCCTGCTCCGCCACATTTGGATAGAGAAGGCCGTTTATATAGAGCAGATAGGGGAAGTCGTTGTACTTCCCATTGTAGCCATTATTTTCCTGCACCTGAGAAAACATATTGATTCTTATGCCATTTTCAGTTCGCTGGAGCATCCAACCGGTTCTGTCGAGTGACGGGAATAAATAGTTGACGTTGAAAGCGCAGCCGCCGCTAGGCACCGGGATGTTGGCATCTCCCGGAAGAAGGGTAGACGGTCCAACCACCATGAAAAATGACGCGGCCTTTAGCCAGTCTACCGTATCGTGAGGTGCAAGGGATGGAATAGTGGTGACTACATTCGATCCCAGCATCGTGACTAAAGCTGAGTCAGGAAAATGCAGTTCAGGTGTCGAATCTACTACCCGGTTGCTTGAATCATACACTACAAAGCGCCAGCTAACCTCGTTGCCCTTCCCTAAGTGAATTGGGTTTGGATCCATTTTTGAGCACGCCGCGATGGATACGATTGCCAGAATGAGAAGCAACTTTTTCATGACATACCATTTGAAGGCTGAAGTTACAATGATTACTTTTCCTTTGCGTCCCGTTAAAACACCCAATTTTGCCTTATATTTAAGTCAAAGCAATCTGACAAACCGTGTCCATAGATAAATTATTTGCCAGTTTTGATAGGTACCTCCCTCTGGACGAACCGGAAAGAGCAGATTTAAAAGAGAGAACAATTGAACGGAGGATTAAACGAAGACAGCTCATTCTGACCGAAGATGAGGTGTGCAGGCATTACACTTTTGTCGCGGATGGATGTTTCAAGGTATTCCAGGTCGACAAAAAGGGCGTAGAGCACAATCTGCAATTTGCCGCGGAGAATGACTGGATCATGATCATCGACAGCTTCTATTCCCAAAAGAACAGCAAAGTAAATATTGAAGCGATCGAACCTTCGACTATTTTCCAGATAAGCAGGCCGGACCTTATTTATTTTTTCAGAACGTATCCAAAGTTCGACAGAAATTTTAGGGTAATCGTGGAGACAAGATTCGCCGAGATGGAAAACCGATTGTTGCAAATTGTCAGCTCTACCGCTGAAGAACGGTATCTTGCCTTTCTACATCAATATCCTGCGTTGTCGCAAAGATTGCCCAATACCCAAATCGCCTCCTATTTGGGAATCACCCCTGAATTCCTGAGCATGATCCGTAAGGAAATCTCACAGAAAAGAGGTCACCCTTAAACTATCTTAAGCCTGTTTATTAAACTACCTTATAAGTCGGTTCCATGATTGGGCGCTAATTTGCGCTAAATAAAAAAAATCATGGAAGACGTACTACAATTTAGGGAAAGCTATGAGCAAAAGCCTCACCCCTATGACAATGAGCCAACAGTATCCATCAAGCAGGTGATCATCGAAGGAGTAAACTGTTACTGGTTTACCCCGGAAAACCCGTCCCCGGACAGAATAATTATTTACGCACATGGCGGCGGCTTCGCTGCGGGGTCTATCAGAACGCACGGAAGGATGGTCAGTCACTTTGCAAAGGAACTACAGGCAGGAATTCTTTTTGTAGACTATGCCTTGGCGCCGGAGAATCCGTTTCCCGCCGGCCTGAATGACGTATTAACTGTTTATCAGGAATTAGCCAACCGCTATCCGGGATATCAGATAGACCTCATTGGTGACAGTGCCGGCGGCAGTCTGGTCATTTCCGCCATTGGAGAAATGCTCAAGACCCACCTCTCGTTGCCCGACGCCGTCGTATTGATTTCTCCATGGGTCAGCCTGGAGTGCGACTATCCGTCGATTGAAGGAAACGCCCAGCTAGACCCCATCCTGAACAAGGACATGCTCCAAATGTTTGCCCGGGCTTACACGGGGACCGTCCCCCTCGAAGTGTCGAGCCCGAAAAAAGCATCGTTTACCCAATTTCCGCCCGCGCTCATTATGGTGGGTGCCAATGAAATACTGCTGGATGACAGTAAGTATCTTTATAATGACATAAAAGGCGTTCAGAGCAAGTCCAGGTTGAGTATCTACGACGATCAACCCCATTTGTGGCTGAAGAAGGACATCCACAAAGAAGCCTCCCGGCGGGCATTGGCCGAGATCGCCGAATTCCTTAGGGCATGAGGATCGAAAATCGAGATTAACCGCGAAACTATGATCACAAAAAAGAGCCATACAGCAAATAATAATTGAGCCATACACCAAATACATTCCCTTAAAAAATGTCCATCTTTGCAAAAGAAACTCTCAAGCGAAGATGGATATTCTATTAGCCGAAAAACGATGAAAGGAAAAATAATGCCTGTGACACAGGTTTTGGAAGACAGCTTTGTGTATTCTTGCACTTTTGAGCAGCAATACAGCAGCAATGAGCAATTTTTACCGCACCACGTTTTGGCATATCAGTTTTCGGGTGAAACACATATTCAGCATCAAGATGGCAAGCTGACTTTAAAAAAGGATCAAACACTATTGGCGCAAAAAAATCAATTGGCAAAATCTATAAAAATTCCTGCCACAGATAAAGTATATAAAAGTATTTCTGTAATAATAACGGATGCAGCTTTGCGGCAATATGCAAGGGATAACTCAAATCACGAAAACAAAAATTATACAGGCAAAAAAAACATTTTGCTAAAGCCGGATGCACTGCTGAAAAGTTATTTTAAATCGTTATTACCTTATGTAGAGCAATCTGAAAAAATAAGCAAAAAACTGGCAGCTATTAAAACTAATGAAGCAATAGAACTGCTGTTACACCTGGATTCTTCTTTGAGATCCTTTTTGTTTGATTTTTCAGAGCCATATAAAATTGACCTGAAACATTTTATGTTACAAAACTATCATTACAATGTACCGATAGAACACTTTGCAAAACTAACGGGGAGAAGTTTAGCCGCATTTAAAAGAGATTTTGGCCACACCTTTCAAACCTCACCACGCAAATGGTTGCAGGAAAAAAGGCTGACAGAAGCATACCATCTTATTAAACAAAAGAAACGAAAACCCGCCGACATTTATCTGGAGGTTGGCTTTGAAAACATTTCTCATTTTTATACTTCATTTAAACAAAAATTTGGCGTAACACCCGCCAGCATTGAGTAATCAACAAAACTTTTGGTAACCTTAATACAAGCGCATGTTCGCAAAAAAGAAAACACCTACCATAACCAGCTATACTTCAAATCCAGCTCTCGCAACTGTTAAACCTGATTGGAAAGGCACTCCACTCGATGAGGATGGTTTATTCATGAATCACGAGCACGCATGGAAGCTTGATTTCGGTAAAATATTTAGGTACATAACGCACCGTAATCCACAGAAAGGAATAAAAAAACAAGATACCTGGCGAATACCTGTTCTCAAAGATGATCAATGGCTGACAGACCCAGCGGACAAGATTGTATGGCTGGGCCATGCCAGTTTTTTCATTCAGTTGTCAGGAATTCGCATGCTGATAGATCCGGTGTACGGTAGCCTGCCAGGCGGTAGGCGCTTTTCGGATATGCCGGTTGCTTCTAATAAACTACTGCATATTCACTACATATTAGTCTCGCATGCGCATTACGACCACTGCGATAAAAGCAGCATAAAGTTGTTAACTAATAATAACCCGGAAGCTCAGATACTAACCGGACTAAAACTGGATGGCTTAATTAGTAAATGGACGAGCAATAAAATACAAACTGCCGGGTGGTATCAACAGTATCAACTTGAGAGCGGCCTAAAAATTACATTCCTACCGTCGATACATTGGGCGAACAGGACCCTTCTTGACGAGAACACTACTCTCTGGGGCGGATTCATGATTGAGAAAGATGGAAAATGCATCTATTATGGGGGAGACTCCGCCCATGGATCATACTTCAACGATATTGGAGCGCTTTTTAAAGATATTAACGTAGCCCTCATAGGTGCAGGCGCATACGCTCCCGCCTGGTTTATGGGACCAATGCATCAAAACCCTTATGATGCGGTGAAAGCATTCCACGCAACACAGGCAAAAACATTCATACCATTTCACTACGGCACATTCGACTTATCAGACGAGCCATTAGGAGAACCTGAGCAAATACTGAATAAGCTCAATGCGGAGGATGAAATCGAAAACGTGCTAAAGATTCTAACGTTGGGTGAGGTATTTTACTGTTAGTAAAACTCAAAGAAAATTGAGCCTTTGAGCAAATTGTTTTTGAGCCGCATAGAAAGCTTTATGACGTTTCTATTGGAGACTTTTGCATAAACAAAAAAAGTCAAAATGAAGGCGATCAATAAAATCTACGTCAATGGTGAATTCGTAACGCCACACGGCACGCAAGTGCTCGATATCATAAGCCCGGTTACCAACCAGAAAACAGGAGAAGTCACGTTAGGTGACGAAGTTGACACTCAAAATGCTGTTGCCGCAGCGAAGGAAGCGCTTAAAACATTCTCAAAAACAACCAGGGAAGAACGTATTGCTTACCTGGAGAAATTACGTTCAGTTGTAAGCAGGCACGCAAAGGATCTAACAGATATAATGGTGGAAGAATATGGCGGAACATTTCAGTTCTCTTCAATGGTCACACAAAATATGCTTAATGATATTAGTGCAATGATCGACACACTGAAAGTTTTTAAATTTGAACAACCCGCCGGAAACTCAAAAGTCTATTTGCAACCGGTAGGTGTCGTCGGTATCATTATTCCATGGAATATGAGCAACGGATTTATTGTTACGAAGCTTTCTACAGCTATCGCAGCCGGTTGCACAGCAGTGGTAAAACCGAGCGAAATGAGTGTACAGCAAACACAAATAATGGCTGAATGTTTCCACGAAGCCGGTTTGCCAAAAGGAGTCGTCAATTTCGTAAATGGTTTAGGGGATGTAGTTGGTGCAGAAATCACCCGTAACCCGGATATTTCAAAGATCGCTTTCACCGGCTCGACGGCTGTCGGCAAAGTCATTGCAAAAGGAGCTGTTGATTCGATGAAACGGGTTACGCTGGAACTGGGCGGAAAATCACCAAACATTATCCTGGATGACGCCAATTTGGAAGAAAGTATCCCAACAGCCATTTTAGCTGCCTATCTAAACAGTGGCCAAGCTTGTGCAGCCGGTACTCGTTTGCTGGTTCCGGAAAGTAAATTAGACGAAGTAAATGCAATAGCCAAAGCAGTAGTGCAAAAAAACATCAAGGTTGGTGACCCAAAGGACGCTGACACCGTCGTAGGACCAATGGTGAATAAAAAGCAATGCGAACGGGTGGAAAATTACATCAGGATTGGTCAGGAGGAAGGCGCAACCTTATTGATCGGTGGCGAAGGAAAGCCTCAGGGCTTAGAAGCGGGGAACTTTGTAAAGGCCACTATTTTTACCAATGTAAAAAATAACATGCGCATTGCTCAGGAGGAAATTTTCGGACCGGTATTATCTATCATCCCCTACAAAAATGACGATGACGCTATCGCGATAGCCAACGATACCACTTACGGGTTACATGCTTACATCTTCTCTGCCGATAAAGAAAGGGCTTATCGCATGGCATCCCGGCTGGATTCAGGAAGAGTTTGCATTAATGGCCTTTCACATGATTCCAAAGCGCCCTTTGGCGGCTTCAAGCAATCGGGAATAGGAAGAGAGTACGGCGCCTTTGGTTTAGAAGAATATTTAGAGCCCAAAGCCATTTTAGGATAGTTATTGACGTACATCAGAGGGATATACTTAAAGACTCAAAGGTCCTTTTGTAATTAGAAAGCCAGCAAACGTGCTTCGTTGCTGGCTTTTTGCTTTTTAGTTACACCAGGGCCAACGCTTCTAAAAAAATATTTGCGTAACTCGAAAGTTACCTATACATTTGAGTAACTTAAAAGTTACCCATAATGACAAAAACGATCAAACACCAATTTTTCTTCCCCCATCCGCCCCAAACAATCTGGGACTACCTCACGAATTCCGAACTGCTGGAGCTCTGGCTCATGAAAAACAATTTCCAGCCTATCCTCGGGTTCGACTTTCAATTCCGGATCAACCCGATCCCAAGCCTGGACTTCGATGGTATCGTCTACTGCAAGGTGCTGGAGATCATTCCATTCAGGACGCTATCGTATTCCTGGACGGGCGGCACCGGTAACGGCAAGATCACGCTGGATACGGTGGTCGTATGGCGGCTGGAACCGACGGAAAAAGGCACGGAGCTTTTCCTCGAGCATAGTGGCTTCGGAAAACTGGAAAACGTGAACTTCTTCGCTGGCATGAACGATGGCTGGATCAAACAGGTTCAAAAGATCACCGATCATTTAAACGCGCTACCACATGGCAACAGCAAAGCTTGATGCCTTCCAGGTCATCGGCGACCCCAGCAGGAGAAAGATGCTCATGTTGCTCTCGGAGGATAGCCTGACCATCAACAGCCTGGCGGAAAATTTCCAGATGAGCCGGCCCGCCGTTTCGAAGCACGTCAAAATCCTGTACGGTGCGGGGTTCATCTCCATCAAGGACGTCGGCCGGGAACGGTATTGCACCCTGCAAAAAGATGGATTCGAAGAGCTGCAAGCCTGGCTCGCTTACTTCGACCAGTTCTGGGCATCGAGATTCAAAAAATTACAAAATCTATTAAACAACAAAGCATGACAACACAGGAAGTCGCAGCGCGGTTCAACGAGCTCGCGCAGCAGGAAAAATGGTTCGAGATCCAGGATGAGTTCTTTGCGGACAATGTAAGAAGCGTCGACCCGCCCCACTCCCCGTATTTCAGCTATGCGGAAGGAAAGGCGGCCGTTCGCCAGAAAGGCGAGGGCTTTGTGAGTAAGGTCCAGGAGGTTCATGGAGTCTACACGACGCAGCCCGTTATCGGCGGCAATCATTTTTCGGTCGGCAGGGGCATGGACATGACGGTGGAAGGCTTTGGAAGGATCAAGATCGATGAGATCATGTTATATGAAGTCAAAAGTGGAAAGATCGTGCTGGAACAATTCTTTTATTAATACTCCATCCGGTATCAAAAAAGTTTGGAACAATTCTTCTATTAAGAACTCTCTTCTCTATTCCAGCTAATCGGTAGTCCGTTCCCATCAATTAGAGCAATATAGTAATTGAAGTACACTTTAACCAGGACTTCAGCAAGCAGGCTATTGCCGCTAATATTTATAACGTATACAAATTTATACATGAAAAAAAAGTTATCTTAATTACAGGAACAAACAGTGGTTTTGGCTGGCTTGCGGCTAACAGTTGTGCTGCCGCAGGGTACAAAGTCTATGCGACTATGCGCGATACAAAAGGTCGAAATGCTGAAAAAGCAAGGGCCCTGGCTCAGCAGGTTAACATAGAGGTATTAGACATGGAAGTCACAAATGGAAAGTCTGTGTCTGATGCGGTCGCAACTATTATTGAGAAAGAAGGCAGGCTCGATGTGGTGGTCAATAATGCAGGAGTCGTCACGGTGGGCATTGCTGAAACGTATACAGACAATGACTTGGACAAAGTAATGGATGTAAATGTGAAAGGACCGTGGAGGCTCATCAGAGCAGCGCTACCTCAAATGCGCAAGCAGGGAGAGGGATTAATCATTAATATTTCCAGCGCAGCAGGTCGTTTTCCTGTTCCTTTTCAATCGGTTTACAACAGTACAAAATTTGCTGTCGAAGGCTTAACCGAAAGCTTGCATTACGAAGTAAAACCCCTGGGTGTGGATGTTGTAATGATACAACCCGGCGCGTTTCCTACCGAGATCTTTGCAAAGATAATGACCGGTTCAGATGCTACAGTAATTGCCGGCTATGGTGATCTGGCAAGAATTCCCGAGCAGATGGGGATAGGTATCGGCCAAATGTTTGAGGCACTGAAGCCAAATCCTCAATTGGTTGCCGACGCAATTGTGCTATTAATTAATACGCCAGCCGGAAAAAGGCCTTTGAGGACGGTGGTAGATCCTGTAACCGGCAGCATCATTGAAATGGCAAACGAGCAAGTAAAGGAGCAATACGGCCACTTTTTAAGTGCGTATGGGATGTCGAGTTAAGTGTCGTATAAAAGTTCGGAAATAAACAATCATGTTAAAAAATAAATAATCATGCTTTTAAAGAATAAGAACGCAGTCGTTTATGGAGCAGGAGGCGCTGTCGGCGGTGCCGTAGCAAAAGCAATCGCCTTGGCCGGCGCTAAGGTTTTTCTCACGGGTCGCAAAAAGAAGCCGCTTGAAGACCTGATCAAAGAGATAGTAAAATTAGGCGGCGACGCTGAAATGGCATTAGTCGACGCACTTGACGAGTAGGCTATCAATAAGCATCTTGATAGTATCGTGGAGCAAGATGGCCACATCGATATCTCATTCAATGCCGTAGGGATTCCCCATACCGGCATCCAGGGAATTCCGATGGTGGACCTGTCAATCGAGAACTATATGCTCCCGATCCAGACTTATGCAAAAACAAACTTTTTGACAGCCAAGGCAGCCGCAAGGCATATGATATCGAGCAAGTCTGGTGTCATCCTGACTATAACGGCCACACCAGCCAGGCTGGCCTACCCTCAGGTTGGAGGCATGTCGGCTTCCTGGGCCTCTATTGAAGCTCTGTCCCGAAACCTGGCCGCTGAACTGGGCCCGCATGGCATCAGGGTCAATTGTCTTCGGTCGAATGGCATACCAGAGACACCCCTGATAAGCGAGGTCATGTCTCTTCAGGCAAAGGCATCCGGCATGGCCGACTCCTCGGAGTTTATTACTGCTATGGCAAGTCATACCTTATTGAGAAAACTGCCCCGACTCACCGATATAGCGAATTGGGCCGTTTTCCTGGCCTCGGATCAGGCCGGAGTTATGACCGCAGCAATCATTAACCTCACCTGCGGTGAAATTGTTGATTGATCCGCGATATTGCTTTACTTGGGGGGGATTACCTACGGTGATCACTTAAGTGGTGGGGCTTCGCTATTTCCGACTTTATCCCGCTCCGCAGCGACCTTTACGTTAGGCGCATAAGGGTTTATTTCTTTTTCATCTTTATTTGCTTTGCTCTTTTCCTATACCATGCAATGCCATCAACTTGATTGGCTTTATCATATTTTCTTATCGTATCATGATAAGACAGGAAATCCCAATACTCCTTTTGCCTTAACCTGTTTTCAGGTAAAGAAGGGCCCTCACCCAATTGATAGAGTTCGATATAGACAGGGCCCTTTTCCAGGTCTTCCTGCCTGGCATATTTAAATTTTCTTAGATCTTTTAGCCTCAGCACTTTGTCGAAACCCTGCCCAAACCACATAAGGGGTGCTGCCATGAAGGTGACACTTCTTACCGTTTGCATCCTACCCCAGTTTTTAGCGGTGTCTATAATCCGGTCGCCCACGTCATTTCGCGCCAGCACAACCCCATCAGGCAGCGGTTCTTTGCTAAACTCATTATAGTTGGTATTGGATTGCTGCGTAGCGTCGTTTGAGTCATAGCAATAACAATAAATAAGGTTTTCATGCTTTAATAAAGAAGTAAATACCTGGCTGCTTATAAGAAAATCCAAAGTCTCTGTATTACTCCAATTTAATAGGAAGGTCTTTCCAATCGTCTCATCCGTTCCATCCTCTATATTTAAGCGAATTCTAACCCAATTATAGGCCTCGTTATTTCCCAGGTCGTCATACAATGCGTTTTTAATTGTCACGAC
>Ga0302315_10000294_pt1 | contig 60145 bp, 61 predicted proteins | sample III_Palsa_N3_1_FD_200532 | JGI IMG/M metagenome (GOLD analysis project Ga0302315, IMG submission 200532) | Peat permafrost microbial communities from Stordalen Mire near Abisko, Sweden - III_Palsa_N3_1 | ecosystem: Environmental > Terrestrial > Soil > Palsa > Peat permafrost | place: Sweden...
ACGGGAGCAAAACCGGATGCAAATATATCAAAATTGATAGATGAACAAGCGCGGCTTTTTGAAGAATAAACATTAAAATTGTATATGGCATCAATTAAGCGCAATTTTAAAAAGTATATACTTTTAGGCATTATATTACCGGTATTAGCCAGCAATTCATTTGCACAAGCATCAAAAACGCCTAAATACGTGGTTATTGGGTACGTGGGCGGGTACCGGGGTTTGTACGATACTGCAATAATAAGCCCTAATAAACTAACGCATATAAACTACGCGTTTGTTAATGTGCGGAATAACCGTGCCTGCCTGGGTAAACCCGCGACAGATACCATCAACTTTAAAAACCTTGTGAAACTTAAGGCCCGCAACCCTTCACTAAAAATACTGATCTCGATAGGCGGCTGGGGTGGAAGCCGCAATTTTTCTGACGCGGTATTTACTGATACTGCCCGCGAGGGGTTTGCTGCCAGCGCTGTTGATATTATACGTAAATATAATTTGGATGGTGTTGATATTGATTGGGAATACCCTGATGATATTGGCGCGGGCAACATCTTCAGGCCGGAAGATAAACAGAATTATACGTTGATGTTCCAAAAAATAAGGCTGTATTTAGATACATTGGAGAAACAAACCGGGCGCAAGCTATACCTTACTGCGGCGGTAGGTGGCTTTAACCGTTTTTTACAGCAAACGGAAATGGGCAATGCTGCAAAATACCTGGATTATGTTAGCCTTATGACCTATGATTATGCGCAGGATAGCCTGCATATTATACTGCACCATACCAACCTGTTCGCATCAAAAGGGTACCGTACGCTTTGTTCGGCTGATATGACGGTGAAGGATTTTGAGGCCGCCGGCGTGCCGGCCAGCAAACTTGTGGTAGGCGTGGCATTTTACGGCCATACATTAACAGCAGCAGATTCGACCCGGGGGATACTGGGCGTAAAAACAACGCACGTACATATACGTGGTGGCGGTGGTGGTTATACTTTTATAAAAGATAGCCTTATCAACAAAAAAGGTTTTAAATACTACCGCGACAAGGATGCCAAAGCACCGTATTTATTCAATGCCAGTACCAAACAGTTTGTCACCTTTGATGATGAATGGTCGGTAAAAAAGAAATGCCAGTATGTTACTAAAGAACAACTGGCAGGTGTTATGTTTTGGGAGTATTCGAGCGATAAGAAAGAATACCTGTTAAATGAGATTGATAAAGACCTAAAGCTTACACGTTAAACCTAAAGTGCATTACATCTCCATCTTGGACTATATAGGTTTTGCCTTCGACAGCCAGTTTGCCGTTTTCTTTGATAACCGCTTCGGAACCATTGAACTTTACAAAATCTTCGTATTTGATCACCTCGGCGCGGATAAAGCCTTTTTCAAAATCGGTATGGATAACGCCTGCGGCCTGTGGGGCAGTAAAGCCTTTGGTGATCGTCCACGCGCGTACTTCCTGCACGCCGGCGGTAAAGTAGGTAGCCAGGTTTAAAAGTTTGTAAGCTGATTTTATCAGCTTGTTCACGCCTGACTCGGTCAGCCCCAGGTCATCCAGGAACATCTGGCGTTCTTCGTATGATTCCAGTTCGGCTATTTCAGCTTCAATCTGTGCCGATATGATCAGCACCTGGGCGTTTTCATCTTTTACAGCAGCCTTTACCTTATCAACATAAGCGTTGCCAGTGTTAACCGCACTTTCCTCAACATTACACACATACATTACTGGTTTAGCGGTAAGCAACCATATATCGGCGATCTGCTCCTGGTCTTCCTCGCTAACTGGAGCGGTGCGGGCAGATTTACCTGATAACAGGTGATTTTTATAGATGGTAAGCACATCAAAGGTTTTTTTAGCTTCCTTGTCGTTACCTACTTTGGCCGCCTTTTCAACCTTTTGAATTTTCTTTTCTATCGAATCAAGATCCTTCAGTTGCAGTTCGGTATCAATGATCTCTTTATCGCGGATAGGGTCGACAGAACCATCCACATGTATCACATTGTCATTATCAAAACAGCGTAATACATGGATGATGGCATTTGTTGAACGTATATTGGCTAAAAACTGGTTGCCCAGGCCTTCGCCTTTGCTGGCGCCTTTAACAAGGCCTGCTATATCCACTATCTCGATAACATTTGGTACCACGTTTTTCGGATTGACTATCTCCGTTAATTTTGTAAGGCGCTCATCGGGCACGGTTATTACCCCCACATTTGGCTCGATAGTGCAAAACGGAAAGTTGGCCGCCTGTGCTTTGGCGTTTGATAAGCTGTTAAAAAGTGTCGATTTACCCACATTCGGCAAACCTACTATACCACATTGTAGTCCCATTGTTTAAACCCCCTCTAAATCTCCTCCGGCAGGGGAGACTTTTAAAAATTTATTTTTTTAAAGCCCTCCCTTCCGGGGAGGGTTGGGAGGGGCTAATTCGCCGCAAAGATAGCAGAAAAAATGGCCTGAATATTTGAAAAATTAAACTGGCTTTTCCCTACGCTAATTATCAAATACATTATCAAAACAAAAAACCCCCGCTTTTGGCGGGGGTTGGTAAATTTATAATAAAGTTTATAGTTGAGGCCTGGTATTATATTTCAAACGAGAAGTCGTCATCGGCGGTGCTTTTGGCAACTTCAGGGGCTTCGCTGAATTCGTAACGTTTTTCAACCACTTCCTGGTTGTCTTTTATGTATTCAATGGTTTCTTTTAAACCTTCGGCAAATTTTTCAAAATCCTCTTTGTATAAAAAGATCTTGTGTTTGATGAAAACGCCATCTTCCAAACGTTTTTTGCTCTCGGTAATAGTCACATAATAATCGTTTGACCGTGTTGCCTTTACATCAAAAAAATAAGTCCTTTTCCCTGCTCTTACCTTCTTTGAAAATACCTCTTCACGCTCTCTGTTGTCAAAGTCTCCCATAAAAAATCAATTGTGTTTAGTTTTGATTGGCATAAATATAAATAAAAATTCAAATTACAAGTATTTTATTAAATATTATTGCAATAAATACTGCCATTTAATGAAAAATCATTTATTATCCCCGCAGCCCGCGATGTTATTCATTCAGCAACTTCTTTTTTTGGGCATCAAACTCAGCTTGTGTTAGCGCGCCTGAATCAAGCAGTTCTTTTAACTTTTTTATTTCATCGGCAACCGAAGCAGGTGGTTTAGTGGCTACAGTTTGGCAGGGCACAACCTCGCAGGCCAAAATGGCATCCTCTATATATAGCGAAAAGCGGAACAGGCCCCCGGCATCAACAATAAACAGGCATTTGCTTACACCATTCATAGTGGTGTTTTTTATATTTTTAATAATAACGCCGCCGTTTGTAAATGATTTTGGCAAACCATGTGCCGATTGTTGTGGAGAGGGGAACGGTATGCCACGGTCTTCAATATATAAGAACGAGCCATTATTTCCTGAGCCTTTACCCAGCCGGACTGTATCATTCAAATGGTAAGTAATACCATTTGATGCTTTATATGATGTGAGTTTTTGTGCCCTGCTTAGCAAAGGTATTACCAGTAGGCACAGTAGCAGTAGTTTTTTCATATCACCTGTAGTATAATGTATTTAATTATGATAACTAAGTAAGCATTTTTTTGGTAATAGCAGCTTGTTTGAAAAATATTTTACATCAGGCGTTTTCTTCTTCTTCAAGCAATTGCTTTTCATATAGCTCGAAATAGGTTCCGCGTTGCTGCATCAGGTAATCGTGATTGCCTTGCTCAATAATTTCGCCCCTATCCATTACCAGTATTTTATCGGCATTTTTTATGGTGGATATGCGGTGGGCGATAATAATGCTTGTTTTCCCTTGCATCACACTGCCCAAATTATTTAATATTTCTTCCTCGGTGCGTGTATCAACTGCCGACAGGCAATCATCAAAAACGATGATTTGCGGCTGCTTAACAATGGCCCGCGCGATGGATACCCGCTGCTTTTGCCCGCCCGATAAGGTGATGCCACGCTCGCCGATCAATGTTTCAAAACCTTTTTCAAGCTCCATAATATTATTATATACCGCGGCATCTTTTGCAGCCTGCTCTACGCGGGCCATGTCCAACATATCTGCACTAAAGGCAATGTTATTGGCAATGGTATCTGAAAACAGGAAAACATCCTGCGGTACAAAACCTATTTGGGAGCGGTAACCTTCAAGGTTTAGATGGGTGAGAGAATGCCCGTCAATCAATATTTCGCCGCCTGTACTGTCATACATCCGCATCAGCAAATTGGCTATAGTTGATTTGCCCGAGCCTGTGCGGCCAATAATGGCCACCATTTGGCCGGGGTTAATGGTAAACGATACATTCGATAAGGCCTGAATACCCGTATCGGGATAAATAAAGGAAACATTTTTGAACGCTATCTGCCCCTCAATAGTGATTTTGGGCACTTTTGGCGACTTGATTTCCGGCTCCTCGTGCAGGAACTCATTGATACGCTTTTGTGAGGCTGCCGCACGCTGCACCAGCGATGTTACCCAACCCAAAGCTATTACCGGGAAGGTGAGCTGGTTTAGGTATACCACAAACTCGGCTACATTACCGGCGGTAAGGTTGCCTTTCATCACTTCGGTACCGCCAACGTACATAATAATTACGTTGCTCAGGCCCACTAACAGCAGCATTAACGGGTAAAATAAAGCCTGCACACGCACCAATTCCAGCGAGTGGTGTTTGTAGTGTTCACTTTCATCGGCAAAACGCCCGCGTACAAAGCCTTCGCGCACATATGATTTTATAATGCGGATACCCGACAAGTTTTCCTGCACAAAGCTGGAAAGGATAGACAAGCGCTCCTGTATCTTCTCGCTGCGGAAATTAATGACATTGTTTACATAAAATATAATAAGGGCCAGGATAGGCAGCGGCAATATGGAAAATACAGCCAATCGCACATTTACGGTAAGCATTAAATAAATGATCATTACAAAAAGCACCACCGTGTTTAAGGTGTACATAATGCCCGGGCCCAGGTACATGCGTACGCGGGTAACATCTTCGGTAACGCGGTTCATCAAATCGCCGGTATTATGGCGGCGGTAGAAGGCCAGCGATAATACCTGGTAGTGGTTATAGATCTCGTTCTTTAAGTCGTACTCAATATGGCGCGACATCAAAATAATGGTTTGCCGCATAAAAAACAGGAATAAGCCCCTCAACAGCGATAGCACCAATACCAAAACCCCCAACAGCAGCAGGCTAAAGCCAAATATTTCATAGATCATCTCCTGGCGGTTAAAGCCTGCAAAAAGATGATACATGCTGATGTCATTCGCCACAAAATCAATAGCCTTACCTATAACAGGCGCCTGCAATACCGCGAAAACATTGGATATAATTACGAACAGCACACCCGGAATAAGCCGCCAGCGATATTTGTACAGGAATTTATTAAGGTAAGCGAGGTGTTTCATACTGCTGTAGTCCGCAAGTCGGAAAGACCGAAAGTCCGGAAGTCAAAAATAGGGAATAAGTCGGAAATTACGGCAGCTTGAAATACGGAATGTATAAGTTCAATAGCTATTTCTTACGGACTTTCCGACTTCTCCGACTTTCGGGCTTCATACATTTTGCCACTCCGAAAAAAACATATACTTTTGTCGAGGCCTAAAAAACTTTTGTTTTGACATCTACTATAATGCCGCTCCAGAAAACACCCGAATCGATATTTAGCCAGCTTGAGGCTTATGGACACAAAAAAATTGTGTTCTGTACCGATCCGGACACGGGGCTGAAAGCCATCATCGCTATTCATGATACTACATTGGGCCCTGCTTTGGGCGGTACCCGCATGTGGGCCTATAAAACCGAAACTGATGCCTTAAACGATGTGCTGCGCCTGTCAAAAAGCATGACCTATAAGGCCGCCATAACGGGTTTGAACCTGGGTGGGGGCAAGGCCGTGATCATTGGCGACTCGCACAAGGATAAAACCGAAGCGCTGATGCGCAAGTTTGGCCGCTTTATTAAAAACCTGAACGGTGAGTTTATCACCGCCGAAGATGTAGGCACCAACACCAGGGACATGGAGTACATCCGCATGGAAACCCAATATGTTACCGGCGTGCCCGAAACTATTGGCGGCAGCGGCGACCCATCACCCATAACCGCGCAGGGTGTTTTTATGGGCATAAAAGCAGCGGTAAAGGAATTGTATGGCAATGATAACTTAACCGGAAAATCGGTTATCGTACAAGGCATAGGGCACGTGGGCGAAAACCTAGTTAGGTTGCTGCGCGATGAGAACGCCAAAGTTTACGCCAGCGATATTAACGAAGAACGTACCGGGCAGGTAGCCAAAAAATATGGCGCGCAGGCGGTATCAAACAACAGTATTTTTGATATCGACGCGGATATTTACTCGCCATGTGCATTGGGCGCTACCATCAATACACAAACTATTAAAAAGCTTAAATGCGCCATTATAGCCGGGTCGGCCAATAACCAGCTGGAGGATGAGCATTTACACAGCCAGATGCTGCTGGATAAAGGCATATTGTTTGCGCCCGATTATGTAATAAATGCAGGTGGCTTGATCAACTGCTATTCGGAGTTGATGGGCTTTAGTAAAAAACGCACCATACAGCTTACCGAAAATATTTACGAGGCAACACGCAATGTTTTAAAGCTTTCAAAGGCCGAAGGCATTTCATCTATAGATGCCGCAAACAAAATTGCCGAAAAACGTATTTCAGATATTAGAAAAGTTAAATCATCGTACTAAGTAAATCATATCATAATTAAACATCTGCCGCAGGCAGTTAAATCGTTCTTACACATGTTAAACAGAAGGCACCTAAGGGTAAAAGTATTACAGGCACTATACGCGTACCACCAAACAGATGGCGGCGATATTAAGATACAGGAGAAAAACCTGCTGCAAAGCATTGACAAGGTATATGAAATGTATATCTGGATGCTATCGCTAATTTCGGAAGTGGTAAATTATGCCGAGAATGACGCCACGGAGCGGTCAAATAAGCATTTGAAAACCGCCGAGGATCTGAACCCAGATATGAAAATATTAAGCAACAGGTTCATCACATCCCTACTAAAAAATACAGAATATTTAACTGGTTTAAAAAAGTATAAAGTAGAGTGGAGCTTTGAGCCCGAACTTGTAAAAACGCTGTTTATCATCCTGAAAAATTCTCCTGAATATGTGGAGTACCTGCAAAAAACGGGCGATACCATCCAAACCGATAAGGACATCATCAAATTCATATTTAAAAAAGTAATTTTAAAATCGCCATTGGCCGAGCAGGTTTTTGAGGATAAATTTATTTTTTGGCCGGTTGATAAGGATGTGCTGCAAGCGCTGATCGCAAAAACATTTAAGAACTTTGCTTTTGATGAGCCTGAAAAGAACAAACTGGCCGAAATTACGGGCAACTGGGAAGAGGACAGGGAGTTTATTGTAAACCTGTACGAGCACAATTTACGCTACGATAAGGATTACCAGGAATTGATAAGTGCCAAAACCCAAAACTGGGAACCTGAGCGTATTGCCATGATGGATACCTTGCTGATGAAAATGGCTATAACCGAGTTTTTAAACTTCCCATCGGTGCCGGTTAAGGTTACTATAAATGAGTACCTTGAAATATCGAAGGAATTTAGCACACCTAAAAGTAATTCGTTTTTAAACGGTATCTTAGACAAAATTTTGATAGAGCTAAAATCTCAGCATAAAATAAACAAAACAGGTAGAGGTTTAATAGAATAAAAAGATCATGAATAAACTATTGTTAACCCTAATGGCTGCAGGGTTGTTAATGTCGGCTTGCCAGCAATCAGCCAAAACAAATACCACCACACCACCGGCAAGCTTAACAACGCCAACGCCTTCGGCGCCGGTATCGCCTGCTGCGGTCAGCACCGCCGCGGTAATGAGCAATGGCCCTCAAATGAAATTTGAGTATGATACGCACGATTTTGGCAAAATAAATCAGGGCGATAAGGTTACTTACAAATTCAATTTTGCCAATGTGGGTAAATCGCCGCTGATTATATCAAGCGCGGTTGCCAGTTGTGGTTGTACCACGCCTGAATGGCCAAAAGGCCCTATAAAACCCGGCGATGGCGGCCAGATCACGGTTACTTTTAACAGTGCGGGCAAAAAGGGTTTGCAGGACAAAATGATAACCATTAGCGCCAATACAAACCCCGCCCAAAATGTGGTGCATCTGGTTGGCGAGGTAGTAGAGAAAAAGTAATTTAGTGAGAGGTAAATAGTGAGTGAAAAATAGCCCACAGCTAATTAATTTAAACACAAAACAAATAATATATAATTAAATCATGGGAGCAATAAATCCACAATTTATAATGCTGGGGCTGATCGTAGTAGTTTTCTACTTTTTTATGATCCGTCCGCAGGTTAAAAAGCAAAAAGACCAGAAAAACTTTGTAAACGACCTTAAAAAAGGCGATAAGGTTGTACTAACATCAGGCGCGCATGGCAAAATAGCCGAAGTTGCCGATACCACTATTTTAGTTGAACACGAAAGCGGCCATAAAACCCGTTACGAAAAATCAGCAATTTCATTAGAGGCATCAAAGACACTTAATGCCCCGGTGAAAGCGTAGCTTAAGTCAAAATTCAAAATTAAAAAGTCAAAAAGCTAATTTAGCTTGTGACCTAAAAAGCTGAAAGAATAAGGCACAAAACCGCTTTTATCTTTCAGCTTTTGGCTTTTTGTTTGTCTTTTGAATTTTTAATTTTGAATTTTAATTTTTCAAATGGCAATAGTAAAATTATCCGCAAGTGAGCGCAGGCGATTATCGGTATTTTTCACATGCCTGGTACTGGCTGCTGTTGCCTGGTTTATTACCACCTTATCAAACCCTCAAAACTATACCATTAAGCGCATTTTAAGCTATAAAAATGCACCTCAAAAGCGAGCTTTTCATTCGCTACAGAGCGATACCGTGGAATTTACCATCACCGGCGATGGTTGGCAAATGCTGTTCTCAAGAATAAACGATTCAAATAAACCTATAAATGTCGACCTGCAATCGCTTGATAAGGAAAATTATGTGGTGCTTAGCTCGCAGCTAAAGCAAATGAACGATAAAGAGGCCAATCACGAAATTGTAGCCATTAATCCCGATACGCTATATTTTGATTTCTCTAACCGGATGGTGAAAACTGTGCCTGTACGGCTGGTAACTAATCTTAATTATCAAAAACAGTTTAACCAATCAAATAATGCGATCATCAGGCCGGCTTTTGTTACCATAACAGGCCCCAGTAACCGCATTGATAAAATAACCGAATGGGACACCGATTCGTTAACAGGCAATAACGTAAACGAAACCATCCGCACAAAAATAAATTTGTTGCCTGTGGCCGAGGGCAACATGAGCATGTATCCCAAAACTGTTGATGTGGTATTCCCTGTGGATGAGTTTACCGAAAAGACCTTACAAATACCTGTTAAGCTGGTTAACAACAACGATTATTATAATGTAAAAATGTTTCCGCAAAAGGTGAGCGTTACCTTCATTACCTCGTTAAAGCGCTATGCCGAAACGGATGAAAACTTTTTCGAGGCCGAAGCAGACCTTAACCTGTGGAAATTGCAGGGCTACAGCACATTGCCGGTAAAGCTTACCCGCGTACCGCCATTTTGTAAGATAGTGAACATCGACCCGCCAAATATTGATTTTATCATAAAAAAATAATGCTCAAAGTAGGAATAACCGGCAACATAGGCAGCGGCAAAACCACCGTAAGCAAAATATTCGAGGTATTGGGCATTCCGGTTTTTTATGCCGATGATGAGGCGAAAAAAGTAATGGTGACCGATGAAGTACTGATAGATGCCATTAAACAGGCCTTCGGAAAACAATCATATTTTGATGATGGCAGCTTAAACCGCAAGCACATTGCCGGTATTGTATTTAATAATGATGCCGAGCTTAAAAAGCTAAACGCGATAACCCACCCGGCAGTTTTCAGGGCCTTTGATAACTGGGTGCCACAGTTTACCCATGTACCCTATGTTTTAAAGGAAGCTGCGCTGTTATTTGAGAGTAGCTCATATAAGATATGTGACAGGTCGATCATGGTATCAGCGCCGCTTGAAATGCGTTTACAGCGTGTAATGCAACGGGATGGGCTTTCTAAAGAAGAGATATTAAAACGGGAGTCGCGGCAGTTTCCCGAAGAGAAGAAGCTGGCATTGGCCGACTATGTAATTAAAAATGATAATAGCGAACTGGTGATACCACAGGTGTTGGCGCTGCATCATCAATTTGAAAATTTGATAATTTGAAGATTTGAAAATGAATATCAACCCGAAAAGCAATTTGGTAATTTGAAAATGAATATCACACGAAAAATCAATTTTCAAATTATCACATCTTCAAATTTTCAAATTATAATATGATATTAGATGATTTCCTTTCCTTTAACCCCAACGGACTGTATTGCAAATACGGTGATTTTTATCTCGACCCTACGGAACCGGTAGCAACTGCCGTTATATCACACGCCCATGCCGACCATGCCATAAGCGGTAACACCAACGTTTTTTGTACCGAAGCAACCGCCGCTTTTATGCAGCTGCGCTATGGTAAAAACGCGGCTAAGGCTTTTAATATAGCCGGGTATCATCAATCATTTATTATTAAAGATGTTAAAATAAGCTTTATATCAGCCGGGCACATGCTGGGCTCGGCACAGGTATTGATGGAGCATGAAGGCACGCGTTATCTGTACACCGGCGATTATAAAATACAGCCCGATGCTACCTGCGAACCTATCGAATGGGTAAAAACCGATGTGCTGATAACGGAAAGTACATTTGCCGATCCTGCAATAGTACACCCCGACCCGGTTACCGAAATACAAAAGCTAAATGATATTAAGATAAACATCCTGTTGGGCGCCTATGGTTTGGGTAAAAGCCAGCGCTTGATCCATATGATAAACGAGCATGCCCCTCAGAAAAAGATACTGGTACATCACCGTATTATGCCCATAAATACCATTTATGAAAAAATGGGTTTTTCGCCGGGGAAATACCAGTTGTACAGTCGAAAATTGATGAAAGAGCAGGATGAATATGTATATATTGTGCCTCCTTTTACGTTTGATAGCTATATAAATGCCAAGGGTGTGAAGCGACTGTTTGCTTCGGGCTGGAAGAACTTGCAGGTGAATAATAACGATACACTGTTTATATCAGACCATGTAGACTGGAACGATATTTTGCAGGCCGTTGAACATAGCCAGCCAAAACAGGTATGGACATTACATGGCAATGGTATGCATTTGAAAAAGTACTTTGGTAATGACATTTTAGTAAAAATACTTAACTGATGCTAAAGGAAGGGGTAGATTACTATATAAATAAAGATGGTAACCTGGTTTTTACGGCAGCATATCATTTAAAACGTGGCTATTGCTGCAAAAATAAATGCCTGCATTGCCCCTGGGACTACGGAAAGCCCAAACAAGACAAACAAATTGAAAATAAATAAACATATTTGTAATTACAGGTATTAATAGCTTATGCGGATAGACGAAGAAATACAAAGCACCAAGTTTGAGGACAACTATCAAAAAGCTGTTATTAATATTGCTTTTACTTCAAGCTGGCTTAATAACCTGTTGCGCGGGGAGTTTGAAAAATTTAACCTTACCCAGCAACAGTTTAATATTTTAAGGATCCTGCGTGGCCAATACCCCAAACCGGCTACCGTAAACTTGTTAAAAGAGCGGATGATAGATAAAATGTCCGACGCATCGCGCATTGTTGACCGCCTTGTTCAAAAAGGGTTGGTTTCGCGCTGCACCAATAAAAAAGACCGCCGGGCTGTTGATATCCGCATCAGCGACGAGGGGCTTAGTGTGCTCTCCAAAATAGAAATTGAATTTAAATCGCGGGATTTTTTAAAGAATAACCTTAGCGATGAGGAAGCCGGAAAACTAAGTGATCTGCTGGATAAAATGCGCGGATAAAGCCCCTTAACCCCTAAAGGGGAAATAATTCCTGGTGCAAACTCATGTTATACCGAAGCAATACTTTTTTAAACAGCCAGCTAAACAGCCATCCCACCAGCACCCCGTAAATAGTTCCGCCCAAAACATCAATAGGAAAGTGCACGCCCACATATATCCGCGAGACGCTGATGAGGCCGGCCCATAATATCCCCCATAGCCATATCCACCGCCATTTTTTGTAGAAAATAAGTATCATAAAAAGCGCCATCGCGAAATGGTCTGCAGCGTGGATAGATGGAAAGCTGTAGCCGCTGCCACAGGTAACCCTTACCATATCGGTTTTGGCGGTAATGGGGTCACGACAGGGGCGCTCCCTATGCACTAAAGGTTTAATGATCCTGTCGCAGCTAAAATCAGAGAACCCGGCTGATAACGCTATAAACACGATGATAATAATGCCTTGTTTTTTAAACTTCCACAAGCAAAAAACGATGATAAATACATAAAGCGGTATCCAGTTTGCAGGCGTACACACCCAGGGCATTATACGGTCGAAAAATGGATTAGCCAGCGTGTGGTTAATGAAATAGAATAAATGCCGGTCTAATTGTAAAAGCTGCTGTAGCATAATATTTTGCTTTGTGCCAAATATAACCAATAAATAAGGCGGCTATCCGTTAAATATTATAATTTTGCGATCATAAATAATATTAAGGGTTTTGACACTAATAAAATCAATTTCGGGCATTAGGGGCACCATAGGCGGTGCTGCAGGCGATGGTTTAACGCCGGTGGATATAGTAAAGTTCGTTTCGGCGTTCGGTACCTGGGCCATCAATAATTCAGGCATAAAAAAGATAGTTATCGGCAGGGATGCGCGGATATCGGGCCTTATGGTTAATAATATTGTTATAGGTACCTTGCAGGGTTTGGGTATTGATGTGGTCGATCTTGGCCTGTCAACTACACCAACGGTTGAAATTGCCGTACCGGCAGAGCATGCCGCAGGTGGCATTATACTTACTGCCAGCCATAATCCCAAACAGTGGAATGCCCTAAAACTGCTAAACAGCAAAGGCGAATTTATTAGCGATACAGATGGCAAGGAAGTACTTGAAATTGCCGAGAACAGCGATTTTAAATATGCTGATGTGGATCATTTAGGCAAAGTAACTAATGACAACACCTACCTGCAAAAACATATAGATGCGGTATTGGCGCTGCCATTGGTTGATGTGGACGCTATTGCAAAGGCTGATTTTAAAGTGGTAATAGATTGCGTAAACTCAACCGGGGGGATATTTATACCTGCCTTATTAAAGGCATTAGGTGTAAAAACCGTGCATGAGTTGTTTTGTGAACCGGATGGGAAGTTTCCGCATAACCCGGAGCCATTGCCCGAGAATTTGATAGCGCTATCGCAGGAAGTAGTAAAGAAAAAAGCAAATTTAGGTATAGCTGTCGACCCGGATGTTGACCGCCTGTGTTTTGTGAACGAGGATGGCAGCATGTTTGGCGAAGAATATACATTAGTTGCCGTAGCCGATTATGTATTGAGGCATCATAAAGGCAATACAGTATCAAACCTGTCGTCAACCCGCGCGCTGCGTGATGTTACGGAGAAAGCAGGCGGCGAATACAACGCGGCGGCAGTAGGCGAGGTGAACGTGGTTAACAAAATGAAGGAAACCAATGCCGTAATAGGCGGCGAAGGCAATGGCGGGGTGATCTATCCCGAACTGCATTATGGCCGCGATGCTTTGGTGGGCATAGCCTTGTTTTTAACCCACCTGGCAAAATTTGGCAAACCTGTATCAACTTTAAGGGCTTCGTACCCGGGATATTTTATCTCGAAAAATAAAATAACGCTAACGCCCGAAATGGATATTGATGCCTTATTGCTAAAGGTAGAAGAGAAATACAAAAAACAACCCCATAGCACAATTGACGGCTTGAAGATAGAATTTGACAAAGAATGGGTACATTTGCGCCGGTCAAATACGGAGCCGATCATCCGTATTTACTCTGAAGGCAATTCAGAAACGGTGGCGAATGGTTTGGCCAACAAGATAATTGCCGATATAAAAGAAATATTGACCATTGAGTAAATTCATGGAGTGATGGAGTGAATGAGTGATTGTTTGTTATTGATTTGCTAACTGTTTAGATTCACTCCATCACTAATTCACTCAATCAATAAATTAATAAATAATAACTGACCTCTTAATAACTGAACAATGCGTGTTTACTTAGACAATGCAGCAACTACTCCGTTGGATCCGGAGGTAATGAAAGAAATGTATAAGGTAATGGAAAATACCTACGGTAACCCATCATCTATTCACGCGCATGGCCGCGAGGCCCGTACATTGATCGAGCGGTCACGCAAAACAATTGCTAATCTGTTAGGCACTTCACCATCCGAAATATTCTTCACTTCAAGCGGTACCGAGGCCGATAACATGGCCATCAGGTGCGGTATTGTTGATCATAACATCAAACATGCCATTACCAGCCGTATAGAGCATCACGCAGTAATACATACCTTCGAGGCGCTTGAAAAAGCGGGCATCATCAAGCTAAGTTTTGTTGATGTTGATGCAAAAGGCAATATCGATTACGATCATCTGGAAACATTACTAAAAGATAACGGGCGCAGCTTTGTATCTATCATGCATGCCAATAACGAGATCGGCACCCTGTCGGATATGCAACGGATAGGTGATCTGTGTGAAGCCTATAACGCCATTTATCATTGCGATACGGTGCAAACTATGGGGCATTATAAACACGACCTGAGCAAGTTAAAAGCACATTTTTTAGTTTGCTCGGCGCATAAGCTGCACGGCCCAAAGGGTGTTGGCTTTTTGCATGTAAGCCACCGCATAAAAATTAAACCTTTAATATATGGTGGCGCGCAGGAGCGCAACATGCGCGGCGGTACCGAAAATATTTATGGTATTGTAGCCCTGGCCAAAGCCTTGCAAATAGCCTATGCCGAAATGGAACAACACCAGCAGCATATTCAGGGCTTAAAAACCTATATGATCGATCAATTGGTTGAAAGCATCCCGGGTATTAGCTTTAATGGCGAAACTGATGCAGATAAAAGCCTGTATACGGTATTAAATGTGCAGTTTCCAGAAATGGAAATGGCCGATATGCTGTTGTTTAACCTTGATATTGCAGGTATTTCGGCATCGGGTGGCAGCGCCTGCAGTTCGGGTACCGACATTGGCTCGCATGTGCTTACTGCTATCGGGGCGAGTGCTGTAAGGCCTTCGGTAAGGTTTTCATTTTCCAAATACACCACTAAGGAAGAGATTGACTATACCGTAGCCAAAGTGCGCCAATTGTGTTTGGTTAACGCCTGATATTCTTTGTAACATTTTCATCTTATTTTCTTTTTTCGCTCAATTGTGAAAACAATAGGTGCATAACTTAAGTTATTTAATTAGTAATTAATAGCGGTAGTTATATAGCTATTAGTTTTAAACCAATATCAGCCATGAAAAACGAAAAAGATAAAAAACCAGGACAGGTACCGGAAAGGGACCAGCCTGCAAAAGAAAAAACGGGTTACCCCCACGAAACAGAACTTTCACATCCGCAGGAAGGCAATGATGCCTCATTCAGCGAGCAAACTGATGTAACCCCACCCACTAAAAAGGAATTTCCATCAGTTGGGCCAGCCGAAACAGATTTTGTTAGTCGCCCAAATGGACGCAGGACAGGCCGTATGGTAGGACATGAGCCGGGTACAGAAAATAACCTGTAACAAAACCGTGTTTTTTTTCTGAACCATTAAACTAATAACAATGAAAAGCAATGATAAACAGTCCGTTGATACTCGGGCTAATAATAGCTCAACTGCTCCGGATGGCCCTAAAGCTGGTGCCGATGATCATACCAATGAAATGAGTTCCGGAGCTATGGGCCTTGAAGGCGGTGGCGATAATGGTGCAAGCACACTAAGGTTGTTGCGTAAAAAGCACGCCGGTACTGCTAATAAAATATCTACCACCAAACGGCCAATGCTTTAAGTGGCATTAAAATAATGCGATAAAACATTTTAAAGTTTCCGTTAAACAAAACAGGCCAGATAAAATATCTGGCCTGTTTTGTTTAGTTTATCATTATGATCAATTCTTCATCATTTTTAAAAACGAAGTTAATTTCTCTTTCATTTCGCGGCGGTCGACTATAAAATCAAGAAAACCGTGTTCCTGCACAAATTCCGCGGTTTGAAAACCTTTCGGAAGATCCTTTTTAATAGTTTCCTTGATCACACGCGGGCCGGCAAAACCTATCAGCGAGCCTGGTTCAGCAATATTTATATCACCCAGCATGGCGTATGATGCGGTTACACCACCTGTGGTAGGGTCGGTAAGCAATGATATGTACGGTACTTTTGCCTGCCCTAGCAAAGCCAGTTTAGCTGATGTTTTAGCCATTTGCATTAATGAGAACGCGGCTTCCATCATACGTGCCCCACCCGATTTTGATATCATCAGGAACGGAACATTGTTGGCAATACTATAGTCGATAGACCGTGCTATCTTTTCGCCGACCACTGATCCCATTGAGCCGCCTATGAAGTTAAAATCCATACAGGCTATCATAATATCCTGGCCGTTAATTTTACCATGCGCGGCGCGTATGGCATCCTTTAAGCCGGTTTTCTTCATGGTATCGGTTAACCTGTCAGTATATTTTTTGGTATCCTCAAAATGCAGTGGGTCGCCTGATTGCAGGTTGGCAAACATCTCGGTAAACTCGTTATTATCAAACAGGATGGAGAAATACTCCTTTGATCCTATACGTAAATGGTAACCGCAGTAGTGGCAAACGTATTGGTTTTCAACTTGTTCGGAGTAGTGAAGGGGTTTTTTACATTCAGGGCATTTGTTCCAGATGCCATCGGGCGCTTCCTTCTTTTCCTCGGTGGTCGTAATTATCCCTTTTATCTCTCGTTTAAACCAGGCCATATCAATATCAAGCTCTTTCAATATGATACAAAGAAACAGTTTTTTTTTGAGATATGATATTTAGTGATTGCAGATTAGTGATCAGTGATCAGAAAAAAAGTATGGGCGATTAAAAATAGCCTGTATTAAAATATCAAATTTAAAATTTCGCATACAATAGCCATTCATTTATTGCCAAATTAATACTTAGTGTAGTATGTACACTATAAACATGATAAAATCTCGTGTAACCTATCTCAAATATCATATGTAATTAATAACTTCGGAGCCCAAAACTAAACTAAATGGACTTAAAAAATTATAAAGGCGTTTTGCACGGAGACCAGGTGCAGGAGCTATTTGAAGCAGCTAAAAAACATCAGTTTGCTTTACCTGCCGTAAATGTTATCGGCACAAACACTGTAAATGCTGTTTTGGAAACAGCGGCGGCAGTTAAATCGCCGGTAATTATACAATTATCGCATGGCGGCGCGCAGTTTTATGCGGGTAAATCATTAGATAACTCAAAGCTGCAAGCCTGCATTTTAGGCGGTGTATCTGCTGCAAGGCATGTGCATTTATTGGCCGAGCATTATGGCGTTGCCGTAATTTTGCACACCGACCATGCCGCCAAAAAATTATTACCCTGGATAGATGGCTTATTAGATTATGGTGAAAAGTTTTTTGCTGAAACAGGCAAACCATTGTTTTCATCGCATATGCTTGATCTTTCTGAAGAGCCTATCGAAGAAAATATCGAAATATCGGCCAAATACCTGGCGCGCATGGCCAAATTGGGTATGACCCTTGAAATTGAGTTGGGCGTTACAGGTGGCGAGGAAGATGGTGTAGATAACTCGGATGTTGATAGCTCACGCTTATATACCCAACCCGAAGATGTTGCTTATTCATACGAGCATTTATTGGCGGTTAGTCCGCGTTTTACCGTGGCAGCGGCCTTTGGTAATGTGCATGGCGTTTACAAACCGGGCAATGTTAAGCTGCAACCGGTTATTTTGCATAATTCGCAGGAATATGTGAAGAAGAAATTTAACCTTGCTGTTGAAAAACCTATCAATTTTGTATTCCACGGTGGTTCAGGTTCAACCCCTGAAGAGATCCGCGAAGCGATATCATACGGTGCTATAAAAATGAATATTGATACCGATATGCAATGGGCATACTGGGAAGGTATAAAGGATTATTACAAGGCAAATGAAGGCTATCTTCAAAGCCAGATAGGTAATCCATCAGGTGATGATTCGCCCAACAAAAAATATTACGATCCGCGTGTATGGCTGCGTAAAGGCGAAGAAAACTTTGTTAAAAGGCTTACACAAGCATTTGGCGATCTGAATTGTATTGACGCTACGAGTAAGTTGTAGTTTGATTGAATAAGTTGATTAGGTGAATGGTTGATCTGTTAAAAGAAAACTAACTACATAATTTAATCAACCATTCAACCCAATCAACCAACCAAAAAAGCGCCGGTGTTTTTTACACCGGCGCTTTTTTGGTTATAACATTATTGTATTTTTGATACAGCAATTGCCGAACAAAAATTCATATTAAAAAGCACAAGCTCATTACCCAAATGCCCGCAAACAAAAAGATACAGGTAAACAAAGTAAGCGACCCCGAAAATTTAGAGAAGGTTTTTGCCATAAGGCGCGAGGTTTTTGTAGGTGAGCAAAACTGCCCGCCCGAGTTGGAGTGGGAGTTTGAGGATGAATCAAATCATTTTTTAGCAACGGTTGATGGCGTACCTGCCGGGGCATCGCGGTGGCGTAAAACAGATAAGGGATATAAGCTGGAGCGTTTTGCCGTATTAAGTAAGTTCAGAGGGTTTGGCGTAGGGCAGGAGCTGGTAAAAGCTGTTTTAGCCGATCTGCCTGAAGATGCTGGTTACGTTTACCTGCATGCACAGATACAGGCCGTAAGCCTATACGAGAAATTCGGTTTTGAGAAAACCGGGCCGGAATTTGAGGAAGCGGGGATAAGACATTATAAGATGATTTTTAAATAATTTGAAGATTTGAAAATTTGTCGATTTGAAAATGCACTTTGGCGGAGTAGATGTATGTTCAAATTTTCAAATTAAATTGCGTGTGAGATAGCCAAGGCTAATCATCTTCAAATTTTCAAATCAACAAATTTTCAAATTAAAGAAACACATTCCCTGAATATTCCATGGCCTCCCGCCATTTATCCATATTAAGCCCTAAGTGCTCGTTTTGTTGGTGAAGGTATCCTATTAGGTTTTCGGTGGCGATATTGCCTGTGAGCTCATCTGTGGCCATTGGGCAGCCACCATAGCCTTTAAGTGCTGAATCAAAACGACGGCAACCGCTTTTATAGGCTGCGGCTATTTTATCGTGCCAGCCATTAGGCGTGGCATGCAGGTGCAGGCCAAATTCTGTTGCCGGGAAATTGCTGCATAGGGCAGGGTATATGTCGCTTATCTGTTCGGGTGTTGCAACGCCTACAGTATCTGATAGGGCGATTGTTTGTATGCCTTCGGCAATTAATTTTTCTGTCCACTGCTGTACGATCCCTGTATTCCACTCATCACCATAAGGGTTCCCGAAACCCATAGACAGGTACACCAGCAATTGCTTGTTTTTATTTGAGCAGAGTTCTTGTATCCGTTTTACGGTGTCAAAGGCGGCGTGTATGCTTGTATTGGCATTGCGCTGCTGGAATGTTTCGGAAATAGAAAAGGGATAGCCCAGGTAGCTTATTTCATCGTATTGGGCGGCGTCTTCCGCACCGCGATAGTTGGCTATGATGGCCAGGAGTTTTGATTGGGTATTGCTTAGATCGAGTTTTTTTAAAACTTCAGCCGTATCCTGCATTTGGGGTATGGCTTTGGTCGATACAAAGCTCCCGAAATCAATCGTATCAAAACCTACCTGTAGTAACAGGTTAATATAAGCCGCTTTTATTTCGGTGGGGATAAAATCATGGATTCCCTGCATGGCATCGCGCGGGCATTCGGTAATTTTTATTTTTTGTGACATGATCTGCTTTCCCGGCATCAAAATTTCGGATTATCCGTTACCTGCTTCAGCTCAATAGCCTGGTGCAGCTCATTAGTGAGCGTAGTAATATATCTTTCAAATGACGAGATCACTTTTTTAGCATCCTTCGCAACGCGCTTTGATGAAGTATTCGTTGCCTTTACATACACATCGTATAAAGTTAAACGCCTGTTGCCCGTTTCGGTAGGGCGAAAAAATACCACGTTATTTATAGTGTACCTGTACCGCCGGTTTTTCATATCAATGGTTATCGTAAACTGAACGGTGTATGGATCAACATTATCACTATCATCGCCTACATACACTTCATTGGTATTTAAATCCTGCGTGGTGGTGCATATGAGTTTTCCTTCCTCATCATAACCATAGTTTTGCTGAAAATTTTTTGAAGCCATAAATTCCAGCGACCTTAAATAGATCTTGCTTTCGGTAATGCTGCTATCAACCCTAACCGTTTTTGCATAATAGGCATTTGTGCCGTCAACCTGTAGTTTAACTGTATCAGTATATGTGTCATTTATAGCAACAGGTGCTTTACTGCCGGGCATATAATTACCCTGGCAATAGGCTGTAAATGTTGCACCTGCTATGAGCAGGCTTAAAAAAAGTGCTTTCACTGTGTTTTGATATTTAATATAAATTAAAACGGCCTATTCGCCTTTGGTAACCTTTTCGGCTGTTTTTGCAACAGGCTCCCGCACAAAGCGCCTGATGATCAGCCTGCTGCCGCCGTTGTAATTAATATAATTTGCCATCCAGTTTATAAAAACTATTACCCGGTTACGGGTGCCCACTAACGAGAACAGGTGAACAAATATCCATATTAACCAGGCAAAAAATCCCTGAAATTTTATTTTTCCTAAATCGGCCACGGCTTTATTGCGACCAATGGTGGCTAATGAGCCTTTATCGTTATATTTAAATGGTTCGGTTGCTTCGCCTTTTATCAGGTGGATGATGTTTTTGCCTACATTGTTGCCCATTTGTATGGCAACCTGCGCCACCCCCGGGTGCCCTTTTGGGGTTTCATCGGTGATCATGGCGGCTACGTCGCCTATGGCAAATATGTTTTCTGAACCTGCAACCCGGCAAAGATCATCGGTACGGATGCGGTTACCGCGCTCAACCAGGTCTTTTGACAAACCATGCGGAATAACCCCCATAACCCCGGCCGACCATATTACACTTTTGGTTTTAATGCTTTTGCCGCCCTCGAAAGTTATTACATGGCCATCGTAGTTGTCAACCTTGGCATTCAGCATGAGTTCAACGCCGAGATTTTTTAAATAATCCTGGGCCGCTTTTGATGCCTGTTCGGAAAATGGGGCCAGCACCCTTGGTAAAAAATCAACCAGGTATATCTTTACATCATCCTTTTTTAATTCAGGATAATCCTTTTCCAGCACATAGTTGCGAAACTCGGCAATGGCACCCGCCAGTTCAACCCCTGTGGGGCCTGCACCTACCAGTACAAAGGTGAGATAAGGCTCGCGTTCGTCTTTTCCCTTTTGTAAAACTGCTTCTTCTAAATTCTGAAATATTAAATAGCGCAGGTTTAATGCCTCGGGGATGGATTTCATCGGCATGGCATTGTGCTCAACCTCCTTGTTGCCAAAGAAATTTGTTGTTGAGCCCGTAGCTATCACCAAATAATCATAAGCAATTTCGCCTATGCTGGTATCGATGGTGTTTTTATCGGGATGGATCTTTGAAACCTCTGCAATCCTGAAACGGAAGTTTTTTTGCCCGCCGAAGTTTTTCCTGAGCGAGAACGCTATCGACTCCGACTCCAGGCTGCCCAATGCCACCTGGTATAGCAGGGGTTGAAAGGTGTGGTAATTGTGCTTATCCAGCATTAAAACCTCTACAGGCTTATCCTCTAATTGCCTGGCCACGTTAAGGCCGCCAAAGCCGCCACCAATAATAACAACTAATGGGAATTTTGATCTGTCGGTTGCGCTCATATCGTTGTTTAAATTTACCAGTTTATTTATAAACAAAAAAGGCCCCAAATGTTCTTTGGAGCCTTTTAATATAATGGGTTATTATTATCTCAGGTCTTTCTTTCCAAAGTCGATGATTACCGGTGTCGCGATACAGATTGACGAGTAGGTACCGAAGCACACCCCAATAAGTAAAGCGAACGAGAACCCGCGGATCACATCGCCACCAAATACGAACAGCACGATCAGTACGAATAATACTGTTAAAGCGGTAATAATGGTACGGCTAAGGGTTTTATTGATCGCGTCATTAATAACTTCTTTAGGATCATCGGATTTAGCATGGTGCAGGCTCAGGAACTCACGTATCCTGTCAAACACCACCACGGTATCATTAATAGAGTAACCAATTACGGTTAATATCGCCGCTATAAATGCCTGATCGATATCTAATGAGAATGGTAACACATCTTTAAATAACGAGAAGAAGGATAATACCATCAGCGCATCGTGCGCGGTAGCCACCATAGCGCCCAAACTGAACTGCCATTTGCGGAACCGTATGAGTATATAAATTGAAATGATGATGATGGCGAATACCACAGTCCACACTGCTGATTTTTTAAGCTCTTCGGCAATGGTTGCGCTAACCTTTTCGTGGCTTAATATACTTTTATCGGTTACCGCTGTTTGTGGTTTTGAATTTAAAGCCTTGATGAGTGTATTTCTAACATTGGTTTCTGCATTTGCCGAAGTATCATTTATCTGATAATTGGTAGTTATGCTCATATCCGAACCATATGTTTTCACCTCGGTACCGCGGCCTAAAACATTATCAATCGCATCGTGAATATCCTTCGTGTTAACGTTTTTGTTTTCGAAGCGAACAATATAATTACGGCCACCTTCAAAATCTACGCCATAGTTAAAGCCTTGCGTAGCCATTGAAATTATACCTGCCAATATAAATGTACCAGAGAATATGTAAAACTTAAAACGGTTTTTCACAAATTTATAATGGGCATTTTTAAAGGTGTGCGAGCTCCATGGGTTTGAGAATTTAATGTCCCATCCCTTATTAAGCATCCATTCAAATATCACCCTTGATATTAATAACGAGCAAAATAATGAGGTGATGATACCGATCATTAAAGTGGTTGCAAAACCCTTTATCGGGCCCGAACCAAATACCAATAGTATCAAACCTGTAATGAAGGTACTGATGTTGGAGTCTAATATAGATGGCAGGGCATGTTTAAAGCCATCAGAAATTGAAATTCGGATTGATTTACCAATAGCCATTTCCTCGCGCACACGTTCATAAATCAGTACGTTCGCATCAACAGATATACCTAACAAAAGTATTATACCTGCTACACCCGGCATAGTTAACACCGCGTTTATGCCTGCTAATACACCTATCAGGAAAAACATATTGATGATTACCGCAACCACAGCAACTGTACCTGCGCGGTTGTAATAGGCTATCATAAATATCAATACGACTATAAAACCAAGCACGCATGATAGTAAACCCGCATGTATAGCTTCTGCACCTAACGACGGGCCAACCACATTTTCGCTGATGATAATCGCCGGTGCAGGTAAACGGCCTGCCTTTAATACGTTGGCCAAATCCTGCGTTTCTTCGGTAGTAAAACTGCCGCTTATGGTTGAGCTTCCGTTTGGTATTTCGTTATCAACCCTTGGCGCTGTATAAACGTTATTGTCAAGTACTATGGCAATTGATTGTAAGTTATTTGGATCGGCAGATGCCTCACGTGTTATGGCTGCCCATTTTTGTGCACCTGCGGAATTCATTTCCATAGCTACCTCGGGCAGGCCTTTTTGTGGGTCAACATCAGCACGTGCATCCGTAATTACATCGCCTTCCATTACGGCGGTGTTATCGGCACCTACCAATTTAACGGCATACAATTCGAATATTTTGCCTTTGGTATAAGCAGCATCCGGCTTTACACCCCAAAGAAATTTCATGTTTCTTGGGATAATAGCTTTTGCTTCGGGGCTGTTTAAGTAAGAATTAACCTGAGCAGTATCTTTTAATTGGGCCAAACCAACAACAGGGCCTGGGCTTAACTGGGTTTGTCCTTTTTGATCCTGGTAATTTGGTGGTTGCAAAATGCTGAATAACGAGGCTTCGGCAGCGGCCTTTTTTCCGGCTAAACCCGCACTATCTTTTCCTGCGCTTTTTTGAACTTTGCTTAATAATGATAAGCCGCCTTTTGTTGCGGTATCAGTTTTTGCAGCAGTTGTGCCGGCAGCAGTTTTTGCAGTGGTATCGTTTTTAGCAGCAGCTTTAGCTTTAGCCGATACAATATTGTTTACTGCTGCAAGGGTTAAGTAACCTTCGGCAGGGCGGGTAGTTTGGTCGGATTGCTCAGTAGCATTTTGAAAAGTTTGATAGAACTCAAGCTTAGCCGTACCCGATAAAAGCTTACGAACGCGGTCAGGCTCTTTAACACCTGGCAACTCGATCAATATGCGGTCGGTGCCTGATTGTAACTGAATACTTGGCGAGGTTACGCCAAGCTGATCGATACGGGTATTGATAACCGTGTATGATTGTTTTACAGCGGCAGTAGCCAGTTCTTTCAAATAAGTTTCAACCTCGTTGTTTGAGGCATCAAATTTTATATGCTCCTGGTTATCTTTTGTTGAAAAAATAGCGGCTAACTTTCCGTTGGGATTAAGTTTTTCGTATTCGCTTACAAATAGCGTAATGTAATCTTTGTCGCTGGCTTTATTTAAGGCATCGGCATTGGCATTGGCTAATGCCTGGTTAAATACCACATCCGGGTTGTTGTTTGACAACCTTTTTACCAGATCGTGCAACGAAATTTGCATGGTAACACTCATACCGCCCTCTAAATCGAGCCCCAGCGCCAATTCATTGGCTTTACAATACTGGTAATTATGACCTAATATTGGATATACCGGCAGTGTTGACATGGAATCCAGATAAGCCGTCTCCTTTTTTGTATCACCATTGGAATGTATCCTGGCATCGTTCTCAACTTTATGGGTTACCCATGTAAATGAAAGCTGATATAAACACACTAATGCCAACACTATGGCGAAAAATTTAACTACCCCTTTACCTTGCATCTTAAATTATATATGTAATCAATTAGTTTATAAGCGTTTTTTAAAATAGACGGCAAATCTAATAAAATTTCGCAAGCATGAAATTTAAAATTAAAACAAAATAATACAGCCTGATGTTAAGCGCGCTCCAAGGTGATAAATGAGTAAGGATAAGAGTTTTTTTCGTCGGGCTGATGGTCTTCTCTCGTCACCTCCTTCCATTCTTTTTTATCAATTTCAGGGAAAAAGGTATCGGCATCAAATAACTTGTGGATGATCGTTAGGTAAATACGATCTGTTAAAGGCATGGCCAGCTTGTATATTTCGGCGCCGCCGCCAATAAATACTTCATCTTCTCCCCGGCATAAAGCCAACGCATCTTCAATTGATTTTACAACTTCGCAGCCGGGTATGGTGATATCCTGGCGGGTAACTACAATATTCCTGCGGCGCGGCAGCGGCTTACCTACCGAATCAAAGGTTTTGCGCCCCATAATAATGGTTCGCCCCGAAGTAATATCCTTAAAATGTTTCAGGTCATTGGGCATATGCCACAATAACTGGTTCCCTTTTCCTATGGCGTTATTTTCGGAGGTGGCTACTATGGCGGATACTATCATGGGTTATTGAGTCATTAGGTCATTGGGTCATTGGGTCATTTTGGTTTTTAGTCAACTTTACCTTTGCCAATGAATTTAATGTAAATATTAAGTTTATGATGTATAGATTCTAATTGTTGCAATAATGATAAATATGCCGGTTCATAGATCAAATCCCTTGTTCTGGCTTTTTTTATCCAGCTTTTGGTTTCAATTATAGAACCTCTGCTAAAATAACAGAAATTTTTATTTTCCTTATAGTGATATCATCCAAAGCCTTCGGCAATATTGGCATCAATTGAATCAGCAGAGCGAACCAATTGTTTTCCTAAAGTATCTTTTGCAAAATAATCTTACTTTAATACTAAGAACCAAATTTCATCAGCAAAAACCTCTGAGGCATTATATATTTCTAAATCTTCAATACGATTACTCATGCAATTTTATCAAACTATCCAATGACCTAATGACTAAATGACCCAATGACTTAATGATATTTAAACCGCCACAATCCCTTTAATATGCGGATGCGGGTCATAGTTCTCCAGCGTAAAATCCTCAAACTTAAATGAGAATATATCCTTAACATCGGGATTGATCTTCATGGTTGGCAATGGCCTTGTTTCGCGGCTTAATTGCAGTGTTGCCTGTTCCAGGTGATTATTGTAGATGTGGGCATCGCCAAAAGTGTGGATGAAATCGCCATACTCCAGGTCACATACCTGTGCCATCATCATAGTTAATAAGGCATACGAGGCTATATTAAATGGCACACCCAAAAATATATCAGCGCTGCGCTGATAAAGCTGACAAGACAGTTTGCCTTTTTGTTCGCCTTTCAGGGTATCAGGGGGCTCTACATAAAACTGGAACAGGCTATGGCAGGGTGGGAGCGCCATCTGGTTAACATCCGCCACGTTCCATGCCGATACGATCATGCGGCGCGAATCGGGATTGTTTTTTATCTGGTTAACCAATTGTGTTATCTGATCTATATGGCCGCCATCGGGTGTTGGCCACGAACGCCACTGGTAGCCGTAAACCGGGCCCAGGTTGCCATCGGCATCAGCCCATTCATCCCAAATGCGCACGCCATTATCTTTAAGGTATTTGATATTGGTATCGCCACTCAAAAACCATATCAACTCATGTATAATTGATTTAAGGTGCAGTTTTTTGGTGGTCACCATCGGGAACCCATCCTGCAGGTTAAAACGCATCTGGTAGCCAAATACGCTTAGCGTACCTGTCCCGGTGCGGTCGTGCTTTTGCGCTCCGGTTTCCATTACATGCTTCATTAAATCCAGGTACTGCTTCATGTTAATATTGAGTGATTGAGTGAATGAGTGATTGAGTGAATATTTATTGATTAGCTTTTTTATTGTCGGAAACTGATTTGCGGGCTGTTGAAACAACTTTTAATATTTCATTGTCTTCACTCATTAATGCACTAATTTCATTCGGTTTTATGATATCTGCTTCTACTAATATTTCCATCCAGAATACACTTTCATCAGCTTCTTCTACAACTATGGAAAGCTTAGCATGAAATTCTGCTTGTGACCGTGCCCTGCAAACAGCCCGATAATTGGATCCGACAGATGAAGATGATCTTAGCAACTGTTTACCAATAATCCTTGCTTCCTCGGTTTTTGGTAATATCCTGAATAATTTAATATTATCAACTACAAATTTTTTTGTCCGGTTTCTGAAATATTCAGCAAATTCTGATTTATCAAGTCTTTCCATACGTGAATATAAAAAAATACTCACTCAATCACTCATTCACTCAATCACTAATTCACTCAATCACTAATTATTTCCATACAAAATAAAATATTCTAAATTTACCATCCTACGGATGTTTAAAAATACAGGCCGTTGTTAATACATTATATGGTCATTTTTCCGAATGCTAAAATTAATATCGGCCTTAATATAACCGGTCGCCGTGCCGATGGCTACCACGACCTGGAAACCGTTTTTTATCCCGTAAAAATAAACGATGTACTTGAAGTCATCCCTGCCGGTGAATTAAACTTCGAATCGTCGGGTTTGTCTATTCCCGGTACTATAAATGATAACCTTTGCATCAAAGCTTATCACCTGTTAAAAAAAGACCATAAGCTGCCCCCGGTAAAAATCCATTTGTATAAAAATATACCCATAGGGGCAGGGCTTGGCGGTGGATCGGCCGATGCGGCGTTTTTTATCAGGCTGATGGATCAGCAATTCAACCTGAAACTAAGCATAGGTAAAATGCAGGCCTACGCGCGTGCTTTAGGCGCCGACTGTGCTTTTTTTATCGAGAACAAACCCGTATTCGCTTTTGAAAAAGGAGATGAGTTTGAGCCTATCAAACTTGATCTTTCAGCCTATAAAATTGTACTGGTGATGCCGCCGGTACATATATCAACATCCGAAGCATTCAGGGGGGTAAAGCCTGCTGAGGTGAAAACTTCATTGATCGAATTGATAAATATGCCGGTTGCCAGTTGGAAAAAGTACATTAAAAATGATTTTGAAGAATCGGTATTTAAAAATAATGTGATGATACGGGGCGTTAAAGCCGCCTTGTATGAAGCCGGGGCATTATTTGCCAGTATGAGCGGGAGCGGGGCCTCGGTATTCGGGATATTCAGCGAACTGCCTGATTTGTCGCACCTGGAAGAGGAGAACCAGGTGTTTTATGAAATTTAATTTCGGATTTCTGTCATCCCGGTAACAGTGCGCTTTGTTAAAACGCAGATAGATTCTTCGCTGCGCTCAGAATGACATAATTTTAAATCCGAAATCGAACATCCGAAATCCGAAATCAAACCCCTGCATCTTCACTAACGCCGCGCGCTACGCCTTCTACCCAATCTTTATCGCCCCAGCCTTTGGCTACGGCTGATAATAGCCTGTCGTGCGCTAAGGTAGCAGCAGGCATAGGGGTTTGGCTAAGCTGGGCAAGTTTAACGGCTAAGCGGGCATCTTTATAGCCTAATTTGGCCTTAAAACCCACCGGCTCATATTGCTTATTGGCGATAAGCCTGCCATAATTTTGATAGATAGGCGCGTTAAATATGGTAGAACCGAAGAAGTCGGCTACCTGGGCGCGGTCAAGGCCATTTTTTTCAGCAAGGGTAAATGCCTCGGCCATCATTTCCATCGAGGCAATGATCATAAAATTCCCGGCCACCTTTACCACATTGGCGCCGCCAACTTTATCGCCAAAATCAATGGTACGCTGCCCAAGATGTTCTAAAACCGGCATCGCTATTTCCTTTGCTTGTTTATTGCCCGAGATACAAATGAAAAGTTTTTTCGCGGCGGCAGCATCCGGGCGGCCAAATACGGGCGAGGCAATATAATGGCTACCTGCAGCCTCGTGCAGTTTGGCAAGCTCTTCGGCCGTATCGGGGCCGATGGTGCTCATGGAGATATGGACAGCTTTTGCCGGAAAAGTTTTCAATATGCCATTCTCGCCGATTACAGTTTCTTTAACAATTTCATCTTCCGACAGCATGCTGATAAGCACCTGCACGCCATTAGCGGCCTCTGACGGGCTTTTGCATACGGTGATGGATGATTGGTCAAGCTCATCGGCTTTCGAAGCCGTGCGATTGTACACCTGCAGATGATAGCCAGCCGCAATTAAATTTTTAGCCATGTTAAGGCCCATGTTGCCAAGGCCTATAAAACCGATAGTGTTTTTCATAGTAGTAGTTCTTGAAGTATTATAAATCCGAAATCGAACATCCGAGATCCGAAATCAAATTAACTTATATAATCCCTGTCCTCATCGCTTAGTGTATCGGGCGAATGCCTTTCATGTTCGTTTTCAATAAAGTCAACACCCAGGCGTTTAACTTTGCTCGGGCGGCCAACCAGTATGCCCAATATAAATGCGACTATGGCAATTAAGGTAAGCATTACCAATTTTGAGATCCTGAAGGTTGCCCACAAAAACGAAAAGAAAACCGGGCCTGTATTTTGCACCAGGAATATGGTAATCAAAACGGTTACCAGGATGATGAGCATTGTTTTAATTCTCATGATTTTTTTAATTGAATTTCAACTACAATATCAGGTTTTTAAATGTCTTATAAAAATTGATGTTTCAGATCTGTTAAAAGGGCAGGGCAGGGGGTAATTATTGGTTACGGATGTGTATGTGTTTTTGGGGTTTTTATTGCGATGCCGGTTTGCAAATAATGATGGCAGCAATTGATTAATGGCGCGATAGGCTGGAGTGAAATCACGTTTCGCATTCGAGCTTAATTTGAGAGCGAAATTTAGCGGAATATATACACACGATTTTTTGACCTTAATAGCCGGAAATTTAAAACTGTTGCAATTTACCCCTGCATCCCCCGAATATCCGAAATCCTTATTTTACTATCCCGGTACACTTTGCTCTTGTTTTAGCCAAAATTTACTTGTATGTATCAATGCTTCATTTTTTGTATATAAGTATTTGATTAATATATAATTATAAGATAAAATTTGATCTTATATCATCCTTTGCTAAAATAGTTGGTATTACCTTAGTTGAGATATTTTAATTTGGCTAAATTTATGATTTATTTAATATTTATATATAATTGATTTATAAATTATTATGTAAATCACATAAACAGATAAATTGTTTTTTTTAGTTTGAAAATAAAGCTATATATAAGTAATTTATCATTTTTATAGGGATTATTATAACAGTAATATCAACACACTATCTAAAATTGAGATTTGCCCGTGGATCAATCAAAATATGCCCCACAACAAGATTATGCCTGTAGATAAATAAGCGCTTAGAATGGCTTAAAATGCGTCTGGTGTATACGGAATTCCTTATCCCCCACCCCGGCGTAATCCAGTAGTAATGATAAATGTGTAGTTAATACCGGTAAAAGCAGTAGGGTGTTGGGTAGGATATTACCTGTTTTTGCGCTTCGCGATCTGCTTTTGCGCAAGTGGGAAAAGAAATATGGTGGATAGAATAATGCAGGCGCCAAACCAAAATCCCGGGTTTAATTTATGCATATCGCCAAAAAACATAAAGGCCATAATGATACCATATACCGGCTCCAGGTTGGTGATAAGCGCTACTTTAAATGCCGAAAATTCCTTCATTACCGATACCCCGGCAACATAGGCCAGCGAGGTGCAAACGGTACCAAGAATAAGCAAGTAACCAATATCTGAAGGTTTTAATAGCATCCATTTCCCAAAGCCGTGGGTAGAAAGCAGGTACAGGGATATCCACGCAAGCGCGCCCCACAGTTCATAAAGTGCTATCACCGGGGCATTCACAACCTTTACCTGCCGGGCATTTATAATGCTGAAAAGGCTTGCGCACATGGCGCTTAGCAAGCCGCATATAATACCCTTAGTGTATTGAGTGGTGAATTTAAATATCAGCATGATGCCAATGATGATCAATATCCCGGCAATAATTTCGAGCTTCGAGATGCGCTTTTTGTTGATCAATGGTTCAAAAATAGCGGTGAACAATGTCATCGACGATAGGCAAACCAGCGTTACAGAAACGGTTGACAACTTGATGGCAGCAAAAAATAATATCCAGTGGCCGCCAACCAAAGCTCCTGTAGCCACCAATTGTAACGCGGTAATGCGGCTTATTTTAAGTGATGTTCTGGTAAATTTAAAGTACAGAAACAATGATACGGCAGCTATTATCACCCTGTACCATACTAATTGTACGGCTGCTATGCTTATCAGCTCGCCTAAAATGCTGGTAAAGCCCCATATAAAAACGGTAAAATGCAGTATAAGCAGGTTTTTATTTAACCCTGTTGTTGCACTATTCTCAGGCATTATTTAGGCGCTTTATACAGTAAATAATAGCCCAATGCTCCAAACAATACATTGGGCATAAATGCGGCAACTAATGGTGCCATCGTATCTTTTTCGGCAAATACAAAGGCAAATTTATTTACAATGATATAAGCAAAGCATAAGAATATGCCTACTCCCAATGGTAAACCAATGCCACCACGTACCTTGCGCGATGAAATAGATACGCCTATCAGCGTAAGCACAAAGGTGGAGAATGGATATATAAAACGGTTATATTTTTCAAATAACATATTATTCAAAACGCCCGACCCTCTTATCCGCTCCTTATCAATATCCGTATTAAGCACGCTTAACGACATGGCATTGTATGAATTATCATGCAGCACATCAAAATCTGGGGGGCGCATATCCAGCGTGGTATCTTTATGTACGTGAAATAACTGCTTTTCGCGCAAGCCATTAACATAGCGTATGGTGCAATCATTCAGGGCCCATACTTTTTTAAGCGAATCATAAACGATGGTTGATGCAAATAGCTTTTCCTTCAGATCATCGCCGTTAAACTTTTCCATGATAAAGGTGTAACCTGTATGTATAGAAGGATCGAAAGATTGCAGGTAAACATAGGTATGCTTATCTAATTTCAGGTGTACCTCGCTTTTTGTCGGGTCGCTGTCGCCATTAAAACCATGCGAATTTTCGAAATCGTTTTTCAGCCTGTTGGTGTAAGGTATGAGGTAAACATTGGCAAAAAACGATACGATAAAAATTACGGTAGCGGCAATAAAATAGGGCCTTAAAAAGCGGTTAAAACTGGCTTTTCCGCTTAGGATAGGTACAATTTCGGTTTGATTGGCCATTTTGGCCGTAAAGAATATTACCGCCAGAAAGTTGATGAGCGGCGAAAGCATATTGATGTAAAATGGGATGAACCCGGCATAATACTGAAAGGCGATCTCCTTAAATGTAGCATGTTTCGACAGGAAGTTATCCAGGTGTTCGGATATATCAAACACCACCGATATCACCACGAAAATGCCCAGGGTAAACACAAAGGTGCCCAGGTATTTATTGATGATATACCTATCAATAGTTTTTACATACTTGTTATAGAGTTCTTTCATAAGCCCCCTTTAAATCTCCCCCTGTAGGGGAGACTTGATAATGTTTACGTTTATATATATCATAATAATTGCTTTTTGAAGCCCTCCCTACCGGGGAGGGCTTGGGTGGGGCTTTTCTACAGCCTTTCGCCTAAGCGGTTTACCATTATTTTCTTCCAGTCATAAAATTCGCCCGATATGATCTTTTCGCGCGCCTGCTTCACCAGCCACAAGTAAAAATGCAGGTTGTGCAAGGTAGCTATTTGTGCGCCCAACATCTCGCCGCTATGTATTAAATGCCGCAGGTACGCTTTTGTGTACGCGGTATCGGCAAACAGGTCGCTATCGGCTTCAATAGGCGAAAAATCATTCTTCCATTTCTCGTTTTTTATGTTGATGATACCATTTTTTGTGAAAAGCATGCCGTTGCGGGCATTACGGGTTGGCATTACGCAATCAAACATATCAATTCCTAACGCAATATTCTCCAATATATTTATCGGTGTGCCTACACCCATCAAATAACGTGGTTTTTCCTTTGGTAATATATCGCACACAATTTCTGTCATGGCGTACATTTCTTCGGCAGGCTCACCAACCGACAGGCCGCCAATGGCATTGCCCTCACGCTCATACGATGCAATAACCTCCGCCGATCGCACCCTCAGATCCTTATAAACCGAGCCCTGCACAATCGGAAACAGTGTTTGGCTGTAGCCATACTTAGGTTCAGTGCTGTCGAAACGCTCGCAACAGCGTTTAAGCCAACGATGCGTCATCTCGATAGATCTTTTGGCGTACATGTATTCGCAGGGGTAGGGCGTACACTCGTCAAAGGCCATAATAATATCCGCGCCGATGGTACGCTGTATATCCATCACACCCTCGGGCGTAAATAAATGCTTCGAGCCATCAATATGCGAGCGGAAAGTAACACCTTCTTCCTTAATTTTCCTCACCTCGGTAAGCGAATAAACCTGGTAGCCGCCGCTATCGGTTAAAATAGGGCCATCCCAGCCGTTAAATTTATGCAGGCCGCCTGCTTGTTCAATAGTATCCAGTCCGGGCCGCAGGTATAAATGGTAGGTATTGCCTAATATGATCTGCGCTTTAATGTCATTTTTTAATTCGTGCTGATGCACGGCTTTAACGGTGCCCGCGGTACCCACAGGCATAAAAATAGGCGTTTGTATAGTTCCGTGATCGGTAGTGACCTCGCCCGCGCGGGCTTTTGAATGCGGATCCTGAGCTGTTAAGTTAAATTTCATGTAAGTGTGCAAAATTAACAAATTGATTGCACCGATGGGCTTTAATTTGAAAATTTGAAGATGTGCTAATTTGAAGATTAGTAAAGCGTTGAGTTATGCTCCGCTGCCGCAAGCATCCCGCTTGTGGACATGCGATAGGTGTACGCGTAACTTGTCCTACGCCCACAAGCGGGATGCTAGCGGGAGCGGACACATTAGCATATCTACCAATTCTCCACAATCGCTTCAAATCTCACATCTCATATCCCACATCTCAAATCTTTTTAACAAATTTGCCCTTTATTTATAATTGCTTGGAAACGTATATCAAAGAAGCATTATTCCTGCTATTTCAAATCTGTTTTATTATTCAGTTGTACTATCTTGTCGGCAACCATAGCCGCCTGGCAGCATATAAGCCATTGGATGAACTGGTACCTGTTAATATCCCTATTTCGGTAATTATCAGCGCACGCAACGAGGCCGAAAATTTGGGGATTTATTTACCCCATATTTTGGAGCAAAATTACCCGGATTTTGAGGTTGTTGTGGTAAACGATTGTTCGTATGATTCATCGTACGAGGTTTTAGAGGAATTGGAAAAGAAATATCCACATTTAAAGGTAGTTACCATAACCGAGCATGCACGCTTTAAAACTGGTAAGAAATTTGCACTCACCCTTGGAATTAAGGCTGCAAAAAATGAGCATTTGTTATTTACCGATGCCGATTGCCAGCCTGCATCAGAAAACTGGATAACCCGAATGGCTGCAAATTTTACAACCGACGCGCAAATTGTATTGGGTTACTCGCCATATTATAAAAGCAAAAACTTTTTAAACAGTTTTGTACGGTTTGAAACTTTAAAATCAGCCATAAATTATTTGTCGGCATCGTTATACGGCAACCCTTATATGGGGGTGGGGCGTAACCTTGCTTATACCAAAACGCTGTTTTTTAGTGTGAAGGGTTTTGCATCGCACATGCATATCATCTCGGGCGATGATGACCTGTTTGTAAACCAAAATGCTACGGCTGATAATACCATTATCGAGATACACCCCGAAGCATTTGTTTATACTACGGCAAAAACCACTTTACAATCGTGGTACAGGCAAAAGAAGCGCCACATGGGCGTGGGTAAATTATACCGGAACAATCACCGGCGATTGCTGAGCTTTGATGCTGTAAGCGGGTTTTTGTTCTATATACTGCTTATCGGTTGCCTTATTTTCAACTTTGAGCCGATGTGGGCATTGGGTGTATTTGCTTTCAGGCTGATTTGGCAGTTTATCATTTACAGCAAAATATTCAGAAAATTAGATGCCTGGGATCTGTTTTGGTATTTACCCGGTTTCGACCTGTTTTATTATATTTACCTGAATGTATTTGGCCTTATAGGAACCTTTATAAAAACCACGCAATGGAAATAAACGCAAATTTTACCGAGAACGCGAAAAACGATTTCCACCTGGTGGTTAGGGCACGCGAGGGCAGCCAAAAAGCCTATGCCGACCTGATGCACCGCTATAAGGACTCCATTTATTTTATGGTGCTTAAAATGGTTAACAACAAGGAGGATGCGAATGACCTCACCGTTGAAACATTTGCCAAAGCATTTGAGAAACTGGATAAATATCAGCCCGATTACGCTTTTAGTACCTGGCTGTTTAGAGTAGCTACCAATAATTGTATAGATTTTATAAGGAAGAAGAAGTTGAACACCATGTCGATACACGGCATGATGGATGAGGATGGTGAAGATAAAACCTTACAGATAAAAGCCGATGTGCTGAACCCCGAAGAAACATCCATCAAAAAACAACAAACCGAGGAGTTGAAGTTGCTGATAGAAAGCCTGCCTGTGCGCTATCGCAACCTGATCACCCTACGGTATTTTGATGAGCTATCATACGAAGAAATAGCCCAGCAGCTCGACCTGCCTTTAGGTACTGTAAAAGCACAATTATTCAGGGCCAGGTATTTGCTTGGTAATATCCTCAATCGTTTTAACCGCGATGACATCTGATCTGCTTTTAAAATATTTCCCGGATATTACTGTGGCTCAGCAACAGCAATTTGAGCAATTGCCCCAATTGTATAATTTTTGGAATAACCAGATCAACGTGATCTCCCGTAAGGATATTGAGCAGCTTTATGAGCGGCATGTGCTGCACTCATTAGGTATAGCTAAAGTTATTTCCTTTTTGCCCGGCGAAAAGGTGCTGGATGTAGGCACAGGCGGTGGTTTTCCTGGTATTCCACTGGCTATCTTGTTTCCTGAGACAGAGTTTTTTTTGGTGGATTCTATCGGCAAAAAGATAAAAGTAGTGCAGGAGGTGGCATCGGCTTTGGGCCTGCAGAATTTAACAGCCGCACACCTGCGTGCCGAGCAGGTTGATGAAAAGTTTGATTTCGTGGTATCAAGGGCTGTAACCCGCTTAAAGGAATTTTATCCCTGGGTGAAAGGGAAATTCAACAAATCATCAAAAAACACATTGCCTAACGGGATATTGTACTTAAAAGGCGGCGACCTTGAACAGGAAATTGCCGAATCGGGGTTAACCGTCCGGCAATATCATCTCAAAAATTATTTTGAGGAAGAGTTTTTTGAAACCAAGCAGGTGGTTTATGTAAAAGGATTACAATAATCCACCTGGTATTAATTCACCGCTAAAATATCTCTTACAATAGCTATTGAAACTTTGCCGTATAGGTAAATGGTTCCGTTTATTCCTGAAATACCTGCTTTATATCGTTTATCTACCATTGTTGAATCAGTTGCCGAAAATTGCAGATGTTCCCCTGCAGGCAGTTTACCGCTCATGTAATACTTAGTAGAATTAATAACCAAAAGCCCGGATGCGTCATCGGGTACATATCCTGTTGGTTTATTCTTTGATATTTCAATTTCGTTTAAATTTATTTTATCCGGGGCTCTATTGTAAGGGATATCTACACTTTTTACAGTTGTATATGACTTTGGTAATTTGGTCAGGCCTGTATTAGCCGCGCTTGTCTGTGGTGCAGGCGGTGGCGGTGGTGACCTGTGATCTGCGCCTTTAGTCGTATCGGGTGCAACAACCGGTGGCAGCAGCTTAACCTCCGGCAGTTTCTTCTTCGCAGGTGGCGCCGGAGGTGGGGGTGGCATTTTTGCATAGATATTCATTGTTGGGAAAGTATAGCCATACTTATCACGCAGTAATTTTATTTGTGCAGCAGTAGCTGTATTCCTGAAATATCCTTTTTGTTCTCCATTTTTTTCTATAATGATAACCCTATAATCGGCTTTGCCATTTATCAGGTAGCCATCTTCGGCATATTTGTAACCTTTTTTTGTGATCTGGGCCGGATGTTTTGGCGCAGGAAATTTCACCTGTTTTATTGGTGGTGCGGGTGGTGGAGGGGGTAATATCCTCTTGTTTGTGTCAATTGTAACATGGTCTGTAACCAGGTTTACTTCAACACCAAGTTTAGACAGTTCTTTTATGTCTCGCTGTGTTAAAGTTTTAACTGTATAAAATTTAACAGAGCCGTCAGAAAATTCCTGACTAAACTTATCGGTTATTGTGCTAACATCATGTATTTTAACTTTCATGCGGGTGATATATTCTTCTACAGAATCCCCTTTTGCTGTTATCTTGTTGATATGATGCGGTGCAATATCAACCCAGCCATAAGTTTTACTAAACCCTAATGTTGATGCACATAGCAAAGCCGCGCATAACGGCACCGCTACCAGGTACTTCAGCCTTGCCAAACTACCTGAACGTTTTTGATGTAACATAATTATCCGCTTTTTTAACAGGTTATAATTGAAAAATGAATGGGTGATAGATGAACCGCTCAATCCGTAAGCGTTATTGACTAAAAAGGACGAGTAGCTGAGGGTATCCGCTTCGGATGTGGCTGTTTTTTCATCGGCAATATACTCGTGCACGGCCCTAAGGCTGCGCTGCATCAGGTAGATGAAGGGGTTAAACCAATTGATGATCTTTAACAGTTCCAGAAAAATAATATCGATAGAGTGTTTTTGGCGGATGTGTACCAGCTCGTGGGCTATAACAGTTGCAGCATTACCGGTTTTTGTGCCGATGAATAAAAAGTTGAAAAAAGAAAAAGCCGTTGTAGAATCATTAAGATAGATGAGTTTGTAACCGGCATCGGCATACGTGTTATTGGTTTTTGATAGCCTGAATAATTGATACAGCTTGATGATCAATAATATCAGCAACACAACCGTCCCCAATAAATAACTATATAAAATGCCATCCTGCAAGGTAAAATGTTCAACAACCGGTGCAGCCTGCACCATGTTAATCATCATAGCATGGGCCGGGACTGCAAACTGTACTGCGGTTATTTGCGGTTCAACGGGTTTGAGTATACCCAGTTGTATAACAGGTATTACAAAGGAAAGGACGCAACTGATCAATAAATAAGCCCTGTTCAACAGATAATAAGTTTCCCTGCTCAAAAACAGGTGATACCCGAGGTAAAATACAGCGAGGTACAGGTTTGCCTCAACCAGGTAATGCAGCCAGTTCATTGCTTGTTGGTTTTAAGGTTATCAATCAGTTTGGTTAGCTCGTCCAGCTCTTTTACGCCCAATTTTTTTTCATCAGCAATAAATGATACCAGGCTTTTGTACGAATCGTTAAAGTAACTTTTCATCATCTTATCAAAAGTGAATTTTTTGTATTCGGCCTCGCTGATCAGGGGGAAGTAAACATGCGAATTGCCATAGGCTTTATGATCGATAAAACCTTTTCCCTCCAATACCCTCACTACGGTTGATACCGTATTGTAAGCGGGTTTAGGTTCAGCTATCTTATCAATAATATCCTTTACAATGGCTTCATTTAACTGCCACAGTATTTGCATTATCTGCTCTTCGGCTTTGGTAAGTTCTTTAATGTTCATAGTAAACTATTTTTATAGTTGAGTAAAGGTAGAACTATTTTTATAGTTTGCAAACTATTTTTGTAGTTTTTTATTTTTTAGTGAAAAAAAATTATTTCTTTTCCTATTTTAGGGCATCTTATTCTTATGTCTATACTTCACCAGGTTGCTTTAACTTACTTAAAAAATATTGGCCCGGCCTATGCTAAATCCATGATCTCGCATTTTGGTAGTGTTGAGCGTATATTTACCGTACCAAAATCAAAATTGTTAAATGTGCCGGGTATCGGGCTTAAAAGAATTGAGCATATCAACCTGGATGAGGCCTTGCGCAAGGCTGATGAAGAGCTGAAATTTATTGAGAAAAATAATATCAAGGTTGCTTTTTATACTGATCCGGATTACCCCAAACGCTTAAAGAATTGTAACGATTCGCCCATATTGCTGTATAGCAAGGGCAATGCCGATTTGAATATGCAGCGCATCATCAGCATTGTAGGCACCCGTAACGCTACGGATTACGGCAAGCACCTGTGCCAGCAATTGGTAGAGGAACTGAAGCCTTATAACGTTTTAATTGTGAGCGGACTGGCTTATGGAATTGATGTTTGCGCCCACAAGGAATGTGTAAAGTTAAATGTACCCACGGTTGGTGTTTTGGCACATGGGCTTGATAAATTATATCCGGGTCAAAACCGCGCCATTGCCGAAAAAATGCTGGAGAATGGCGGCTTGCTAACGGAATATCCATCAGGCACGATCCCCGACAGGGAAAATTTCCCGCAGCGTAACCGCATCGTTGCAGGCATAGCCGATGCTACGGTAGTTGTGGAAGCCAGTTTAAAGGGCGGCGCGTTGATAACTGCCGAGATTGCCAATTCCTATAACCGCGATGTATTTACCTTCCCAGGCAGGGTGGGCGATGAGTTTTCTGAAGGATGCAACTTTTTAATCAGGCATAACAAAGCCGCGTTACTTAGTAATGCCGCCGACCTGGCTTATAGCTTAGGTTGGGAAAAGGAGGGCAGCCCTGCCGCCGCCGCGCAATTGATGTTGCCGATCAACCTGACATCAGACGAGCAACTCATATTCGAAACGATAAAACAGCATCAATCACCTTTAGCTATTGACGACCTCACCATAAAAACAAATATGCCCACAAGCCAGTTAGCTATGAATTTGCTGAATATGGAAATGCAGGGCTATATCCGCTCGTTACCGGGGAAAACTTACTTGGTTAACTAACCAAGTCGTTATTGCTTTTTATTCCCCCACTGTCTGTGTCCCCACAAACAGCAAATAGCTATGCATGTATCGGATTGGTTGTGAGGACACAAACAACAGGGGATAATTATTATGTCATTAATTATTATGTTTCGCACCTCAATGATGCGCGGTGAGAAGATAGTAAGTCATTGTATGATGAAATTTACAAATCAGTTAATCAAAAAAATCAGCGGTTATGCTTCGTCGTAATGAACCAGGTTGCCGGTGCCTTCGCTTATTAAATTCCAATTATCGATTTCAAAATCAATTACTGCCACGGCACATGGTGGTACATCCCTGATTTGCCCGGTTAAATAATAAAGTATGCCGGCAATGGCAGGGTTGTGGCCCGAAAGGGCTATAAAATCGTACTTATGGGGCAGACCGTTAATAATATCGAACAAATCTTTATTAGAAGCTTCGTAAATAGCCTTGTTAATATGCGGTTCGGGCAATGACAGGTGTTCTGAAAATATATTGGCCGTTGTTTTTGCACGTAAGGCCGGGCTGCTGATAATAATTTGCGGGATCAAATCCTGTGCTTTTAAGCGTGATGCCATTAATTCCGCATCAGCAATCCCCGATTTTTTTAATGGTCTTTCAAAATCCTTGTACCCGTTATCGTGGGTGGCTTTTGCGTGGCGTATCAATAGTAGCTTCTTCATTTATCCGTTATAAACTTATTTAAGCCATTAAGAACTGTTTTTGTTTTAATATGATGTAAACAAGCATAATCCTTACGGAAACAGGGTTTATTTCCGTAAACCGAACATGGGCGACACTCGATATCATCGGCAATAATATCATTTTCAGATTGCCCGTAGCCTAAAAAACCCGCATAATGATGCGTAGCGCCCCAAATGGAAACCACCGGCGTCCCCTCGAGCGATGCGAGGTGCATGCCTGCCGAATCCATACTTAACATCACATCCAGGTTGTTGATCAGCGTCAACTCCTGTTGCATTGTTAAAATTTTTACAGTTGAAATTACATAGCTGTATTTTTGCTCCCATATACTGCAAATTTCCTGCTCATGATCCGAGCCGCCGAAGAGAAATATTTTTACATCCTGCTGGCTTAGGCTGCTGATCACTTCTTCCATTTTTTCGTGGGGATAAACTTTACCTTTATGTTTGGCAAACGGTGCAATACCTATCCATTGGGTGGTTTTATTGCCGGTGATATGTATAATATCCTCTGTTAATGGTTTGGGCTCCTTTACCAGTTTATAATCCAGCGTTAGCTGTAAACCTAATTCACGAAACACATCGGCATAGCGCTCGGTGGTGCGTTTTAACGGCTTAAGTACTTTATTGGGGAAACGTGTCAGCAGTTTTTTTTCGGCGCGGCCTTTATCAATATAAGCATATTTTACACCTGTCAAGCTGAATAATCTTCGGATTATTTTTGTGCGCAAACTATCATGCAGATCAGCCACCACATCATATTGGCCATGTTTTTTTAGCTGATTAAATAGCTTTACCGGGCCTGTAAATCCGTTATAAAGTTGTGCCAGGTCGGCAGCATAATAGTTTAAACGGGGAATATCCTTAAAAAAACCGGCAAACTCTGGCCTCGAAACATAGGTTATACTCACACCTTGATTTTGCGCTAACAAGGCTTTTATTACCGGTACCGTCATCGCTACATCGCCCATAGCCGAAAAACGCATTACCAGTATATGCTTTGTGCCCGGCATTTATTTCTTGTTATTGTATAAAACAGGGTTCAGCGCGGGGTCGTTATACATTTTCATCTGGCGGTATACCTTCATATACTTATCGCCATTTTCAATATCTTCCAATAGCTCATCAATAGCGGTAGAAAGATCTGTTTGCTGTTGTAACAGTATGGCTAATTTTGCTTTGCACTGATCTAAATGTGCCTCGGTAGCATCTGTACGGATGCTTTCTTCGCGCATGTGGTATATTTTCAGGGCAAGGATGGAAAGGCGGTCTATAGCCCAGGCAGGGCTTTCGGTATTTATCCTGGCTGATGCAGCAGGTTGTACAGCTGCATATTTTTGATAAAAATAGCTATCAATTACCTCTACAATGTCGGTACGATCCTGGTTCGAGCTGTCAATGCTGTGTTTCCATTTCACTACTTCTACAGGCTGGATACCGGGGTTGCGTATCTCATCTTCCATATGCCATTGGGCAGTATCTATCCAGCATTTGGTGTATAAAATATTGTCTATTGAACCATTTGCAAAAGGATTTTCTATATCCCTGAATATATCATTATAGCGATGATAATCGCCTATTACCTGCTCAAATATATGGTTGCAATGCTCACTTATCATGTTAAAAATACTAAAGGGACGCTATTTTTCTTTGATCTTTTGGATAATGGATGTTGAAGAATAGCCTTCTACAAAAGTAATGGTTTTAACTTCACCACCACCTGCAATTACTTCCTTAGCGCCAACAATATTTTCAACTGTATAATCGGCGCCTTTTATTAAAATATCGGGCATTAATGCGGTAATTAAATTCAGGGGGGTATCGTCTTCAAAAATCACCACCGCATCCACAAAAAAGAAAGAGGCCAACAAAGCCGCACGCGTACGCTGATCATTAACAGGCCGCCCTTCACCCTTTATGCGTTTAACAGAGGTATCTGCATTCAGGCCGATGATGAGTTTATCGCCCAGTTCAGCCGCTTTTGAAAGATAGGTGATGTGGCCAATATGCAGCAGATCGAACACGCCATTGGTAAAAACCACTTTTTTGCCATCGCTTTTCCAGGTAGTAACCAGCGGCTTAATATCCGCAAGCTTGGTTATTTTGCTTTGAAGGGTTTTTTCAATATCACGCATGTTGTAAAATAATTTTAAAACAAATCGTCAACTGCTTTACAAAATATGTGGCCTATTAATATATGCATTTCCTGTATGCGTGCGGTTGTATCAGCAGGTACAATAATATTCAGGTCGCACAGGTCATTCATTTTACCGCCATCCCTGCCCGATAGTCCCAGGGTTTTACATCCGATTTTTTTGGCTGCCTCAAAAGCTTTTAATACGCTTAAACTGTTGCCGCTGGTCGAGATCCCGACAAACAGGTCGCCCGGCCTGGCCAGCGCCTCTACTTGCCTCGAAAATACATATTCGTAACCATGGTCATTCGCTATGGCTGTAATAGCCGAGGTATCGGTAGTTAGCGATATACCCGGCAGCGCTTTACGTTCCTTTACAAAGCGGCCGCTTAACTCGGCGGCAATATGCTGGGCATCCGCCGCGCTGCCCCCGTTACCCGCAAGCAAAATTTTATTGCCGCTAATTATGATATCGGTAAATAGTTTACAGCCAGCCTCAATATCGGCAGTTAGCAGCTCAATTACCTTTTTTATTATATTTTGATGATCGTAAAGTTCTTCAATAACCATGTTGTGGCAGTTAGAATTTAGTGGTTAGTTTTTAACACTGTCATTAATAATATCCTGTATAATTTCATCAATAGTAGTAGTTGCGCTGCCAATATGCCTTATTACTATAGCAGCTGCATGATTGGCCAGTTCGCAGGCTTCTTCAACCGTTAAGCCAACTGCTATAAAATAGGCTATGGCTGCTAAAACCGTATCGCCAGCGCCTGTTACATCAAATACCTCGGTAGCTTTAACAGGCAAAAGTTTATGCCCTTTTTTGCCCACAATAGCCATCCCTTCTTCTGATAGGGTTACTACCAGGTAGGTAACATCGGTAAGGTCGAACAAAGTTTTTGCTGCCTGTTGTACATCATCGATAGTTTTTAACTTTTCAACTTTTGCCGCTTCGGCCAGCTCTTTTTTGTTGGGTTTGATGATAAACGCGCCTTTGTATTTTGCATAATTTAAGCCTTTGGGATCAATAATAACCTTTTTTTGATGATCATGAGCGGCTTTTATAATGCTTTGGGTAAAATTATAAGAGAATAAGCCTTTGGTATAATCCGAAAGCACCACCATATCCGCATTGGCAATGCGTGTGCTTAATTTTTGTAATAATATTTCCTGCAGATCTTGTGATAGTTCATCTGTGATTTCCCTGTCGATCCTTACCAATTGCTGGCTGCCGACTAAAACACGGGTTTTAACTGTTGTTGGCCTGCCGGGATCGATAATTATAGCATCTGTGCCGATGCCCTCATTGGTGAGTATCCCGGTTAATTGCTTGCCACCCTCATCGTTGCCAATTACGCCTCCAACCATCACCTTTGCACCTAAACTAACCAGGTTTTGCGCTAAATTCCCGGCCCCGCCCAATGTAGTGGTTTCATTTTTTACATTAACAATGGGCACAGGCGCCTCGGGCGATAGCCTTGTAGCACCGCCCCAGATATAATGGTCGATCATAAAATCGCCAATAACCAATATCACCGGTTTTTTGCCTGACTGCTGTATGGAACGTACTTTATCTGTTAGGTTCATTAATTTGTTGGTTCATTCGTTCAATAGTTTATTGGTGAAGGCTATCCTTACTAATCACCAATCACTAACCTCCAATCACTTCGGGTTTTTTTGCAGAAAAAACCCGCTAATTTCCTGCAATGATAAGGCATTCAAACATTTTTCTTTGTATAAACCGCCTTTTCGGGCAACTATTACACCGTAATGCATATCTAAAAAGCCTTCGTTGCGGTGCGCATCGGGGTTAATAGACAGCCAAACACCTTTTTCCAAAGCATACTGGTGCCAGCGCCAATCCAGATCGAGGCGCAGCGGGTTGGCATTTATTTCTATCACCACGTTATTTGCCGCGCAGGCATCAATTACTTTTTTGTAGTCGATAGGATAACCTTTTCGGCTTAACAACAGCCTGCCGGTAGGGTGGCCAAGTATAGTCGTGTAGGGATTTTCTATAGCTTTAATTAAGCGGGCGGTGGCTTTATCCTCATCCATCTTAAGGTTGGAGTGAACAGATGCTACTATGAAATCAAATTTCTTTAAAATCTCATCCGGGTAATCCAGCGAGCCGTCATTCAAAATATCCGATTCTATCCCCTTAAAAATGTGGAAGCCGCTTAATTTTTTATTCAGGTGGTCAATTTCTTCCTGCTGCTGCAACACGCTTTCAATGCTGAGGCCTTTAGCATAAAAGGCGCTTTTGCTGTGATCGCACATGCCTAAATACTCCAACTTTAAGGCATCACGGCAATACAGGGCCATTTCTTCAATGGTATTCACACCATCGCTCCAGGTGCTGTGGTTATGCAGGGTGCCTTTCAGATCGTGGTAGCTGATCAATTGTGGTAATTCGCCATTCTCAGCACGCTCAATAAAGGTATTGCCTTCGCGCAGTTCGGGTTTTATAAAGCTGAGGCCTGCCTTTGTATAGATCAGTTCCTCGTTTTCCGGCTGGTCAAGGGTGTCGGTTATATGTTTAATAACTTCTTCTACATGTTCCTCATTACCGGTTTGTATAAATAGTTCCTTATAAAAATACCGCTTCTCTACACAAATTATATCAATCAGCAAGCCGTTTTCCATCTCGCCGTTAATGTGGTTGCCGTTGATGCTTATATTATTGATGATGGGTGATTTTACTAAAGTATCAAAAGCCACTTGTTGATCGCGGCTGCCTAAAACGATGATGATCTCGCTGATGATCTCGCAAAGCCTGCGAAACTCCCCGGCAAATTCTATCAATGCGCCGGGGAAAAGGTTTTTTATTTCATCCAGCAGATCATTGGCCTCTTTCTCGATCTGCGCGTACAAAAATTTACCATTGCTGGCCATTCTGAACTCTATTGCCTTGCGGATCTCTTCCTGGGTTTTTAAGCCGAAGCCTTTTGCCTCTATCAGGCGGTTCTCATTACATGCGTAATAAAGTTCGCCGGTGTTTTCAATACCCAGCTCATGCCATATGATAGCTACTTTTTTAGCGCCTATGCCTTTTATACCCATGATGTCGACAACGCCCTCGGGGGTAGCGGCCAGCAGTTCCTGTAGCTCAACCATAGTACCGGTATCGCGCAGCTCAATTATTTTGGCGGCGATGCTTTTGCCAATACCGTCGATCTTTTCAAGTTCCTCAAAACTTTTACTTGCGGCAGGGTAGGGCAGTTTATCCACCTTGAAGGCCGCGTTGGCAATCGACTTTATTTTAAACGGGTTAACATCATGCAGCTCCATCAGCTGCGATAGCAAGCGAAGCGTACGGGATATGGGTTTATTTTCCATAATTAGATTATGGGGTAAAAGTACGAATTTGTTTAATAGTCCATAGTCGATAGCCCCATAGACCATAGTAGTTTTTACTATTGACTACAGACTATGGTTCATGGTCAATAGCCTACCTCACCACCACATCATACGGCAACCTGGCCTGCGGAGTGCGCATCATTTGGGTAATGCCCTTTATTTGCTGGTAGTATATGTAGTTTTCGCCCAGTTCTGATTTGATGGCGCGGGTTTTTACTTCGGCATTCAGATAGGAGCCAACTTTAGTTAACTTGCTCTTTTGCTCGGGATATGCTTCTGTTTTATAATCTTTAAGCTTTGCTTTTTTGGCGGCAGAAGCGATGGCATCATTAATATTGCCCAGGCGGTCAACCAAACCAAGTTGTATAGCTTGTGCGCCTGTCCACACACGGCCCTGGCCAATGCTATTGATGTAGGCCTGCGTTTTATGGCGGCCATCGGCAACAGCCTGCGTAAAATCAGCATAGCCCCGGTTTACCTGGTTTTGCAGTATAGCCCTTTCATCGGGCGACAAGGGTTTACTGATATCACCCAGGTCGGCATATTTGCCGGTAGTAACGCCGTCAAAAGTAATGCCCAGCTTGTCATTAAACAGCTTTTGCATGTTTGGCAGTATGGCAAAAATGCCTATAGAACCGGTAATTGTATTAGGTTCGGCAATAATGGAATCAGCCGCGCAAGCAATATAATAACCACCCGATGCAGCAACATCGCCCATAGAAACAATGATGGGTTTAACCTTTTTGGTAAGCATCACCTCGCGCCATATCACCGCTGATGCCAGCGAACTGCCACCCGGCGAGTTAATACGTAAAACCACGGCTTTTACTTTATTATCGAGCCTTACCTTACGCAAAGCCTGCGATAATCTTTCAGAACCTATGGTGTTATCATCGCCATCGCCACCGTTGATCTCGCCGGAAGCATATACAATGGCAATTTTATTTTTTGATGAACTTTTGTCGCCATCATCATTTTTTTCATCATCGCTTTTATTATAATCGGCCAGGTCGACGCTATGTATGTTTTTATCGGAGGAAGTGCCTGTGCGTTGTTTTATCTCGTCTAAAACCTCATCCTTATATTTTAACCCATCAACCAATTTATATTTTAATGCATCCTCGGGAAATTGTATACGGAACTGGTTGGCATAATTGAATAAAGTATCCTTGTTTATACCGCGGCTTTTACCGATCCCGGTTAAAAAATGATCGTATAGCGAACCCAGGTAGGAGGTAACCTGCAAGCGGTTAGCATCGCTCATTTTAGTTAATATAAGCGGCTCAACAGCGCTTTTGTAAGTGCCCACCCTTATAATTTGTGCTTCTACACCTATTTTATCAAGCGCCCCCTTTAAAAAAGTAATTTGCGAGCTAAAGCCCTTAAATTCAAAAATTCCCTTGGGGTTGATGTACACCTTATCGGCTACTGATGCCAGGTAGTAAAATCCCTGTGTATAAACCTCGGAATAGGCGATGATAAATTTGCCCGATTTTTTAAAATCTATTAATGCGTTGCGGATTTCTTCGGTAGTAGCTTCGCCTGACTGCATATCGCTTTCATCCAGAAATATGCCTTTGATGTTATCGTCTGTTTTTGCCTTTTTTATGTTGGCCAAAATGTCATTAAGGCCAATATTTTTATCGCCATCGAGGCCTAAGAAACTCAAGCCAGAAAGCGGGTTATTAGGTGTGCGCTCGGGTATTTCCTGTGAAAATTGAATGTGCAGAACCGAATTTGATTCAACATCTACAGATTTGTCGCTATTTACGGCTATAACACCAAATATAAAGATCAGTAAGATGCCGAAAATTATAACCGCCATTAGCAGGAAACCCAGCATACTGGCGAAGACGAATTTGAAGAATTGTTTCATTAAATGTTATAAATACGTTATTTATGCAAAAGTAGTAATTCGATACCGTATAATATTAAGAGCTTTACCCATAATATTTGTTACAACAATGATTGATGTTTATTTGCTGTTAGGGAGTAACCTTGGCAACAGGAATTTGTTTATAGAAAAGGCTATCAGCCAGATAGAAAGCGATATAGCGCCGGTTGTAAAAGCATCATCGGTGTACGAAACACAATCGTGGGGTAAAACGGACGCGCCTAATTATCTGAACCAGGTTATATTTATTAAAACGGACATACCCGCACGCAGCATCCTTGAAAAAATATTGAATATTGAAATTGACCTGGGGCGAAAGCGTGAAGAAAAGTGGGGTTCGCGCACTATTGATATTGATATATTATTTTATGGTGAGGCTATGATCAGCGAAAACGGATTACAGGTACCACACCCCGAAATGCATAAAAGAAGGTTCACTTTGGAGCCTTTGGCTGAAATCGTTCCCGATTTTATACACCCAGGCAGTAAAAAGACGATTTTACAGCTAAAAAATGAGCTGGAAGATGCCTTAATTGTAAAAAAATTATAATATTTGAGGATTATAAGCCTTTACATGTCAGACCATTTAGCCAATAAAGACGTAGACCTTACTTTCTTATATGATATTGCCGATGGCAGTGACGAGTTCATCGCGGAGTCGATAGGCATGTTCCTGGATCAGAGCCCTGAAATATTGAAAGAAATTGAAGATGCAATAGCTGCACAGGATTGGGCAGGCGCTGCAAGTGCGGCGCATAAAATAAAGGCTAATCTTGGTTTTTTTGGAATGCTAAACAGCCAGGCGCTGATACAGGAAATAGAATATGCCTGTAAAACAGGCGCCCCAAACCCAACAGAAATAACCGCAAAGTTTAACGAGGTAAAAAGCATTATTGCCGATAGCTCAACCGCCCTTGCCTTAGTAAAGGCCGAGAAGGAAAGTTAAAAGTCAAAAGTCAAAAGTGTTTTTTTCTATATCCAAGGTAAGACCTTTCGCCTTTTGCCTTTCAGCTTTAACCTTTCAGCTCTAACTTAAAGCTATAGCTTTCCATTATAAGGTTGGCCAGTAAGTTTTTGCAGGCTTCATCAACTTTAGCGTGGGCCGTTTCGGCGCTATCAGCTTCTATCTCAAGCGAAATATGTTTACCAATGCGCACATTTTGTATCTCGGCTAAACCAAGGTTTTTCATGCTGCCGGTTACTGCTTTTCCTTGTGGGTCAAGTATTTCCTTTTTTGGCATTACATCTATTTCAGCCTGGAACGTTTTCATGTAGTTTTTTAAATTGAATTATTGATAAGGTGATATAGAAAAGTATAACCACCGGAACTGCCGCGAATTTAAAAAATAGTATCAATATAGCCGAGAATAGCAGCAATAAATAACGATAAATATTTTCCTGAAAATCGCGGTTCTTAAATTTTAGTGACATAAGCGGCAGCTCGGCAACCAGCAACGCGCACATGATCAGCACAAAAACCGATAAGCCGTAAGGGTTAAGTATATATACCGACAGGTTATTATGCTGCTCAATAATAAGCGGGAAAGAAGCTATAAGTATGGCATTTGCCGGGGTAGGTAAGCCAATAAAACTTTCGGCCTGCCGTGTATCAACATTAAACTTGGCAAGCCTTAATGCCGAGAAAACGGGTATTAAAAAGGCTATAAAATTTAAGTAATGACTGATATTATTTATCTGCGGCGCCTGTAAAAACAGTTCATACAATATGGCTGATGGCAAAACGCCAAAGCTTACCATATCTGCCAGCGAATCCAGGTCTTTACCTATGCCCGAATAAGATTGAAGCACGCGTGAAGCTAACCCGTCAAAAAAATCAAAAATTGCAGCCAGAAAGATGGCGTATGCGGCATATATGAGATTTTCCTGGAAACAAAAAACAATACCTATGCAACCGCTGAACAGGTTTGCACAGGTTATGGCATTTGGAAGGTGTTGTTTTACTCGCTTCTTCATTACGGCATGAAGGTATCAAGATTATTTTAAGTATTTACGAAGTTATGAGTTAACTTATTATTAATACAACTTCGTAAACACAAAAATATTATGAATTCATAGATATCAGAAATTCTTCGTTGGTTTTTGTACCTCTTATCTGCGCCTGTAAAAACTCCATTGATTCCTGCGAGTTCATATCGGCCAAATGGTTACGCAATATCCAAATACGCTGTAAGGTATCGCGGTCAAGCAACAAATCGTCGCGACGTGTGCTTGATGCAGTGATATCAATAGCCGGGAATATACGTTTGTTAGATAATTTACGATCAAGCTGCAGCTCCATATTACCTGTACCTTTAAACTCTTCAAAGATAACCTCATCCATTTTTGAACCGGTTTCGGTTAAGGCTGTGGCTATAATGGTTAATGAACCACCATCCTCGATGTTACGGGCAGCTCCAAAAAAGCGTTTCGGTTTGTGCAAGGCATTTGCGTCAACACCACCCGATAATATTTTACCTGATGCAGGTGCAACGGTATTATAAGCACGGGCAAGGCGGGTGATAGAGTCTAATAGTATCACTACATCATGGCCGCATTCAACCATACGCTTAGCTTTTTCAAGTACAATGTTGGCAATTTTTACGTGGCGTTCAGCAGGCTCATCAAATGTCGATGAAACTACTTCGGCACGTACGCTGCGGGCCATATCGGTTACTTCCTCGGGGCGTTCATCTATCAGCAAAATGATCAGGTAAACTTCGGGGTGGTTTTTGGCTATCGCGTTAGCAACATCCTTTAACAACATGGTTTTACCTGTTTTCGGCTGCGCTACGATCAAACCGCGCTGGCCTTTACCAATAGGCGAAAACAAGTCCATAATACGGGTTGAGTAATTGCCCGCATCAGTAAACAAGCTCAGCTTTTCTGATGGGAAAAGCGGCGTTAAATGGTCAAAAGGTACGCGGTCACGCACTTCGGCAGGTATGCGGCCATTAATGGCTTCTACACGTACCAGCGGGAAATATTTTTCACCTTCCTTTGGCGGGCGTATGCTTCCGCGAACGGTATCGCCGGTTTTAAGGCCGAACAGTTTTATTTGTGATTGCGATACATAAATATCATCGGGCGAGGTAAGGTAGTTGTAATCAGATGAGCGCAGGAAACCATAGCCATCGGGCATAATTTCCAAAACACCTTCGTTTACAATTACATTATCAAAATCGAGGTTAATAGCAGGCTCCTGGTTTTTTTGCTGGCTGTTGCCATTACCGTTGCCGTTTTGCATGTTGCTTACACGGCGGTCGAATTTTTGAGGGCGTGCATCAGCAACAAACTCCTCAGATTTTGGGCCGTTTTCGTCCTGCTGACTAACAGGGGCAGATTCAGCATCTGATCCGGCAGTAATATTTTCCGTATCGTTATCTTCATCCTCAGATACTTCATCATCCTGTACATCAAACAGGTTGGTATCGTCCAGCGGTACCTCTATGCGAGGCTCGCTGCTTTTAGGTTTTATAGTGCGGATTCTTTTGCGTGTTTTTTCGCCTGCTTCAGCGGCGGATGCTTCGGTGCTTGCAGATGCTATGGGTGCATAATTGTTAGCAACTGTATTTTGCTGGGCCCGGGCGGCCTCAATTAAGTTTTGCTGTTCAACAATAGCAGTTACAAGCTGTGCCTTTCTAAGGTCATCAGCTTCAGCAATACCTAAACTTTTTGCAATTTCGCGCAACTCCGAAACGAGTTTGTCGTTCAATTCAATTGTACCAGACATGAGATGGATTATAGTTCAAAAAAGATTTTTATTGAGTTATTTTGTTTTTCAACAATAAATATTCACGCGTATTTGTAACCTGTTTTGTGATTTAACAACTGAAAATATTTATCTGAAAGAAATTTATCCTGCTAATTTGTTTATGCAACATTTAAAACCATGCAACTATTCATAAATAACGTGGAGTTTTAAACTGTTTCTTTAGTGCAAGAAAAATTCAAAAGGAAAACATTGCAATTGTAGACAATTTATTTCAAAAATCAAACTTTTAAAATAAATATACTTATTACCTAAACACTTAAATTTATTTTTAGTTTTTTTGAACACGAAAAAAAATATCATCCTTTCATGATCTCCCGCCAGCAGCTAATAGACCAGATAAAACAAAAAAAATCATTTTTATGTGTAGGGCTCGATACTGATATCGAAAAGATCCCCGAATTTTTAAGAAATCATCCCGACCCCATATTTGAATTTAACAAGCGGATCATTGATGCGACTAAAGATCTTTGCATAGCCTATAAGCCCAACGCGGCATTTTATGAGGCTTATGGTGTAAAAGGCTTACAAAGTTTGATAGCTACCTGGAAATACTTGCCTAAAGATTGCTTAAGTATTATTGATGCCAAGCGCGGCGATATTGGAAATACATCGGGCAAGTACGCAAAGGCATTTTTTGATGAGGACGCATCGGGAATGAGCTTTGACGCCATTACCGTGGCGCCTTACATGGGTAATGACAGTATTATACCGTTTTTAGCTTTCGAGGGTAAATGGGTGATATTGCTGGCGCTTACTTCGTCGGTAGGTAGTAAAGATTTCCAGTATTTAAGTATCGATAGCGGTTACTTATATGAAACCGTAATCCAAAAAGCCAATACCTGGGCTGGTGCCGACCGTATAATGTATGTTGTAGGCGCTACTAAAAGCACGGAGTTTACCAACATCCGCAAATTTGCACCTGATAATTTTTTACTGGTGCCCGGCGTAGGCGCACAGGGGGGTAATTTGCAGGAAGTATGCCATTATGGTATGAATAAGGATTGCGGGCTAATAGTTAACGCTTCGCGGTCAATTATTTACGCCGGCAATGGTAAAGATTTTGCTGATGCGGCAAGGGCAGAGGCGTTGAGGATGCAGCAGGAGATGCAGGTGGAGTTGGAAAAGGCGGGCGTGATATAATTAATCATCTAACCTTTTATAAAATTCAGGGTATTTATTTTCCAATACTTATCAAGGCAGCATTTACTTTCATAATTAATAAACTGCCTAAAAATAAAAAATTTGCGAAGCTCTTTTAAACTTCGCAAATTAATGTCCTTCGGCGCTAATTATATCCCCAGCTTTCCTTCTATCGAATCATCCAGGGTTTTTCCAATAGCGGCGCCTGCCAGTTGTTTTATAAATGCTACGGCGTTGCCGTGTTTATTATCCCAGTAATAAGCATCTGTTGGCTCCAGTTTAACTACTGCTATGCGGGGGTCGTCCTGCCCTTCAGTAAACCAGGTTTTCATTATCGGATTCCAGTATTTTTTTATCTTTTCTTCATCGCGGCTGGTACTGGCAATGCCGTATATGTTCAGGTAATCTGAATATTTAGATCCCTGGAAGAATAACTGTACGAATGGATCATCGCTATTGATATCCAAATAGGTACCGCTGTCGTTTGATATCAGGAACCATAGGTTTCCTTCATCGTCAACCTCCTGCGTGGTCATCGGCCTTGCCGAAATGGAAAGTCCTGTTTTAATATTGCTGCAAAAGAAGCAGGTTTTGGCGGCTTCTGCCAGTTCTTTTAGTTTGGCAATCGCTTCGGAGCCATTTAAATTTTCAAAATTATCTTCCGGTTGTTCCTGGTTAATGCTGTTCATTGGTTTATTTTTTAATTGGTAAATGATAAACCAAAACAACCAATAACAATGCCATTGTATTAATTAATTTACTTTTTTGATAAAATAATAACCGGAGGGAAATAAACTCAAGCAAACAGCACTTTCCGATCAGGGAATTTTGTAGCATAGCCACTCACCATATTGCGGATATAATCGTTGCCCGGATAGGGGGTAAGATGTTCTTTAAGTTGTTGCAAGTCATCAACCCGAAAGTAATGCGAGATATAGCCCATACCATAAAAGCGGCCTTTTTCTATCAGGATGCAGCTATGCTCATCACTGCTGCGGCCCTCATCGCGGATGGCAAAAGTAGGCAGCGCCTCGTTCAATGAAGCAATGGCGGTATTTACCCGTGTGTTATACTCATCGGGCGACATATTACCGGTGCAGGCGCAATTATCTTTATGTACGCCATTACATTCGGCGCTATTTTTTTGGATAAAGCATAGCTTTGGGCAAAGCTCAAAGGTATCTATCAGCGTGTTCAAAAGGCTGTAGCCCTCATATAGCGAATTGCAGGTATATACGGGCAATTGAAATTTATGGTGCTTATCAACCGCCAGTCTTACATATCCCCGCTGGTCGATATAGTCGTACAAAGCATAACCCTGCTCAAAACGTTTAAGTGAACGGTTGTATTTGGGCCACAGGCGTTTAATTTCAACGGCCTCTAATACAAAGGCCACCAGTTCGGTGCCACATTCCTGGTAGGTAATGTTGTAAATGTTTTTCAGAAACTCCTGTCTTTGCAAGCCGCTGTTATTGCCAGAAAAATGGCTGCTAACCCTTTTCTTAATATTTTTAGCCTTGCCTACATATATAACTTTGCCTTTCTGATCGTGAAAATAATACACGCCGGGCATCATTGGCAGGGCTTCCATATCCTTTTTAGGCAAATTGGGCGGTAGCACCTGTTCTTTTGAACGCTGTTTTAGGGCAGCGGTAATATGGTTATCCTTGTCGCTGTGCAGCAATAGTGTAAATAATTGGGCGGTAGCTTCGGCATCGCCCATTGCACGGTGGCGGCTCTCGTTGGTGATGCTTAAGTGATGGCATAGTTTACCAAGACTATATGACGGCAGCCCCGGTAATATTTTACGACCCAGCCTTACGGTACAAAGTTTATTGCATTGCAGGTCGTACCCGGCAACGGTTAAATGATGCCGCACAAAGGAATGATCGAAATTAACGTTGTGCGCTACAAATATTTTGCCGTTAAGCAGGTGATAAATATCCGCGGCCACATCCTCAAACAGCGGGGCTTCGCTCACCATTTCGTTGGTAATACCGGTTAATGCGCTGATATAAATGGGGATGTCGCGTTGCGGGTTAACCAATGTGGTATACCGCTCAATTACCTTTTTGCCATTATGTATGCAAATAGCAATCTCGGTAATGCCATTAGCGCTGGCATGCCCCCCGGTGGTCTCGATATCTACAATTGCATACATGGATGTAAATGTAGTAAGTTTTACTAACTTTTTTAGTTGAAATTGAAAAAGACCGAAATTCCGTAAGATATAAAAGCTACTAAGTAATGCCGGATTATTTATATACAAGAAAACCCGCAGTTATTATCTAACTACGGGTTTTTATCAATCTTATACAGCAACTAATCTCTAATCACCGGTCACTAACCTACTTTTTCTTAGAAGTTGCCGACGCTGCCGGTAACTGTTGTTTCTGGCGCATCATTTCTTCCATGCGTGCCTGGAAACCTGATTTTTTCTTCTTAGGGTCTTCGGGTTTCTTTTTGTTTTCCTGTATCTGGGCGTGTATCTTTTTATCATCAACCATAAACCGTATTAAATACTGTTGCAGGAAGGTAAGCATGTTCGCCAAAAAGTAATAGTAATTTAAACCTGCCGGGTAGCTGTTCAGCGTTCCAAGGAAAATGATAGGGGTAATGTAGCCTATGTATTTCATTTGCCCTGTAGCACCTGATATTTGGTTATTGAAATAAGTATATATCAGTGTTGAGATGGTCATCAACAAACACATTAAACTTAAGTGATCGCCAACGATAGGAATATGCGGGAAGGTTATTAGCGTATCATAAGTGGAAAGATCGTGCATCCACAGGAACGATTGCCCGCGTAGGTCAAACAATCCCGGGAAGAAACTGAAGAACGCGATAACGATAGGCATTTGTATAACCAATGGCAAACAGCCGCCTAATGGGTTTACCCCGGCCTTTTTATATAGCTTTAAATACTCCTGTTGCAGCAGGGTAGGATTATCTTCGCCAACCTTTGCCTTGATCTCGTCCATTTCGGGCTTTAAAACCCGCATTTTTGCCATTGACAGGTATGACTTGTAGGTAAGCGGTGATAGTACTAATTTAAGCAGGATAGTTAAGGCCAGTATGATAAGGCCCATGTTCCAGTTGAACTTTTTCAAGAAGTTAAATACCGGAATTACAGCAAAGCGGTTGATGTATTTTAAGGGCCCTATACCAAGGTAAATTTGCTTTTCAAGATCATAGCCTTCTTTTTGCAGGGTATTAAACTTGTTGGGGCCAAACACAAACATCATTGGGAAAACACCCGCATCATCGCGTTTTAGCGACAGGCTGGCGTGCATTTGTTTAACATCTGCATGGTTGCTGGTATCAGAGCTTTCGGCAATAGCGGTTTTGTCAAATCCATTTGGGGTTAACAATACGCTTGAGAAGAAATGCACTTTAAACGATACCCATTGGATTTTTTTACCAGCAATGGTTGAGCTATCGTCTTTAGAAGCACTCAGATAATCAATATCATTGGTGGTGCTTTTGTAATACACGTTGGTATAGCGGCGTTCCTGTTCAACATCCTTTTCCTGGTTGTGTAAACTGGCGGCCCAATCAATATTTATGGTATTGCTGTTGGCAATTACATTGTCTAAGCCTGTTGGCTTCACTACAAAGCCAACCTTGTAACCATCGGCACCTAAGGTATAAATGTAATCAACATACTGTGTGGCGCTATAGTTTAAGCGCATGGTAACCGAGCTTGAATCATTGCCGGTAACACTTACGGTTGGTGCGCTGGTTGATGTAAAGTAGAGGTTGTTGGTATCGAAGGTTTTATTCTCGGCAGCTAAACTTATTCCAAAATGATTTTTAGCGCCATCAAATAAAATGAGTGGTTTTTTGTCGTGAGTTTTAAAGTTCTTCAGCTCAACCGAATAGATCCTGCCGCCATGTGTAGTTAATTTCAGGCGGATGTCTTTATTTTCAAGCGTGATAAACTTTTCAGTACCGTTTATCGCGCTGCCAAATGCACCTTTTAGTTGGGCAGTATCAACTTGTGAAGCTTTAGAAGCAGCAGTATCGGCTTTTTTTGCTGCGATTGCAGCGCCGGGAGTTTTAACTAAACCTCTTTTTACCGAGTCGGCGTGTACCCTTTGCTGTTCTTTTTTAGTTTGCTCTTTTGACGGGCTCATTAAATAAAACGACCCGAAGATGATGAGCATGATCAGGAATAATCCTGTAAACGTATTTCTATCCATTATTTATCTATCGTACAAGTAAATTAGTTCTTGCGGGCATAAGCCAGCGAAGCGGCGACAAAGTTAATAAAAAGTGGATGAGGATTTGCAACTGTTGACTTTAATTCGGGATGAAATTGTGAACCCACAAAAAACGGGTGGTTTTTAAGCTCAACAATCTCCACCAGGCCGTTCTCAGGGTTGATGCCTGACGGGGTTAAACCTGCGTTTTCATATTCTTTTAAATACTTATTGTTAAACTCATAACGGTGCCTGTGGCGCTCGCTGATGTGTTGTTTACCGTATATGCCAAATACTTTGCTGCCTTTTTTAAGGTCGCATGGGTAGGCGCCTAAACGCATGGTGCCGCCTTTATTAATGATCTTCTTCTGCTCTTCCATCATGCTGATCACCGGGTGCGATGTATCAGGGTTCATTTCGGTACTGCTGGCATCTTTCAAGCCTAAAACATTCCGGCCAAACTCCACTACGGCACATTGCATGCCTAAACAAATGCCGAAGAACGGTATATTATTTTCGCGCACATAACGTATAGCTTCTATTTTACCCTCAAACCCGCGCGAGCCAAAGCCCGGGGCTACCAATACACCATGTAAGCCCTTAAGGCGTTCAACAGCATTGGCGGTAGTTAATTGTTCGGAGTGGATATAGTCAACACGCACCTTGCACTCGTTTTTTGAGCCTGCGTGAATAAATGATTCAACTATTGATTTATAGGCATCGGGCAGCTCAACATATTTACCTACCAGGCCTATTTTTACTTCGGATGTAGGGTTTTTTAAGCGGCCCAAAAAATCCTTCCAGCTTTCCAGGTCGGGTTCGTTTTTGTTTGATAGCTTTAATTTGCTTAAAACCGTTTTATCCAACTGTTCCTTTAACATTAACAAAGGCACATCATATATGGTTGATGCATCTATGGATTCAATTACCGCGTTGATGTTCACATTACAAAACAAGGCTATCTTTTTGCGGATATCCATATTCAGGTGATGCTCGGTACGGCAAACCAAAATATCGGGCTGAATACCATATTCCAGCAGCATTTTTACCGAGTGCTGGGTAGGTTTGGTCTTTAATTCGCCCGCTGCCGCCAAAAATGGGATAAGCGTTAAGTGTATCACCAATGAATTGCCTGAACCAACTTCCCATCTGAACTGCCTAACCGCCTCGATATAGGGTAATGACTCTATATCGCCAACGGTACCACCTAACTCGGTTATCACAATATCATACTGGCCGCTTTCGCCCAATATGCGGATGTTACGTTTTATTTCATCGGTAATATGCGGCACTACCTGTACGGTTTTACCCAAAAATGCACCCTCGCGTTCGCGGTTGATCACATTTTGATAGATACGGCCTGTGGTAATGTTATTGGCTTTGGAAGTTGGGGTATTTAAAAAACGCTCGTAGTGGCCAAGGTCAAGGTCGGTTTCGGCGCCGTCCTCGGTAACATAGCATTCGCCATGTTCATAAGGGTTTAATGTTCCGGGGTCGATGTTGATATAGGGGTCGAACTTCTGGATGGTTACGCTGTAACCGCGCGATTGCAAAAGTTTAGCCAGTGAAGCTGAAATAATGCCTTTTCCTAACGACGAAGTAACGCCGCCCGTAACAAAAATATATTTAGTCATGATTTTTTGTGTGATTCAGTCCCGGTTTTATGCCGAAACAAAATGTTTGTGTACGGGATACAAAAGTAACAATATTTTCAGGTTTTGCCATATTTGTTGAGAAAATAGGCAGGTGTGGATTAGTTGCGTGTATGACGGCACGCTATGTTTGCAAATGAGGGCAATAATGTTAGTGATGGTTATTTAAAGCCGCGTCGTGGTTATATTGCTGTACGTATTTGCGTATTTTTTTAAAACTGAAGCTGTCGTCGGCCTTGTATTCTGCGGCAACCTGCGGGTTATCAGCAAACATATCGGCAAGCGTTGCCTTGCGATCGTCGTGGCTGGCGCCGAATACAAAAAGCGCGCTTGTTTTAAGTGCGATAAGGTACCCATTATCCTTGCATACATACCAATTTGTAGTGGAGGTAGTAGTGTTGTTGGCGTTATACGTTGAAATGATCATTTGATATAAACATATTCTCCCGCTCGCTTCTAACCGCATAAAAATAGGCTTTCCATCCTCTTTCGGCATCTCGACGCGCCAAATAGCTGAATCATTGCTTAACTGATACTCTTTAATATCATCGGTGTTTACGCTTTTAAAATCGTCATTATCCTTCTCTTTATACCTAATAGCGTTGCCGATAAACGCTGCTTTAACTTTAGCGCAATGTATGGTGTCATTGCCAACTGTTATCACATAGCCCCATCGCTGAGCAAATGTATTTAACGAAAAAAATGTTAGGATAGCCAATAGGTAAAATTTTTTCATTGCGATAATATGGTTAAAGTACTGTCGCAAGATATAATTTAGTCTAAAAACTTACAAATTCATGATTACTTTTTTGAATCGTACTCATAAATGGCGCCGTCTTTAAGTTGGTATAGCTTTGTCAGCTTTTCGCGCTTTACAATATCCTGCAGGCCTATCAGCTCGGTATTGTTAAGGCTATTAAACCATATTAAATAATAGTGTTTTACACCATAAAACTGCTTAACCGTATTTGTAAAATAGCGGTGTGGCAACAATATGGCGTTGCTTTGGGTGAAAAAGTAAACAGCCTCATCAGCATCGGAATATTTGGGCACACCCGGCTTATAAATATCTTTATGGGTTTTTAAAAAGGTAATAAACTCCGATTTATTCCAATCATCATCCGTATAACCGGGCACGCCATAATCGTTCTCATCGTCATAACGCTGGTAATCTATCGCGCCAACGGCGTATTCAAAAGCCAGCATCAGCACCACAAACGGGATAGCAAATATTACCTGCTTTGTAATGTTTACGCGCTTTATTACATCGGGTATCCAACTGGTGGCGCCAATTAATAAACAAATGAACATGGGCGACAGCAAACGGCTGTTAAGCGGTTCAAAGCGCGAAAAGCTT
>Ga0302315_10000296_pt1 | contig 59868 bp, 58 predicted proteins | sample III_Palsa_N3_1_FD_200532 | JGI IMG/M metagenome (GOLD analysis project Ga0302315, IMG submission 200532) | Peat permafrost microbial communities from Stordalen Mire near Abisko, Sweden - III_Palsa_N3_1 | ecosystem: Environmental > Terrestrial > Soil > Palsa > Peat permafrost | place: Sweden...
TCTCATAAATGCGGATAAAATACCCGAGGAACACATTAAGACAAAATTAATTTTATTCGGCCGCTCTCGCCCTGATCTTAAAATCCATCGCGCTATTCTAAGGACAATACCGCTTTTTTCTAATCCTGTCCCGATAATCATCACTGCAATGAGCGACATCACGGCTTCGCTAGAAAACCCCGAAAATAATGCCTCTGGTGGTAATAAGCGAGTCACCCCTAAAATCGCTAAAACTAATACTGCGACCACATCCACTCGGATAACGTTTGAGACCGACAAAAGCACAGTCATCGCTAAGATACTCAATACTAGAATCATATCAAACGTTAAAACAACCGTATGCAATGCATTTCTCCTGAATGTTCTAAAATCACACTCGCTTAAAAATCAGATCCCAACTTTGATGCCCTAATTTAAAACCTCGTCGCTCAAATTTCGTCACTGGCCGATAGGCAGGCCTTTCTGAAAACACGCCGCTACCCGCTGTATTCACAAAATAAGGGGTTATAGAAAGCACATTCATCATCTGATAAGCATAGTCCATCCAATCGGTTGCCAGGTGAAAAATACCCTCTTTTTGTAACTTTCGAGCAACCAAATTGACAAAATCCGATTGAATGAGTCGACGCTTGTGGTGACGTACTTTTGGCCAAGGATCGGCAAAAAATATCTGCACAGCCGACAAGCCACCTTCTGGGATATGTTTTTCTAGCACACCAACGGCATCTTCAAAAAAAATCCGAATATTAGAAAGCTTATTTTGGTGAATAGCAGCCAATAAGTTGCCAACGCCTGCTTCGTAAACTTCGATCCCAATAAAGTCTTTTTCCGGCGCATGCAACGCCATCTCCACTAAAGATTCGCCATTCCCAAAGCCTATTTCTAGTACTCTTTCGGCAGAGCGTCCAAAAATCTTATCGAAATCGAGATAGCCCTCGTCGGGACAATGCAGGCCAAATTGTGGCCATTGATCCTGCCAACCCTTTAGTTGAAGCTGCGTTTTTCTTGCTCGACGCCGTACATAGCTTCGAATAGGACGCATGGGTCTATTAGTAGACATAAACCTTGTTCTCACTCCTCTCAATCGATTATTAATGTCAACCGAATAACATATAATACTGTTCGGTTTGTTTTTCTTAAAAAGAGAAGACTCATGTTACACTATTGCTATGATTCGAAAACAATTCATCCTCATTTTTATCGGCCTGATGGCGGTGATGAGCGGCTGCGGCCAAAGCGGTCCTCTTTACTTGCCCCCAGATGGTGCTGCAACCAACACATCAATGCCCTAAAAACGATCCCGTTGCACGGTTCCTGAAAGAGCCTTAAGCTGAGAAGACTATGCTGATCAATTTTACGAAAATGCAGGGCTTAGGTAATGATTTTGTCGTGATCGATACGATGACGCAATCTGTCAAACTGCACACGCATCACTTGAAACAGATTGCCGATCGGCATTTTGGTATTGGTTGCGATCAAATCATTCTGATTGAGCCTCCCACTCGCAGCCAAGCAGACTTTTACTATCGAATTTTTAATGCCAATGGCAAAGAAGTTGAGCAGTGTGGCAATGGGGCGCGTTGCGCTGTTCGCTTTTTTCATGATAATCGCTTCACACATCGACACTTAATCCAGGCCGATTGCTTAAGTGGTTCGCTACAATGTTTCCTTGAACCCGACAAAACAGTCAGCTTAAATATGGGAGAGCCCATTTTTTCGCCCGATAGTATTCCGTTTGTCACCCCTCAAGAATCATTACTATACTCCATCGAAATCGCTGGAAAAAAATTATCGATGAGCGTGTTATCGATGGGTAATCCTCATGCGATTGTCTGCGTGCCCTCTGTTGCTAAAGTCCCTCTTAAAGAAATTGGTCCGTTATTCTCAACACACAGCAGTTTTCCACGCGAAGTGAATGTTGGCTTTATGGAAATTCTAGATCGCAGTCATATTTTACTCAGAACTTATGAGCGTGGAGTCGGAGAAACTTTATCCTGCGGCACGAATAGCTGTGCTGCCGTGGTTGCAGGCATTTCGCAAGGTTTATTAGATGCTTCTGTCTCGGTTGTGTACCCAAGCGGCCACCTGATAGTAGATTGGAAGTCGGGCGAACCTGTGCGCTTAAGAGGACCGGCTGAAACTGTGTTTACTGGCCATTTCTCGTTAAAAGCGCTAGATTTAGCTTGTCGGGGATAAAGAAAACACTATGAACAAAACATCATCAAAAAAATTTTCTACCAGCATGTTACTAAATGTCATTGCTGGCGCTTTATTATTAAGCGTCGCTTACTTCATCGAATTTCATTTTCATCTAGAGCCTTGTCCTTTATGTCTCTTGCAGCGCTACACTTTTATAGGCCTAACAGTACTGTCTGTGACAGCGTTTATTCACCGTCCTCAATATAAAGGTAAAATCAGTTACGCAATCTTACAGCTTTTCTTTTGTCTTATCGGTATTTTACTCACTTTCAGACATCTTTGGTTACAATATTTTGCCCCAAACGATATTGTCTTAAGTTGCACAGCGGGATTAAATAGATTACTTCAATTTCAGCCGATTTTTGATACGCTTAAAGAGGTTATTTTTCAATCCGAAGGTTGCACCGATATTGATTTTACCATTTTAACATTACCACTTTCTGCGTGGTCCCTTTTCTGCTTTATCGGTTTTTTCTGCTATAACAGTGTTATTTTAAGTTTGATAATAAAAAGGCGGATATAATATCCGCCTTTTTCCATCCTCATCCTTGAGGAAAGACAATCCTTGTCAGTCACTTCCTTTTGACTTAATCCTAAAATCCATCCTGGATACAGTTTCAGAATACCAAATAAAACGCCACACACAAGAGGGGTCAAGGGTGATATTGCACCTGGCGCCCTGTAGCGCTTAACGTGATTTAAATATTATTGTTTAATTTTCAATCGATTACCGTTTTACCTTTCAAAAACCCATCGCTTCTCTCAATCAAGTTGTGTGCTTTCCCTGACAAGACTTTAGGCAAAAGCGCACAAAATAATAGGCCATTTTTCTGCGATTTTACCCCTAAAATAAAGCCAAGATCCTTGACTAAAACTTAATGCTGAACTTTACTTAAATCTATATCCCCGTCGGGGAAGAACTGAGGATGGTATTTTGTTACAACAATCAACACACCAAGCATTTCCCCGCGCTGATATCGATACGCTGATTAAAGCATGGTTAAAACACCGCCAAGAAGTCTTAGTGCATTACAGCCAATTGTGTGTTGATGAGCAATATCAACCGGAAAAATTAGAATTCTTTTGCCAAGTGATGATGGACTATGTCGCAGCAGGCCATTTTAGTGTATTTGAAAAATTGTCTGAATTTCATCACAGCTCTCAACCTTTCCATCAAACACTAGACAGCATTTTATTGAAAAAAATTCAACTGACCACTGATGCTGTCTTGGATTTTAATGATAAATACACGGACGCTAAAAATTTCGATCAATTGTCTTTGGATTTATCTCACCTAGGTGAAAGCTTAGCCAATAGAATGGATTGGGAAGATGAACTCGTTCAGTATTGTCTACAGTTTTCTGTGTAGAGAAATTCCCTTATCTCTCTAGATATTGTAATTTCCCTGGAACATCCTTCCAACTTTCTGCATCGGGCAGACTGCCTTTATTGTGGGTAATCGCCGGCCACTGTTTAGATAATTCTGCATTCAATCCTAAAAATGATTGTTGATCTGGCGGTAAATCATCTTCTGAATGAATCGCGTTCACCGGGCATTCTGGTTCACATAAAGCGCAATCAATACATTCGTCTGGATCGATCACCAAAAAGTTAGGCCCTTCACGAAAACAATCGACTGGGCACACTTCTACACAATCGGTATATCGGCATCGAATACAGCTTTCAGTTACCACAAACGTCATTGCATCACTTCCAAGAAATTATTCTAACTTATTAATTTTTAAATCCAAATGAGCCAGCGCTCTACGCTACGTAATAGCATAAAAAATAATTCCTGGACAGGCCTTTTTTCAAAAGAAATCAACGGATCGGTAATATAACATCCTCGAACCTTAGCGATAACAGCTCCCAATATCCCCGTTAACAACCGATCGTCTACCATTAGCACGGCTTCTGGCTGTACGTTTTTTAAGACAATGATTTGCAAAATTCCATCGGGGTAGGGCTTCTTTCGCGGCGCCCAGAAAAAATTTATTCCTGGGAAATACTGTTCCAGGTAACACTCTCTTTCTGGCGTTGGTTTATTGCTCAGAATGAAAATATTCCCAGTTCCAAAGGTTTGCAGGGCCTCTTGTAGCCAGGCTGCTGTTTCAGCCGAAAGCCCGGTTTCACCAAAAGAGGCCAGAACACCATCGAAATCTAAGATCATCACCTGGATCCCTTCTCGCTTTAATGCAACGGGATCGAGCAGAGTCACAAACGAGCTTTGCAAGCTTAAATTTCTTCGATATTCTCTCAGAATTTTCCGGTGTTGCCAGGCCATCGTTAAAGCATATTGTAAACGTTTTCTCATGTGCTCAGTGTATGAGAGAAGCCAACATTGAGGCAACACGCTTGCATTCTAAAAAGGCTTTTGCTAGAGTTTGGCCATGGCTATCCAATATTTACAGACCCTCGTTAAACAAGTTTCAGATGCAATTCCCCCTTCTGTTGAACCCTTAAAACAAGAGTTCCTCGCCGCTTTTCAAGAACGTTTGAGCGCTACTTTAGAAAAGCTCGATTTAGTGACACGCCAAGAATTTGACATCCAAACCGCCCTTTTAAAAACAACCGCTGATCAATTAAAAGTATTAGAAGAAAAAATAGCCCATTTGGAAAAAAGTTTCCTTTCCTAATAACTGCTAATAAGATAAACTGAAATGATATGGAACAATCACAACAATTTCAGTACGTCCTCATTTTACTTGGCTTTGCCGTTGCCACGGTCGCTTTGTTTCGTCGCATACATTTACCGCCTATTTTAGGTTATTTATTCGTTGGCATGTTGGTCGGCCCTGGCGGCTTTCAGTTTATTCCCAGCATTCAAGATTTGTCCTTTTTAGCAGAATTTGGCGTTGTATTCTTGATGTTTACGATTGGGCTTGAATTTTCTTTCGCCAGGATCCGAACCATGCGGCGAGCCTTGCTAGGCCTCGGTGGCGTTCAAGTCTTGTTGTGCACTATCGTTGCAACTTCTGTTGGTTGGTACTTTGGCCTCGCACCAAAAACCGCCTTCATCGCAGCCGGCGCACTGGCTCTTTCTTCTACAGCTGTGGTTATCAAGCAATTAGCAGAACAACATGAGCTTCATTCTACCCATGGAAGATTGTCTATTAGCATCCTGCTCTTTCAAGATTTGGCTGCGGTGTTGTTTTTAATTTTAATCCCCGCATTGGCTGGTAAAGATCAAAGTTCTTTTTTAAACCCAGTCCTGTTTGCTTTAATTAAGGGAATTGGTGTCTTTATTTTCCTCGCATTAGTCGGGCAGTGGTTGTTAAAACCTTTATTCCACGAAGTCGCTAAATCTCATTCCAATGAACTCTTCATGCTCGCCGTGCTCATGGTGGTCTTAAGTGCCGCTTGGCTAACCCACTATTTGCAACTTTCGATGGCATTAGGTGCTTTTTTAGCCGGATTAATGCTGGGCGAAACCGAATTTCGTCACCAAATTGAAATTGATATTCGCCCCTTTCGCGATGTACTCTTAGGGCTCTTTTTTATTACTATCGGAGCACTACTCCAAATTCATACTTTGCCGAAGCATTGGCACTGGGTTTTGTTTATTTTAATTGGTTTAATCACTTTTAAAACACTGCTCATCATGTTCTTGACACGGGTTGTCGAAAGAGTGTCACTTTCTAAAGCATTTCGAACCGGCTTAATTCTGGCCCAAGGGGGCGAGTTTGGCTTCGTTATTTTAACCGTTGCCATTAATAACAAGCTTATCGATCCCTACCAAAGCCAAGTGGTCGTTGCTGCTGTGGTCTTAAGCATTGTCGCAGCACCTCTTTTGATCCGTTATAATCGCGCCATTGGTCTCCTATTGTTTAAAAACGAGCCCACACCACTCCCCAAAGAAAGCAAAGAACGAATTTTAGCTGAGCACACAGCCGAGTTAAAAGAGCATGTGATTATTTGCGGTTTTGGCCGAGTAGGACAGATCCTCGCTCGCTTTCTAGAACAAGAAAACATTCCTTCTGTTGCCCTTGATCTGGATCCTATGCGCACTTCTTCTTCTGCATTAGCAGGAGAACATGTCTTTTTTGGCGATGCAAGACGCACAGAAATATTAGCAGCCGCAGGATTAGGGCGAGCACGCATGGTCGTTATTAGCTATGCAGACGAGCCAGCAGCACTTGAAACCTTAAGACATATTCGTGCCTTAAGGGTCGACGTGCCTGTTTTTGTGCGAACAAGAAACGATTCTAATTTAAGCAGCTTCCAAGAAGCCGGCGCGACAGAAGTCGTCCCAGAATCCTTAGAAGCAAGCCTCATGCTAGCTTCCCACTTACTGTTAACGCTTGGAGTTCCTGCTTCTAGAATTTTATTTAAAATTCGAGCAATCCATGCCGATCGCTATCACGCTATTCGAGGATTTTTTAAAGGGCAAGATGATCAGACTTTGTTGGAAGAAACTGATGCCGCTAGAACAAGCTTGCATGTAATCACTGTCACTGATAATGCTTATGCCGTTGGAAAATCAATTGAAGAATTTTCAGAGCCCGATAATACCATGACCATCATGGCACTCACCCGTGATGCAACTCGATATAAAAGTCCTGATCCTAAAATGATTATAGAAGCTGGCGATATCTTGATCTTATCTGCTACACCAGAATCGTTATACCTCTTAGGTGAAAAAATCCTAAAGGGATCTTAAGCTCCGCTATTTATCTCTCTAGTCAAGCTGTAACACTTTCGTTATAAAGACTGCATGAAATTAGCAGTTGTTTATAGCCGTGCCTCTTTAGGTGTTGATGCCCCTTTAGTAACCGTAGAAGCCCATATTTCGAGAGGCCTTCCCGGATTTACGATTGTGGGCTTACCAGAAACGGCGGTAAAAGAAAGTAAAGATAGAGTCAGAAGTGCTATTCTAAACAGCCATTTTGAATTTCCGAGCCGCCGCATCACGATTAATCTAGGCCCTGCCGATTTACCGAAAGAAGGGGGTCGATTCGATCTTCCTATCGCTCTTGGTATTTTAGCTGCTTCCCAACAAATTCCCATGAACACTTTACAAGAATATGAATTTGTCGGTGAATTAGCGTTATCAGGCGAATTACGCCCTATTTATGGGGTTTTACCCGTTGCGCTCAGCGCTCGAAAAGCGGGTCGCACTTTGGTTGTCCCACAAAAAAATGCCGATGAAGCTGCCTTACCTGGTGACAATTGTGTGTTGGCAGCCGATCATTTATTAGCTGTTTCTGCCCACTTGAGCCGACAAACCTTATTAAGTCCTTATCTCAAAAACCTGACACCCATTCTAGAAAACAGCGCAGCGGATGATTTATCAGATGTAAAAGGACAAATGCATGCCAAACGCGCGTTAGAAATTACAGCAGCAGGAGGCCATGCTTTACTGATGGTCGGACCGCCAGGAACAGGCAAAACAATGCTGGCCAGCCGGCTGCCCAGTATTTTACCGCCGTTATCGATTGAAGAAGCGCTAGAAGTCGTCGCTATTCATTCTCTACTCCCTCAACAAAAATCTATCTCCACTTGGACACAGCAACGGCCTTTTCGTGCACCACATCATACCGCTTCTGCCGTTGCCTTAGTTGGCGGTGGCAGTTACCCAAAACCAGGCGAAATTTCTTTAGCCCATAATGGCATTTTATTTTTAGATGAGCTGCCAGAATTCGATAAACGTGTTTTAGAAGTATTACGAGAACCTTTGGAATCTGGCACGATTCTTATCTCGCGCGCAGCACGTCAAGCCGAATTTCCAGCGCGCTTCCAATTAGTGGCAGCCATGAACCCTTGCCCTTGTGGTTACTTAAGCGATCCAAAAGGGCGTTGTCGCTGTACCCAAGAGCAAGTTTCTCGATATCGTTCACGTATTTCAGGGCCATTGTTAGACAGAATTGATCTACAAGTAGAAGTGCCTGCCTTACCTATTGAAACCTTATCTAGCTGGAAAAATTTGCCCGAAGAAAATAGCGAAACAGTTTTAAAACGCGTCAAAAATGCTGTGCAAAAACAACACCAGCGCTCGCTTAAATTAAATGCCAGACTTTCCAATCGAGATGTCCAAGCATTTTGTGTCTTAAAACCGAATGCTGAAAAATTTATTAATCAAGCGATTGAAAAACTAGGCTTAAGCGCGCGCTCTTATCATCGTATCTTACGCGTCGCTAGAACGATTGCTGATTTAGAAGATCATGAAACTGTAGAAATGCCGCACTTATCGGAAGCTTTGTCGTTTAAAAAAATTTCTATGACAAAATAAGATATCTATTTGAATTGAGTGGCACGTCAGTTTCTGGATTAAAATCCCCCCGCCGTGCTCGTTTCACTCGCAACGTCGACCCCCTTTTCCAAAGGGGATTAACTAATCTTATGAATAAAATTTTATTATGATAAGAGAAACACCTGATGATACTGTTATATAAACCCACTTTAAAAGAAGCTGCACGGGAGTTTCGAATAAATATGACTGATACAGAAAAATTGATTTAGGCTAAGATCCGCGGAAAAAAGTTATTTGGTATTCAATTTTACAGGCAAAAAATCCTCGAGTCATATATTGTTGACTTTTATGACCCCGCAGTGAATCTGGTCATAGAAATCGACGGGATGCATCATTTAAAAAAAGAGAATAGGGAACAAGATCAATTTCGAGATAGTTCTTTAAGAAAATTAGGGCTGAATGTTTTTCGGTTTAGCGATTACCAGGTTAAAAAGGGGGTCGACGCTGCGAGTGAAACGAGCACGGCGGGGGGATTTTAATGAAAAGATTATCCATTATCTTATTGCTATTCAGATCTGATCCCGTTGCTCTACTTTGAATGAGAAACCATGTATTCAACCGCTTTGTGAATTTCTTCATCACTACAACTAATACAGGTGCCTTTCGGCGGCATCGCTTTATATCCGTGAATCGCGTGTTGCACCAATGTCTCTAACCCTTCCGAAATACGAGGCGCCCATTCTGCTTTATCTCCAAATTTAGGAGAACCCGCTAAACCCGGGCCATGACATACATGACAAGTTTCTTCATATCGTTGTTGACCAATATCGGCCACAACGGCTGCCTTTGGCGGCACAATTTGTCCGCCCGCTGAGACAATAGCTGATCCTTCCGGTTGCAGGCGTTTGGCAATCGCTTGCTGCGATAAAGAACCCGATAGATCTGCTAAACAAAGCGTGCTTATCCCACCAACGACTAGGCAGAACACACCCATCCATTTTTTCCGTTTCACGCCTTAATTCCTCTTTGAAAAGCTAGACGCTTCCTCGTTTTAAGCATAATATAATTTTTGCCCTTTGATGTAGAGAACCAGATGAATATCACCCAACAGATAGTGGCGCTATTAAAAAACGGGAAATTGATCGCCATCCCGACCGAAACTGTGTATGGGCTTGGTGCAGATGCTAAAAACCCGGCTGCCATTCAACGCATTTATGAAGTCAAAGGCAGGCCAATCACCAATCCCTTGATTATACACATCCCAAATAGTGATGCAATGCAGGCCTTCGCTATCGATATTCCAACAACAGCAAAACAATTAGCACGTGCTTTTTGGCCGGGGCCCCTCACGCTTATTCTAAAGCGGCACCCGAGTGTGCCATTAGTCGTGACAGCGGGACAAGAAACAGTCGCGTTACGCGTTCCAAATCACCCGCTGACGCTAGCGATATTAGAAGCCTTTGGCGGCGGCATTGCAGCCCCCTCTGCCAATCGATCAGGGCATGTGAGTCCGACAACCACTGAACACGTTCGGGATGAATTAGGCACAGCCGTTGATTATATTTTAGAGGGTGGAGCATGCCAAATCGGCATCGAATCGACCATTGTTGATCTCTCCTCTGACACGCCGACCATTTTAAGACCCGGCAGCATTAGTCAAGCGGCACTCGAAGCGGTTTTAGGATGTCCTGTTTTATATCACCAAAATCCAACCATTCAAGTGCCTGGCAACAGTCTTTCTCATTACGCACCTTTGCAACCACTCTATTTACTTTCGTTTCAAATATTGATGCACACAGTTGAAAAATTGCTGAAAAAATCGAGCTCCTTTAGCGTCTTAAGTTTCGAGCCGAAGCCTCTGTTAGCCAATACGCCGTTGATTGAATGGATAATGGTCGATAAAGATCCCGTGCTTTATGCACAACAACTGTACCACCATCTCCATGCTTTTGATAAAACAACAGGATGCTGTATTTTAGTAGAATCACCGCCCAACACCTTAGATTGGAATGCAATTATTGATCGTTTGCAACGGGCTCATTCGCCCACATCGCTGTTGTTTTAATGTTTTTCTCGGCTGTATGCCGTTCTAGCGCCAGCTCTATTAAGCGATCTAAAACTTGTGGTAACGGAACCCCACTGGCTTCCCACATTTTAGGATACATGCTTGTTTTGGTAAATCCAGGGATCGTATTGACTTCGTTTAAGACAATGGTACCATCTTCTTTTAAAAACATATCAACACGTGCCATGCCTTCACAGCCTAAAACTTCATAGGCCTGCATCGACACCGCTTGAATGGCTTTAATATCGGCTTGGGAAAGACATGCTGGTGCTTCAAAAACAGCTCCCCCATCTTTGAAATATTTTTCTTCATAAGAATGAAACTCATGCTTTGGAATAATTTCTCCTGGTAATGACACCATGAGTTCGGTATTCCCTAATACAGAACATTCAATTTCACGACCCACAATACATTCTTCAAACAATATTTTTCGATCGAACTGAAAAGCAAAGTTAAGTTTTGACTCAAATTCTTGTTTATTCTTTATTTTTGAAATACCAATCGAAGATCCTTGATTCGATGGTTTAACAAAAAAAGGCGTCCCCAATTCGGTCGCTACTTTTTCATAGCTGATACTATTTCGAAGATGTATGGATAAACTTAAAAATTTTGCCGTCACGATCTTGGCATCCCGCAATAAACGCTTCATGACATCTTTATCCATCCCAACAGCCGATGCTAAAACGCCTGATCCTACAAAAGGGATATTCGCTAATTTTAATAACCCTTGCATGGTTCCATCTTCACCGTAAGTGCCATGTAATACCGGAAAAATAACATCGAGCGCGTGATCTAATGAACGAGTGCTTAAACTCACCAAGGGGTTACCACTATCCCGTGTCACCAAAGTTACTGTTTCTTCTGCAGCGCTCAAACAAATACGGGTAGGATCATCTGCATTTAATAAATACTGTTTTACATTGTCATGCAAAAACCATTCCCCCGATTTACTAATGGAAATTGGGATCACTTCGTATTTTTCTGAATCGATAGATTCAATGACATTTTTGGCTGATAAAAGCGACACTTCATGCTCTGCCGATTTTCCACCGAACAAGACGCCTACTCGAATTTTCTTTGACACAGTTAGAAGTCCTAAAAATAGATATATTTAATTTATAAGTGCCGATGATATTAACATAGCAGAGTTCTGGAAAGACATCCCAGCCGCCTTGAAAAATGTTAATATTCGCTCATGATTGGCGATAACGTCACAAAAAGCAATAAAGATAACTTAAATGGATGATTCACAGACCCTCATCGATTGGACAACAGGTCCAGCAAGCCCTATCTTACAGGCAGGCGATTTACATCTTTGGCGATTGAAATTTGATGATCTAAAAGATCACTTCAAATCATTTCAGCAAATATTATCAAGTGACGAATTGACTAAAGCTCATCAATATCATTTTACGGCTGATCAAGAAAAATATATTATCGGCCGCGCGGCAACACGAGAGATCTTAAGCCGCTATTTAAAGACAACACCTGCATCAATCATTTTTTCTTATAACAACTTTGGAAAACCTTATTTAAATAACACGGACTTGCACTTCAATGTCTCTCACACAAAATCGACCCTGTTATTAGCAATCACAAAAGGGCATCCCATTGGAATTGATATAGAAGACTGTCAACCTAAATTAAATTTTTTAAGCGTTGCTAAGACTTTTTGTAATGACACAGAATATCAAAAATTATTATCGATTGAAACAGCTCACCTTAATCTAGCCTTTTATCGTTGTTGGACCCGAAAAGAGGCTGTTCTCAAGGCTATTGGGCATGGTCTATTTTTTCCGCTAGACGCGCTGGAAGTCACTTTTTTACCGCAGGAAACCGCTCACGGAAAAAACTTAAGCCACACTGATTATCCCGAATCGTCTTGGGAGATAATAGAAATCATTCCAGAACCTGATTGTTTGGCAGCGATTGCTGTCGTCAAAAAGCCCGACCAATTGTTATTTTATTCATTTAAATCTACACAACAGATAAAGTGCATGCCTTCCTAAAATGTACTTTTTCTTGATAGTGGTATTTTCGACATCAGGTGTTGTAGACAGCAAATATCCGATTGATTGGTTCAACGGCGGCCTCACTAAAATGGCCTTAGGTAAAAGCTTTTCATCAATGATTGCCATCACGCTAATCGCTGGGGCATTATCAGTATTATTAATTGTGTATAGAGGTTCTTCTTTCACAATTGATAGTATATCGGTCGCAATTTGTTCATAATCGCCCCGATAATGCTTTTCATAAAAGGGAAACCCCCATAAACCAACCCCATATCGCAGGACAATCATCGCGCTAAATAGCATTATCGCTGTTTTAACTTTTTTCTCATTTAACGTTAATACGCTATACCCTAAACAAACTGCAATCAAGGGATAAAGTGGCATCAAGTAGCGAGTGTGTGTCTCTGGCGCAAGCCAATAGGGCAAGCAATTCAAGCCAATGATCGCGCATAACGTTCTAATATGTTTGTTTTTAAAACTGTCTTTTGAATTTTCTTGTGTCTTTTTATTAAACCAAAAATACAATAACATCCCACTGATCGGCAACCAGCGTAAAAAAACATCGAATGGAAATAAACCTACTTTAAGCCCGTAAGCCCCCAAGTCACTTAATTTAAATCGAGCGATCACATCCCAAATCATGCTACTACCATGTGCCCCTTTGCTCACGGTTAAATACCAGACGATTGGAAATAGTAGCGCAATTGCTTGCAATAAAAGCGGCCTCAATTCAAATAAAAATTTTCGATGTGATCGGTTAAATAAAAGTACAAAAAATGCGCCGGCATAAAAAACATACCCCGTGAGTGCTTTCGTTAGAAAAGAAGCCATTAGGCTCAACAATCCCAGCGCTAAGAACCATCGATTTTTTTCTAGCACTGCTATCCAAAGTAAGGCTATCGCTGCAAAAATAAACAAAGAAAATAAAGGATCAGCATAGGCTAACCAACCTCTCCGAAATAGCACATCGCCACTCATATAGATTAAGGCTGAAAAAAGCGCTAAGGCTGGATGATGAAAAACCCTTCGAACAAACCACATCAATAATAAAACAGTGCCGCCTGTGACAAATAGTGTGAGCACACGAGAAACCAACAAAATATGTTCCCACCCAAAATACCAGCCAAATGGGATCATGAATATATTTAACAGCGGCGGCCGACCATAGTTTACCCCATACATCGTCGGGGTTATCCATTCTCGATGAAACGCCATTTCCATTGAGGTAATAGTATAAACCGCCTCCTCTCCTTGATAAGGTAAGTTTAGCGTGGTTAGAAAACTAAGTACTGCCAGTGCAAGCAATGCCCACAAGACTTTCATATTCTTGTATACTAGTGCGGATGATGTTTGTAGATGAGGATATGAGTCAATATTTATGTTAAGCAAACCTATGATCTCTATCGTTGTTCCTGTGTATAACGAGGTTACCATCATTCATCATTTTCACCAACGACTTTCTCGGGTGATAGAAACGCTTGCGCTTCCTACGGAAATTTTATATGTGAATGATGGCAGTACAGACAATACCTTGAGCTTATTGTACGAATGGCAACAAACAGATCCACGCATCACTGTGGTTGATCTTAGCCGAAATTTTGGCAAAGAGATTGCATTGTCGGCCGGGCTTGATCATAGCCAAGGAGAAGCCGTGATTGTGATCGATGCTGATTTGCAAGATCCTCCTGAATTAATCCCTCAATTTATTAAACACTGGCAACAAGGTTCGGATGTCGTCTACGCAAAACGACTGTCTCGTGCCGGAGAAACCTGGTTTAAAAAATTTACCGCTCATCTTTTTTATCGATTACTGCACCGATTGAGCATCATTAAAATTCCTATCGATACCGGTGATTTTCGTCTTTTAAGCCGACGAACCGTTGAAGCGCTTAAACAGTGTCGAGAAACACATCGTTTTATGAAAGGATTGTTTACCTGGGTGGGATACAAACAAACAGCTGTCTCTTACGAACGTGATCCTCGCATTGGTGGTCAAACAAAATGGAATTACCCTAAACTATTGAACCTGGCTATCGAAGGTATTACCTCTTTTAGCATTGCCCCTTTAAAATTTGCCACTTATTTTGGCTTTTCAGCAGCTTTTTTAGCCTTCATTTATGCACTATTGATTGTGTATAAAACTGTTTTTTATGGCGAATCTGTACATGGCTATCCTTCTTTGATGGTAGTGATTTTATTTTTAGGCGGGATCCAATTGGTCACGCTTGGGATCATCGGTGAATATTTAGGCAGAACTTTTGACGAAGTGAAAAGACGTCCCCTGTACTTAACAAATGATTATAAGCCTGCGAGTTGTTTTGATTCACGTGCGACTAGTTGATCAATGATTTGGATCAATTCTGCTTGGGTGCTCGCCATTTTAGGCGTTATCCAATAACTTCCTGTCGGTCCATTCACGATAAAAACAGGGCTTAAAGTCACTTGATAGGCGTTCGCCAAAGTAGTGGCTTTCGTTAATTTACTATTCATATCAAAAGAATAAAACAAATCAGAAAACGATTTTTCGGAGACCCCTTGTTCGGCAAAGAATTTTTTTAATAAAGTTTCATCGCTAAGATCTGTGTGGCGATCGTGAATGACCTCAAAAATTTTTGTGTCTAATATGTCGTTTTTTGACAGTGCATTTGTTACAAAATAAGCTTTCGCTAATGTTTCCCACTTCTTATTAAAGATCACTGGCACCCGAACAAAAGCGACAGTGGCAGATTGTTTGACAGCCCAAGCGCCTACAATCGGATGGTACCATTTACAAGCAGCGCACCCATAATTAAAAAATTCTATCACTTGGACTGTCTTTGGATTTTCAGCTAAAAACGATTGAATATGCGGATCAGAAACCCTGTCTGCCTTTAATCTTTGATAATGTTTTCCTTCGACAAGCTCCATAGGCGTTGTCAATATAGGTGCAGGGGTATTGTTAGTAAATCCTGCTCCACTCCAAATAATACCCAATAATCCAATGAAAAAACTACTGTAAACCCGATACATAATGCCCCACTGCTTCAATTTCATCATCTGTCATTCGTTTAGTAATATCCCGCATAATTTCATTGGGATCGTTGTTTCGAACACCACTCTTAAAAGCTTTTAATTGTTCAATCACATAATCTGGCTGCTGTCCGCTAAGGGCCGGAAACCTGGCCAACGCATTTCCCTCACCCTTCGGATCGTGACATCCCGCACAAGCAGGAACGCCTGTTAACAAATTACCACCCCGATAAAGTTTCTCACCCAATGAGGCCCATTGCTGTGGGACAGTACCAGATGTTGATTTTTGCGTTGCATAAAAAGCCGCCAGATCGGCAATATCTTGATCGCTTAATGCTTGTACTAATCCATACATGACCGCGTTAAAACGATTCCCCTTTTCCCCTTTCCTAAATTCTGCTAACTGCTCAATCAAATATCGCTCTGATTGCCCGGCAATTTTTGGCCAAGCGGCAACGACACTATTGCCATCTGCGCCATGACAAACGGCACAAGCTGCAGATTTTGTCCGCCCTTGTTCAATATTTGGGAGGATATCCGCTAAAACAACTGATCCTAAGCAATATAGCCCAATACCGATTAATTGACGTACCATTTCGTTCCTTAAAGGCGTACAATTCGTCCTATCTAATTGAGACACATCATACGGCATGAATCCATTAAACTACAACCAAATCCAGTTCCTAAAAAGCGCGAATTACCTATCGCAACTGCCTGTCGACGCAGGGGGCGAAGTCGCTTTTGCTGGTCGCTCTAATGCTGGAAAATCAAGCGCTTTAAACGCCATGACGGGCATTACTCGTATGGCGCGTACCAGCAAGACACCTGGTCGCACTCAATTAATCAACTTTTTTTCGCTCGATCCTGATAGAAGGTTAGTGGATCTCCCCGGTTACGGCTACGCCAAGGTGCCTGCCTCTATTAAGCAGCATTGGGAAAGAATGTTAACCGACTATTTAATGAAGCGTGACAGTTTGAAAGGCGTTGTGCTGGTGATGGATATCCGTCATCCCTTAAAAGATCTCGACTGGCAAATGATAGAATGGATCCTCTCTACCAACCGTATCCCACTCCATATTTTATTAACCAAAGCTGATAAATTAAAATATGGGGCTATCCAACAAACCCGCTTAAGCGTACAAGCAGCTTTAAAGAACTACGAACCTTGGGTAAGCGTACAAACATTTTCGGCACTGGCCAAGTCAGGGATTGAAGAAGCCCAGCAAAAACTTAATTCGTGGTTACTCGCTTAAACGCTCTTTAATGCGCCTCATCCCAATTATCTCCCACCCCAATATCAACTCGTAAGGGCACGGAAAGCGGTATAATGGTTTCCATGATGTGTCGAATAGCTTCTTTAGCTTTTTCAAGTCCATCAATGGCTACTTCAAACACTAACTCATCATGCACTTGCATAATCATGTGAATATCTAAGTGATTTTTCGTGATCCACTCATCTAATTTAATCATCGATAACTTAATGATATCTGCGTTTGTTCCTTGCATCGGCGCATTAATAGCGGCTCTTTCGGCAGCTTTTCGAAAGCCTGCATTATTAGATTTAATATCTGGCAAATATAATCTGCGACCACTAATCGTTTCGACAAATCCTAATTCTTTAGCCTCTGCTCGAACACTGTCCATAAACTGTCTCACTTTAGGAAAGCAGGCAAAATATCGTTCGACTTGGCTTAAAGCGTCTTCTCGACTAATACCCAATTGTTTAGCTAAACCAAAAGCAGACATACCATACATTAAACCAAAATTAATGGCTTTTGCGCTCCGGCGCTGTTCGTCTGTGACAGTTGTTTCTGAAACACCAAAGACCATAGCAGCTGTACTTTGATGTACATCTTGTTCTGCCTGAAAGGCTTTTAGTAAGCCTGGATCTTGAGACAAATGCGCCATAATACGCAGCTCGATTTGTGAATAATCTGCTGCTAAAATTTTGTATCCTTTTGGTGCAATAAAAGCGCTTCTAATTTTCTTGCCTTCTAAACGGCGAATAGGAATATTTTGTAAATTGGGATCACTGGAAGAGAGACGTCCAGTCGCCGTTACGGCTTGATGATAAGAGGTATGAACTCTGTTTGTTTTAGCATTAATTTGTAAAGGTAACTTATCGGTATAAGTCGATTTTAATTTACTTAAACTGCGATATTCTAAAATGATTTCTGGCAATGGATATTGATGAGCTAATTCTTGCAAAACAGACTCTGCTGTAGAAGGCTGCCCTGTGGGCGTTTTTTCTAAAACAGGTAAATTTAATTTCTCAAACAAGATTTCCTGCAATTGCTTAGGGGAATTAATATTAAAACTTTGTCCAGCACTCTCGTAAATTTCGATTTCCAGCGTGCTTAAGCGCTCCCCTAATTCTTGGCTAATACTGAGCAAACGGGCAGGATCGACTAGCACGCCATAGCGTTCCATCCGGGTTAAAACAGGCACCAATGGCATCTCGATAGTTTCAAACACAGATTTTTGTTTGAGAGATTCTTCTAATCGTGGCCAAAAAACCTGATGAAGTTTTAACACGACATCAGCATCTTCTGCGGCATAAAAGGCTGCTGTTTCGAGCGGTACTTGGTTAAAAGTGATTTGTTTGGCGCCTTTCCCTGCCACTTCTTCAAAAGAAATCGTTTGATAATTTAAATGGCGTTTCGCCAAAGTATCCATATCGTGACGACTGGCGGTACTGTCTAATACATAAGATTCGAGCATGGTATCGAAAGCGATGCCCGTCAGATTAATCTGATAATTCTCTAAGACTTCTTGGTCATACTTGAGATTATGGCCCATTTTTAAGATGCTGGGGTCTTCTAATACTGGTTTTAATTGCGTTAACACCCAATCACACTCTAACTGCAAAGGCGCATCCATGTAGTCATGGGCAACAGGCACATATGCCGCCTCTCCAGGCGTTATTGCAAATGAAAGCCCCACGAGTTTAGCCGACATATAATCTAAGCTAGTCGTTTCTGTATCAAAAGAAAAAACTGATGCCACTTTTAAGCGCGCCAACCACACCGAAAATTGCTCTTTTGTTAAAACTGTTTCATAGCGAAATTTGTCTTGATTACCACGCTCTAGCAACGGCTTTATGTCAACTTTTCTCTGCTCATTTTCTAATATTTTAACCCAATTTTTAAATTCTAATTGTTGATAGAGTAACTTCAAAGCTTCATGGTCTGGATCTTTAAAAGAAATACTAGAAAATGGTAGCGGGACAGGAACATCTAGCTGAATCGTAATGAGCTTTCGAAAAAGTGGTAACTGATCTAAAGTCGCTCGTAAATTTTCACCGACTTTGCCGGGGATTTCTTCGACTTTATTGATGATTTCTTCCAAGCTGCCATAAGTTTTCAACCACTTAACAGCTGTTTTAGGTCCTACCTTTGGAACGCCTGGAACATTATCGACACTATCACCAATCAAGCTTAAATAATCGATCATTCGTTCGGGCGCTACTTCAAATTTTTCAATAACTTTTTCACGATCATAAATATCACCTGACATGGTGTTCACTAGCCAAATCTGATCGTCTACCAATTGAGCGAAATCTTTATCTCCAGTAGAGATTAGGCTGAAAAACCCTTCTTTTTTTGCTTGCATGGCTAAAGTGCCAATCACATCGTCCGCTTCAACCCCTGGGATCATCATCAAAGGCAATCCCATCGCGCGAATAATACGATGCAGCGGTTCTATCTGTTGTTGTAATTCATCTGGCATCACCGTTCGATTGGCTTTATACGCTGCATAACATTCGTGACGAAAATTCTTCTCTTTGCTATCGAAGACCACCACCATTCGTGTTGGTCGATAGTCGTTCAGCAACTTTCGGATCATATTCACCACACCAAAGATAGCACCGGTGGCTTGTCCGCTAGCGGTTGTTAGGGGGGGGAGGGCATGATAAGCCCTAAATAGATAAGAAGAGCCATCCACTAAAACAAAGGGATCTGCTGGAATACGAGGCATATTCATCCACCTGCAAAAATTTAAGTGAACCTTCATTATGCCTGGCTCTACTATACTTAGAAAGTCCTTATTTTGATCAAAAAAGTGTAGGTTTGCATGTTTGAATTAACGTCACCCCAATCTCTGTGGGTCGTCGCAGGACTAGGCTTACTGCTTGTTCTCATCGGTATTCTCTGCGTGACTGCAAAATTGACTCGCCTCCTAAACCAGCTTGATCTTGCTGTTCGAAAAATACAGCACTTTGGCAATCTAGACCCCTTAACCGCTCTGCCAGAGCGTGCCTTGTTTTTTGAAACCTTACAAAGTAAAACAAAAGAGGCTAAAAAAAATAATGAGAAATTAGCTTTGCTGTTTTGTGATATCGATAATTTTCGCGGCATCAAAGATGCTTTTGGTTTTGCCTTAAGTGATATCTTAATCGAAATGCTAAGCAAGCGTCTTTTACTCCTTGCCCAACATAACCCAGAATTACTGGCACGATTGGGGAGCGATCAATTTGTGATCCTATTGCCCGCTTGCCGAGACGAGAAGAAAATATTAGATTTTGCCACACGCGTATCACAAACGCTTTCCGAGCCATTTTTTATTTCTGAACGTGAGTTGACCATTGGGGTCTCTATTGGTATTAGCATTTTCCCCCAAGATGGAGAAGATGTTGAAAAACTCTTAAAACACGCCGATATTGCCCGACAATACACTCAAAAAGCGGGGGGGAACTCCTTTAATTTTTATGTGCAAGAGTCGGACAATAAAATCGACCAAGAACAAAAAATCGTCATCGAATTACGAAAAGCGATCCAAAACAACACCTTAGAACTCTACTACCAGCCAAAAGTAGATGTCAAAACTCGCCGCATTACAAGCGCAGAGGCCTTACTACATTGGGAACACCCAACGCTCGGCGTTGTCTCCCCAGCAAACTTTATACCGCTTGCTGAAAAAAGCGGGCTTATTTTATCAATTGGGAATTGGGTGATTACAGAGGCCTGCCGTCAAACAAAAGAATGGCAGACAACAGGGTTTTCTGACTTTTCTATTGCTATCAATCTTTCAGCCTATCAATTTAATGCGGGAGATGTTGCCGAAAAAATCGCCGAAGTTATTTGGAAAAATAATTTAGATCCCGCTCATATTGAAATTGAATTGACCGAAAGCCTGATGATGGAAAACGTCGAAAAAACTCAGTTGATGCTAAGCGTGCTTAAAACAATGGGCATCAAAATCTCTATCGATGATTTTGGGACAGGTTATTCTTCTTTAAGTCAAATCCGAAAGTTTTTTGTCAACTCTATTAAAATTGATCAATCTTTTATTCGAAACATTAATGCCGATAATAAAAACCAAGATGATCGCCCGGTTGTCAAAACGATTATCGCTATGGCAAAACAACTTAATTTAAAAGTCATTGCCGAAGGCGTGGAAACAGAAGAACAATTTTCTTTCTTAAAAGAAGAAGGCTGCGATCTCATCCAAGGCTATTTATTTAGTCGTCCTATCTCAGCGGAAGCATTTAAAAAACTGATGGCTGAAAATTGGCAGCAGTTTTCTTAAATAGCGATTAGACAGGCTCTAATTTCGCATAAGCCAAAGCCAGCCATTTATTCCCATACTGATCGAAACGAACATGGACGCGAGTTCGCTCGCCGCTTCCCTCAGTATCCAACAACATCCCTTCTCCAAATTTAGGATGCACCACCCGCTGTCCTAAACGAAGACCTGTTTCGTTTTCACTTCTATCAATAACTCGTTTTTGCATCATCGTTGGGGCTTGAACCGTAACTTTCCGATGAATGGCGTTGACTAAATGTTCTGGAACTTCTTCGATAAATCGGGAGGGTTGACGTTCTTCGTCTCGACCAAAAATCCTGCGTTTTTCGGCATAAGTTAAATACAGCTTTCTTTTGGCACGGGTAATACCGACGTAACATAAACGCCGCTCTTCTTCTAAAGCTTGCTCACTTTCTCTGGAGAAATGATGGGGAAATAACCCGTCTTCTAAGCCACAAATAAAGACCATTGGAAATTCTAACCCTTTCGCCGAATGAATCGTCATTAATTGCACGGCGTTCTCGGTAGAAGCATGCACGCGCTCACCTCCCTCTAGCGAGGTGTATGATAAGAAAGCGGTGATGGGAGATAATTCGTCTTCAGAAGAATATTCTGCCTCGTAATCATTAGCAGCATTCATTAACTCTTCTAAGTTTTCGGCGCGATTTTGGGCTTTTTCGCCCTCTTGCTCTTTAAAGAACCGTAATAATCCACTGTCGCGGATTACGGCTTGAATCAAATCAACTAAAGATGTTTTCGTGGTTGTCTGTAATCCTGAAATTAAAGCCACAAAACTGCGCAAGCTGCTTTCAATTTTTGCGCTCAATACTTGGGTCTCAATAGCTTTCTTAGCTGCTTCCCAATAGCTACATTGATTGCTTACGACAATCTCTCGTATTTTCTCAAGACTTCTATCGCCAATGCCACGAGGGGGCACATTTAAAATACGCTCAAAAGACGTATTGTCTTCTGTGTTAACCACTAAACGAACATAAGCCAAGGCATCTTTAATTTCAGCCCGTTCAAAAAAGCGTAAGCCCCCGTAAATACTATAGGGGATCCCGGCACGCACAAAGGATTCTTCTAATACGCGTGATTGTGCATTCGAACGGTATAAAATGCCAATATCAGCACCTTTACCTGATTTTAACCATTCACGAATTTCTCGAACCACATATAAGGCTTCATCTTCTTCATTAAACCCTGCGTATACTGTAATAGGATCGCCGGCTTCTCCTTCCGTCCACAGATTTTTACCAAAACGCCCACCATTGTTTTCAATCAAGGCATTAGCCGCTGATAAAATTGTCGCCGTAGAACGATAATTTTGCTCTAAGCGAACCATTTGTGTTTCTTTAAATTCTCGCTCGAAACGACGAATGTTTTCAATTTTTGCCCCACGCCAACCATAAATAGATTGATCGTCATCTCCAACAGCAGTGACTGACGCAGATTTCCCCGCCAATAACGACAGCCATTGATATTGAATGGCATTTGTATCTTGAAACTCATCGACTAATAAATGAGAAAACCGAGCCTGGTAATGACTTAAGAGCTCACTGTTATTCTTGAGCAATTCGTAACATCGTAATAAAAGCTCTGCAAAGTCTACCAATCCATTCTCTTTACAATTTTTTTCGTATTGTTGATAAATGGCTTGCACGACTTTTTCATATGGGTTTTCGTCTATTGCTCGAATGCCACGTAATCCTTCGTCTTTTTTACGATTAATATAAGACTGAATTTTCTTAGGCTCGAAGCGATCTTCATTCACTTCTAACTGCTTAAAGATACGTTTAATCATTTGCAGCTGATCATCGCCGTCGATCACTTGGAAATTTTGAGGTAATCCTGCTTCTTGCCAATGTAATCGTAACAGCTTGTGAGACAGTCCATGGAAAGTCCCAACCCAAATGCTTTGGGCCTCACGTCCCAATAATTCCTCTAATCGCGCGCGCATTTCACCCGCTGCTTTATTGGTAAAGGTAACCGCTAAAATACTGTAGGGAGAAACATGTTGTTCGGTAATGAGCCAGGCAATACGATGTACAATGACACGTGTTTTGCCGCTACCGGCTCCTGCTAAAACAAGCAGATTGCCTTTTGCAGCCGTAACCGCCGATTGCTGCGCCGTATTCAAGAAAGAGAGTAGGGTGTTGTCTGATGTTTCCATAAGCCCGCCATTGTACCAACTTTTGGTATTGTACGCACATGGTTTCCATCTTTAACACCCCGCTCTTATCGTAGCTGAGTATATAAACAGATCTTCAATATAAATTCACCTATCAAGACATGGCATACAGGAGCGTTTCACCTTCTTTTAAAACTTTAAAAGAATGAAGATCTATTTTCTTTTGAGCCATCGCTTGATACAAATCAATAACAGGTTCATCTATTCCCTCGTCTGTTAGTTGAAAGGTACCAAAATGGATCGCAATACTCTGTTTGGCCTTTAGATCACCATGAGCAAGCACGGCTTCTGCAGGATCCATATGAACAGGTTTCATCAAGTGTTGTGGTTTATAGGCACCAATTGGCAATAACGCAATATCCATGCTGCCAAATTTTGCAAAGACTTCTTTAAAATGTGGGGAATACCCAGTATCTCCCGCAAATAAAATTTTCAATGCATTTTCTTCAATGACATATCCACCCCATAAAGATTTATTCCTATCCATTAATGTCCTACCCGAAAAATGTTGAGCAGGGATAAAAGTAACTTTACTATTGCATGAAATAATATGATTATCCCACCAATCTAATGCATACACTTGGGTTAAACCATGGCGCTTTAGAATTTTTTTATCGCCCAACGGTACAAAAAATAAAGGTTTAAATTTTTTTTCCAACCATTTTAAGGTCGCTATATCCATATGATCGTAATGATTATGGGATATCAAGACGATATCAATCGGCGGTAAACCTTCTAAAGATAATCCTGGAGCTCGTCCTCTTGCTGGTCCTATAAAAGAAAATGGGCTCACGCGATCTGACCAGACAGGATCAGTTAAAATGTTCAAAGTGTGCGTTTGAATAAGACAAGTCGCGTGATTAATAAAAGTAATCGCTGCCGCCTCTTCAGCTACATGGGTGGGCAACTGAGGAACAAAGGTATTGGGGATCCATTTTGGCCATTTTTTCGGTTTTCTAGTTAATTGCCAGCGTAATATTTCTCCTAACGTATGCGGTTTTTGTGCGATGACATTCGTAAATGTCTGGCCATCATGATTCTTGGAATTTTGTTTGTCTTTATCCCGCATTCTATTAAATTGAAACAATCAACAAAGATAGTACACACCCCAAACTAATTGTCCAACAGAGCGTTCTAATAGCAGCGCGATTGATGATATAAAACACGCCGTATAAAACCCGCATGATCACAAAACCAATGGCTAAATTATCAATCGCAATTTGTGGGGCTTCTAATTGCTGCGCAATAATGACCGCAGCAAAAAACCCTGGCAACGCTTCAAAGGTATTTAACTGTGCCCAATGTGCGCGCTTTCGCCAACCTTTTAAGCCATCTAAATATTCTCGCGGGGTACTATTATTAAAACCCTTCCCTGATTTTGCTAAAGCTGCGAAAAAATAAGGCAGAATAATTGCAAAAAATACACATCCATACGCTGTTGTCATTGTTGCTCCTTAAAGTTAAATTCAAATCACCATTGTTTTCAAATCGATGCCACAGGTTTTTAATAACTGAATAAACGCGCGCCCTGTCTCTCCAGCCACTTTGGTATGATACACTTTAATATACGTTTTTAAAATATAACGATACTCAGGCAATGCTAAAATAGCGAGTATTTTTTTCGCTCTTTCTAATTCTTTTTTATGCAGCACGGTACAACGCTGAAAAAGAATAACAGCCAATATTGACGCTTTCGCTACTCTTTTCTCTCGGGTGACGGCTTGAAAAGATTGAATATGCTCACTTAAAATACGATCTTTGTCCCATTCAACCCAAGTGTCATAATAGTTCATAATAGAGTTCTTTAAAGCCGCTATTTCGCCACGGCTGTCTCGATTGCCTCTAAACATTAACATAAACATCATAGCAGGAACGGCAGCCTCGACATTGGCCCAAGAACAATTACCGCTTAATTGATACCTTGCTGGTAACGTTGCGATGGGTTGCAACTGTAGGATTTTTTTGATATCTTCATTGATAAACGCATCTGTCTTGGTCGTATACATCATTTCTTTTAAAAAATCGACGTTAAACGCATTCATATTGCCGACTTGATAAATAATCACCGTATCGACAATTTTTTTAACGCCTCGATCGCACTTGGCTAATAAATTGCCATACTTCACGAACGTAATAGCATGTCCCTCATAAGAAATAGGGATAACCACTAAATCCTGACTTAAAACTTGTCGAATTTTCTGATCATAAAGATCAGGGCCATTTGTCGTGTATTTATAGGGAATAATATCAGCCGAGGCTTTCAAAGTTCTTAGCACTTTACTCAAAACAGTGGCATAGGCGGCATATAGCCCACTCGTTGTTTGTTGCATAAAATGCGCCAAAGTGCGTGCAATAATGCCAACGGTAAATTCTAAATAAAAGCCTTCGAAATTAAGATCAATATACCGTTTTTTAAGATTAAAAATACGCGCCCGCCCGATGAGCTCATAGCGGTGCCCGATTAACTTCGCATTAATAAAATCCTCTGCAAAATCGATCTTGCCCCCATAAGCGACTAATAGCTGTACCAGATCTTTTTCTTCTCTTAAAATAGGGTTAACAAGAATAGGCTGCCCATCTGCAGAGTAATGATTAGGGTTTGCCCCCCGCTTTAATAACAACTGCGCTAACGCCACTTGCCGACGGTTAACCGCCCACTGCAAAGCTGTTTGGCCGCTGATATCTTGGCTGTCGATCACTGCCCCATTATCGAGCAATAATTGGGTGATTTCGCTATTTTCTTTTAGAACAGATTCGATTAAAGGTGTTAGACCATAAGCATCTTTCTCGTTGACATTCGCATTGAGGCTTAATAAAGTGGCGACCTCGGCCATCGAGCCAAAAATGATCGTTTGAGAAAGTGAGCGATTTTCCATTCGTTTACTGATTCCCTATAGTCCCTGCGGTCTAGGGCGAGGTGCCGTTGGACGCGGTTCTGGGGGAGTCGGGATATTCTTGATAATATATTTCATCGTATTTTGAATTTTTTTGAATTTTGGGGTGAGGGCAGGGCTTGCATGCATTTTTGGGGCGGCCGCCAATTTAGGTTTCAACCCTAATTTCAACTTATTAGCGAGCTCTACTCGATCTTTTAATTTGTTATTGACCATATTTTCGAGCTCAGTTTTATCCAAGACATTCTGCAGCATTAAGTCTTGCCACTCGGGAGAGACGACTTCTAAAGGCATTCCCCCCATTTCTTTGATGAGTGGATTTTGTTCAATCTCAATGCCACCCAGCTTTTGTTTTCCATGCTCTAATCCCTGCGGCTGATCTAAGGCTTGATCTGGATTTAATAAAGATTTTATCTTTTGAACTTCCGCGTTAATTTTCTGTTGGAGCTCTTCAATAGGCGCGACTGTCTTATGCGTTTCTAGTAGTTCGGCAATACGCTGTACAGATCCCAACACGCCTTGTACCTCTCGTCCTATTGCCTCTAAAAGTGCCTCGTCTGCTGCGTCTTTTGTCATGGTTTGTCTTTACTCATCAATCTGTAGTAACCTCTATTTTATGCTATCTAATACGCTTTCTCAGTCTACGATTAGAACCCCTTTGGGAAATATGATTGCCATTGCCTCAGCAAAGGGCCTCTCCGTATTAAGTTTTGAGGAAGAAGAGACCTTCTTTGACCAAAAAATTGGCTGTTATGCTCAGTATAAATTTACCCGCGCACATCAGCAAATATTAAAGGTTACGGAAGACTGGTTAAAAGCTTATTTTTCAAAAACCTTGAAGTTAGCAGCAATGCCTCCAGTTGACCTACAAGGCACTGATTTTACTGTGCGCGCCTGGAAACAGCTCCTCAAAGTGCCTTTTGGCAAAACAGCAACCTATGGGGCGTTGGCACTGAAAATAGGATCTCCCAAAGCCGCCAGGGCTATTGGCCGTGCGATGGGGCAAAACCGAATAGCCATTCTACTGCCCTGTCATCGCATCGTGGGATCTAATGGCACCTTAACTGGCTATAGTGCTGGCCTTCGGCGTAAGCAATGGTTGCTACAGCACGAAGGCCTACGCTAGAACACGCTAGCTTTTTTCTGTTTATTCTGAGACCGCTAATTTAAGCGGCTTTAACGCGCTTAACTTGACGGCTAGGCGGGCGGGTTTTCCTGAAATGACTACTTCTTGTCCTGTTAAAGGACTTATCATGTTACGTGATTTTGTCGCTTTCTTCTTAACGCGACGAACTTTGATCCCCACCATGGGAATGGTAAATTCACCAGAACCTTGTTTTCGCATGTGAGCGTGCATGAGCGTTGTTAATCCACCAAAGACTGCTTCAATTTGTACTTTCGGGAATCCAGTTAGTTCAGCGATGGTTCGCAAGATGTCCATTCGTGTCTGTTTGTCTCGTCCCAGTTTAAGTTTTTGATTGTTTGTCTTTTTCGATTTTTTAACTGCCATGAGGTACTCCACTTTAATTTTTTAAAGAAACCGTGGGCGATTATGACAATGTCTATTCTTGAGATCAAGTATTTTCTGAAACGAGCGGCTGCAAACAATCCACGCTTTCAAAATTTACATTATTTACTTTTGGTGAAACGGCATAACATTCAAAATCATCTCGATGAAACTCAGCCAGCATTGGTGTGATTTTTTCAGGCAAAATACCAGGGTTTAACCATAATGAATACAACGCTTCCGGCACCACAATTGGCATTCTTCCATGAATAGAAAAAAAGCGTGTATCCGCAATCGTTGTTAGCACAGCACAAGTTTCTCCTTCCCAAATACCTGCTAACGCAAAAACATTTTTATCGCGACGAGAAATATAATAGGGTTTTTTGATAGCACCTTCCTGCTTCCATTCATAATACCCATCTGCCACGATTAAACAGCGACGGCGCTCCATGGCCGTTCGGAAGGAAGGCTTGTCGCTAACGGTTTCGACACGGGCATTGATAAATCCTTGGCTATTTTTTAACCAGAGAGGCAGAAGACCCCATTTTAAAAAATCGATATGATGCGGTTTTGTGATAACGGGGATAGGTTGAAAAGGTGCGATATTATAGCGTGGCTTCAAGTAAAGACTATTCTTTAGCTGAAAGTGATCGCTTAGCGCTTGGACGCTTGTCGTTAAGCTCAACCGACCACACATCTGCCGACAACTATTCTACAGTCACAGATTTGGCAAGATTTCTGGGCTGATCGACATCAGTTCCCTTCAATACGGCAACATAGTACGCCAAAAGCTGTAATGGAATAACTGACACGATAGGAGCTATCCATTCTGAAACCTCCGGCAACTCTAAAACGTGAAGATTGTGTTCGCTCGTGATCCCTGATCCTTCCGTTGTGAAAACAATAAATTCCCCCCCTCGAGCACGGACTTCTTGGATATTGGACTTTAATTTTTCAAACAGGCTATCCTTGGGGGCCATCACGACAATAGGCATTTTCTTATCGACCAAAGCTAATGGACCATGCTTTAGTTCACCCGCTGCATAGGCCTCGGCATGAATATAAGAAATCTCTTTTAATTTCAAAGCACCCTCTAAGGCAATCGGGAACTGCAAGCCTCTGCCTAAAAATAGTGCGTGCGCTTTGTTCCCAAAAAGCTTGGCCATTTTTTCGATATGCGCGGCTTTTGATAAAAATATTTTCATCACTTCAGGCAACTCGACTAATTCTTTTAGCAAAGCTTGCTCTTTCACTTTATCTAAGCCCCGTCTACGCCCCAATACCATCGCTAATAAGAAAAGTGCTGCTAACTGAGTGGTAAATGCTTTGGTAGAGCAGACCCCAATCTCCGGGCCTGCTCCTGTCAAAAAGACGTGCTGAGATTCCCTGACTAAAGAACTATCGGGCACATTACAAATCGCCAATAGCGCCCCTTGTTCGGTTGCTTTGATATTCCGTAAAGCGGCTAAAGTATCGGCTGTTTCTCCCGACTGTGAAATAAAAACATACAAGGTGTCTGGCAACAATACTTTTTGACGATATCGAAATTCGCTGGCTATTTCTACTTGGCAGGGAATATGCGCTAAGCCCTCTAACCATAGACGACCGACTAAACCTGCATGAAAACTAGTCCCGCAAGCAATAATTTGCACTTGTTTGATGGTATCGAAACAAGCGCTTGCATTCGCCCCAAAGGCTTGCTCTAAGATGCCCCCATGATGCAATCTCCCAATCAAGGTTTCTTGCATGGCGTCTGGCTGTTCAAAAATTTCTTTCAACATAAAGTGTCGATAGCCATTTTTATCAACGGTATCTTGCTGATAAGCGCGATGATACACTTGTCTTTGAACGATTTCGCCTTGTTTATTTAAGAGCTTTACACCCTGATGCGTGACTTCTGCAATATCCCCATCTTCTAAATACATGAATTTTTCGGCAACTCGTTGTAGCGCCAAGGCATCAGACGCTAAGAAATATTCTTGTTCGCCTAGCCCAATCGCTAAAGGCGGCCCCGAACGGACACCCACAATACGCGTGGGATCGGCTGCATCCATCACACAAAAGGCATAAGCCCCTTCCAAATGTTGCGCCGTTTCTTGCACAGCGCTCAATAAATCATTATTTTGATTTAAAAGTTCATTAATAAAGGCTGCGATCACTTCTGAATCTGTTTCTGAAGAAAACTGGTATCCGACTGTGATTAAGTTGTCACGCAATGCTTGATAGTTTTCGATAATACCATTGTGCACTAAGATCACTCGTTCGTTCACAATATGAGGATGTGCATTACGTTCGCTCGGAATACCATGAGTCGCCCAACGGGTATGTGCAATCCCAATATGTCCTGCGAGGGGCGCTTCTTCTAGTAACGCCTGTAGCATAGCGACTTTACCTTCTGCGCGGTGACGTTCGATAACACCTTTGTCCGTTAAGACAGCTAGACCTGAAGAATCATATCCCCGATATTCCAGTCGTTTTAACCCATCTAGCAAGACAGGAACAATGTTTCTCTTAGCAACGGCTCCGACAATCCCACACATCGTTATTCTTCCTCTACTTTATTCCAGTTAGGCACACTGCGTTGCTCTAATCGATTATGAACTAAGGCATGCGCAGGTACATTCTTAGTGACGGTCGTACCTGCCCCAATGGTTGCTTTATCCCCGATCGTTAAAGGGGCAATTAACTCTGTCCCCGATCCAACAAAAACACCGTCTCCGATGAGAGTTTGATGTTTTTTCTTTCCATCAAAATTACACGTGATTGTTCCTGCACCAATGTTTACCGAATTACCTAAGGTGGCATCGCCAATATAACTTAAATGATTAATTTTACTATGGCTCCCAACCATTGTATTTTTTATTTCGACAAAATTTCCGACACGCGCGTGAGAGGAAAGCTTCGTCCCTATTCTAATGCGTGCAAAAGGCCCAACATTTACGTTTTCGGCTATTTCCGCGCCTTCTATCACGCTGTTGGCTAAAATATGCGTATTGTCTCCGATGGTCGAATTTTTTATCACCACATTCGGACCAATCATCACGCCATTACCAAGCTTCACGCTTCCTTCTAATATAACATTCACGTCAATAGAGACGTCTTTTCCAACGCTCACCTTGCCGCGAATATCACAACGAGCGGGATCGAGCAAGGTCACGCCTTGCTGCATTAACCGCGTCGCTTCCCTGTGCTGATAGAGTCGTTCTAAAGCAGCCAGTTGGATTTTGTCATTAACACCCATCACTTCTGCAGCGATTTTCGGCTGAATGCTTTGCACAGCCAGGCCTTCTTGATTTGCTGCTAAAACAATATCTGACAAATAATATTCTTGTTGTGCATTATTTGACGATAGTGCTGGCAGCCATCGCGCTAAACACGCTTTAGGGACAATAAAAAAGCCCGTATTAATTTCTTCAATTTGTTTTTGTTCGGGCGTTGTGTCTTTTTCTTCGACAATTTCAATGAGTTTTCCAGCAGCATCCCGCACAATACGCCCAAACCCTGTTGGGTGTTCAGTGTGGAGCGTTATCAATCCAATGGTATTTTGGGTGATGGTCGTCTGTAAGCGACGAATAGTCTCTGCTGAAATAAGTGGCACATCTCCATATAAAATTAAGACGTTTTCAACCGCACTTAAGAACGGCAAGACCTGCAGAACTGCATGCCCTGTGCCTCGTTGTTCGCGTTGTTCTACCCAGGTAATGGCTGTGTTTTCGCTGAAAGCCGCTTGTAACTGCTCCCCTTGGTAGCCGTGAACAATAATAAGCTGCTCTGGGTTTATTTGGCTGACTGTTTCAATAAGATGGCCTAATAAAGGCTTTCCACCAATCGGGTGTAGTACTTTAGGTAAATCGGAATACATTCGCGTTCCTTGCCCTGCTGCTAAAATAACAACCGCTAAGCTCATCGCACTCTCTATCGTTTGTATTGGTTAATTTTTCAGGATTCTAGCATGTTTGGGTGGGTAAAACTACGGTTGAGTTAAATGGTTAACTCTTGTCGCTTTCTTTCGTCTCTTTTTTCAATTACACTCAAATCATGAAAAAAACATCCTTAATCAAGGAAATGAGTCTCACCCTAGTTTTCAAAACACTGTTGCTCTCTTTCATCTGGTGGGCCTTTTTTTCTACGCCAGAACCTCTTGATAACAACCGTTTTGCCACCCACCTTTTTGATATTGGAAACAAACCGTGATTAACGAAACATTAGTCGATCTATCCCGTTTACAATTTGCCTTAACCGCACTCTACCATTTCCTCTTTGTCCCTTTAACACTAGGGCTAGCCTTTATTCTGGCTATTATGGAATCGGTTTATGTGATGACCGGTCGAGTTATTTACAAAGACATGACGCAATTTTGGGGAAAATTATTTGGGATTAATTTTGCCATGGGCGTTGCTACAGGGATCACTCTGGAATTTCAATTTGGCACTAACTGGGCCTATTATTCGCATTATGTGGGGGATATCTTTGGTGTTCCACTGGCGATTGAAGGATTGATGGCCTTTTTCCTGGAGTCTACGTTTGTAGGCTTATTCTTTTTTGGCTGGGAAAAATTAAGTAAAGTCCAACATTTAGGCGTGACCTGGTTGCTCGCCTTAGGCTCGAGCTTATCGGCGCTTTGGATTTTAATTGCAAACGCTTGGATGCAATACCCTGTGGGGGCAGAATTTAACTATGAAACCATGCGGATGGAATTATTAAGTTTAAGTGAAGTATTTTTTAATCCGGTGGCACAAGTGAAATTTGTACATACTGTGGCCTCAGGCTATGTCACTGGCACGGTGTTTGTGTTAGGGATTAGCGCTTATTATTTATTAAAAAACCGCGATGTCGCCTTTGCAAAACGATCGTTTGCTGTGGCTGCGGGTTTTGGCTTAGCCTCCATTCTCTCTGTCATTGTCCTAGGAGACGAAAGTGGTTACACCATTGGCGCAGTACAAAAAGCAAAACTGGCCGCCATTGAAGGGATGTGGGAAACAGAAAAACCACCAGCTGCTTTTACACTCATTGGTTGGCCAAACGATGAACAACAAACGACACACTTTGCGGTTAAAATTCCCTATGCCTTAGGTATTATTGCGACTCGCTCCATTGATACGCCTATTTTAGGACTGAAAACACTGATAGAACAAAATGAGGAACGGATCAAAACAGGTATTTTGGCCTATGATCGCTTACAACAGTTAAGATCCGGCAACAAAAGTCCTGAGCTTAAACAACAATTTGAGGCCGTCAAAGATGCGTTAGGCTATGGATTGTTGCTCAAACGTTACGCGCCTAATATTGTCAATGCTACTCCAGCACAAATTCATCAAGCTGCTGTGAACAGCGTTCCTAAAAGTTTGCCGATTTTTTGGGCATTCCGCGTGATGGTTGGCATTGGATTTTTACTGCTCATTTTATTTGTGCTCGCTTTTTATTATAACGTCAAGGGAGATATCGAGAAAAAACGCTTGTTACTAAAGGGCGCACTCTACAGTATTCCACTGCCTTGGATAGCAGCAGAATGCGGTTGGATAGTGGCTGAATGTGGTCGACAACCCTGGGCCATTGCCGAAATTTTACCCACCTTTCTGGGAGTGTCTAGCATTAGTGAAAACTCAGTTTTATTAAGCCTATGCAGTTTGGTTGCTCTCTATTCTATCTTGTTGATAGTCGAAATCTATCTCATGCTAAAATATACTAAACGGGGTCCCAGTGTGCTCAACACGGGTCGCTATCACTTTGAACAAGGCACTGTATGATTTTAGATTACGCTACCTTAAAACTCTGCTGGTTTTTTATCATCGGCGTGCTGTTAATTGGTTTTGCTATTACAGGCGGTTCTGATCTTGGGGTTTCCGCACTACTCGCCCCAATGGGAAAAAATGACAGTGAACGAAGAGTGATCTTAAATAGCATTGGACCTGCCTGGGAGGGAAACCAAGTTTGGTTTATTCTAACCGTCGGTGCCATTTTTGCAGCTTGGCCTTTCGCTTATGCAGCCATTTTTTCCAGTCTCTATTTTTTATTTTTTCTGTTACTCATCCCCCTTATTTTGCGCCCACCTGGCCTTGATTATCGCAGCAAACTCAAAAATTCAACCTGGCGCACATTTTGGGATTACTCATTATTTTTTAGCGGGTTTTTGCCAATTTTTTTATTTGGCGTTATGATTGGCAATCTTTTCTTAGGCATTCCTTTTTATTATGATGACACCTTGCTACCCCATGCCACTCAAGCATTTTTTTCTTTATTCACCCCTTATACACTTTTATTAGGGACAGTTTGTGCTAGCGCACTCCTGCTGCAAGGCGTGCTCTTTCTACAATCCAAAACAGAATATGTCCTTTGCCAACGTGCCAAATGCATCGCGCAAATTTTGGGCAGTTTATTTATCATCACCTTTCCAATTGCTTGGTATTGGACTCTTTACGATATTCCAGGGTTTGCGATTATTTCAATGCCAGCCTCTAACACCAGCATGACGCCTGTCGCAAAAGAGGTGATCCACGCCATCGGCCTTTGGCAAACACAGTATAAAACTTTTTCGGTGGGATATTTTATTCCGGTCATCCCACTCTTTAGCACGTTGATAGCCATTCTTTTTTCTACCTTTAATTGCGCAAAATTAGCGCTGTTTTCCAGTAGTCTTGCAATTGCTGCTCTCATGATAACCTGGGGGTTTACACTCTTCCCCTTTATTTTACCTTCATCAACTATTCCCAGTCATAGCCTAACCCTGTGGGATGCAACCTCCAGCCCCTTAACGTTAAGTTGGATGCTAGGCGTCACTATTCTCTTTTTGCCGATTGTTCTTTGTTACACCTTGTGGGCTTTTCGAGTGATGCGTGGAAAAGTGACTGAAGCCAGCATCACAGAAAAAAACCATTCTTATTAAGGAGCCTTCGTCGTGTGGTATTTTACTTGGATCCTGGGTGTCTTATTTGCTTGCGCCTGTGGTATTATTAATGTGATGTGGTTAGAACAAACACAAACCTTAGATAAACCAACGCACGAATAATATTTGCCGAGGAATATGTCTCAAGATCACGCCCCCTTAGCAGCGCGTCTGCGCCCAACAACCTTAGAGGCTTTTGTCGGCCAAACACATTTATTAGCCCCTGGAAAACCTTTATGGCAAGCACTCAAACAAGGGATTCCACATTCTATGATCTTTTGGGGCCCGCCAGGCACCGGAAAAACAACCCTTGCTCGACTATTAGCCCATCGCATCGAACTCGATTTTGTGTGCCTTTCGGCAGTCACCGCCGGCGTTAAAGATATTCGAGCAGCCATTGAGACTGCAAACCGTCGTCACAGCAGTACTCAACAAAAAACTGTTCTGTTTATTGATGAAGTCCATCGTTTTAATAAAGCACAACAAGATGTTTTTTTACCCGATATAGAAGAGGGCACTATTATCTTTATGGGTGCGACCACTGAAAATCCTTCTTTTGAAATCAACAATGCTTTACTTTCTCGATGTCGCGTCTATGTTTTAAAATCTTTAAGCGAATCCGATATTTTAAACATTATCACTCAAGCACTTTCTCATCCCGCTTTAGGCATGACTAACACCATCGAATTTCCTGAGATACTCAAAGCAATGCTGGCCAAAGCTGCCGATGGTGATGCACGCCGGGCCTTAAATTTCTTAGAATTACTCTTACACCACGCCTCTATCAATGCCGATTGCTTAACCATCACAGAACCGCTACTCGTGGAAGTACTGTCTGGCACTTTAAATCGCTTTGATAAAGGTGGCGATATTTTTTACGATCAAATTTCTGCATTACATAAATCTGTGCGCGGATCATCCCCTGATGCCGCGCTCTATTGGTTTGCCAGAATGGTAGTAGGTGGCTGTGATCCACTCTATATTGCCAGAAGAATTATTCGCATGGCTACCGAAGATATTGGGAATGCCGATCCAAGAGCGCTTGAAATAGCACTCAATGCCTGGGATGTTCAGGAAAGATTAGGGAGCCCTGAAGGTGAATTGGCTTTAGCACAAGCGATTGTTTATTTAGCCGTTACCCCTAAAAGCAATGCCGTTTATTTGGCTTATCAAAGCGCTTTAGCAGAAGCTAAATCCAGCGGTTCTTTGGAAGTTCCGCTTCATCTTCGAAACGCTTCAACAGCGCTATTACGCAGCCTACAGCATGGAGCAAACTACCGCTATGCGCATGATGAAGCCCAAGGTTTTTCTGCCGGTCAAAGTTATTTCCCAACCGAATTAGGAGAAAGGGCGTATTATCACCCCGTTGATCGCGGTCTTGAAATTAAAATCAAAGAAAAGCTGAAAAAATTAAAAAATTAAAAAATTTAACGGCATCTAGCTAGACAACCCAAAAAACAAACTATACTGAAAACATCAGTCATTTTTTTACTATTTTATTAACACAAAGAGCAATACATGTTTAAATCTATGTCAAAGCAATCTGGTTTCACCTTAATTGAATTAGTGATGGTCATGGTGATCATTGGTATTTTATCCGCAGTTGCTTTGCCAAAATTTGCGAATTTAACTTCTCAAGCCAATACCGCGTCTAACCGCGGGGTAGGCGGTGGTTTTGCTGCAGCAACTTCGATTGCGCATGCTGCCTGGATCGCGGCTGGTGCCTCCACCGCTGGCAGCACAAACGTGACGCTAGATGGCTCATTAGTGAGTGTGAACTCAAGCGGCTGGCCAGATAATGGACTCGGAACCACTATGACGGCTGCAGGTTGTGCTGCCATATGGACCGCTATTTTAAACAATCCACCTACTGTTAGCGCCGCCGCTTGTGCTGCTGGTACTTCTATTTGTTATCTGGCTTCAGCTGCCACAACAACTTGCACCTATACCCTCTATAATTCGGGAACCGCTGTTTCTCCGGCGACGACCATTGCTTATGTGAGTTCCACTGGCGCAGTCACCAGCGCACCCTAATAATATAAGTTAGCGGTGCCTTTCCCTAGATTTCTTTAGCGCTTTTCATGGCGCTAAAGCTTCAGGGGTTCTGCCGGCGCTTCGAGCACATTAAATTAAGATCAGAGAGAAACGAAAAATTAAAAAATATAACGGCATCTAGCTAGACAATCCAAAAAACTAACTATACTCAAAATATTAGTCATTTTTTATTATTTTATTAACACAAAGAGTAATATATATGTTTAAATCTATGTCGAAGCAAACTGGTTTCACCTTAATTGAATTAGTAATGGTCATGGTGATCATTGGTATTTTATCCGCAGTTGCTTTGCCAAAATTTGCGAATTTAACTTCTCAAGCCAATACCGCGTCTAACCGTGGAGTAGGCGGTGGTTTTTCCGCAGCAACTTCAATTGCGCACGCTGCCTGGATCGCGGCTGGTGCCTCCACCGCTGGCAGCACAAACGTGACCTTAGACGGCTCTTCAGTCAGTGTTAATCTTGATGGCTGGCCAGATGCTGCGCTCGGAATCGCCCCGACGCCTGCAGGCTGTGCCACTATATGGACATCTATTTTAAACAATCCGCCGACTGTCAGCTCTACTGCTTGCGCTGCAGGTGTTTCTATTTGTTACTTAGCCACTGCTGCCACTACGACTTGCACCTATACCCTCTATAACTCGGGAACAGCTGTTTCTCCAGCCACGACGATTACTTATGTGACATCTACCGGTGCAGTCACCAGCGCACCCTAATATTAATTATCGGTGGTTGAAAAATTTTGTTGTCATTTACAAAAGTTCAGTTCAATTTTTGTCCCAAAAAGTCTGTAAAAATGAATAAGATTTGATGGGGCATCTCCTACCAAAATCGCTTCTTAAAAGCCCAAGTTATTTTGAATTGGAAAACCATGAGTGATTAGTGACCAGAGACTTCTACCCAACCAGGGAGATTTCTAGCATATTCAATTCCCTTTTGATTCAGCGCTTCAAAAGTTTGTTTAACACGGCTAGGTGGAGCAACCCGAATAAACTCTTCCAAAGCATCGTCAAGTGCCTTTCGTTTTCTTTCTATTACTTGTTCATCTTCAGGCGATGAATTTCCAGGAGACGGCTTTTCAGAAGAGGGAGTCCTAGAAAGCATTAGTGGAGAAACTGCACTCCGTGACTCATCCTCTTTATCTTCCTTCACACTAATTGGGTCTAACTTGCGAGAAACTGCTTGAATCCTTTCAGCTAGTTGCTCACTTTCCCAAGCTTCGCTAATATATTTGTTTGCAAGCTCTTTGTTTTTTACCCAATTAGAAACAGCAATATTAATTACCGACGCTGGATGCAGGGCAGTTTTTGCAGTATTTAAACTGGCTTCTGTGATTTGATTATTTGCCAAATTAATTTCAACCGTTTTCAATCTTTCTACTAAGATAGGACTATCATTAGAATCGACCAGGTTCTCGATATCTTTATCGGTTAATCTATTGCATTCAAGACTTAAAAATCCAAGCAAAGGATGTTCTTCTATTATTTTTTTAATTGAAGATATTGAAGAAGAGATTTGTGGCCCGTTGTATCCAAGATCCAATATCTTTAAATTTTTACAAGCACTCAATATATCAGCAAGCCGTTCCATCTGAGCAGGATTAAGCCAAAGTCCTTTTAAGGAAAGGCTTTCAATATCTAGATTTTGCCCGATCTCCCCAAAGATAGATGCTACTTTAGCCTCATGATTAACAGGGTTATCGTCATCATCTACCTCTATGGCATTCGAATAATCCAGCTTTTTCATCGCTATCACCTTTATGGAAAGCCAATAAACTTATCCCTATAATACTATGCCCAAAAACTAAAATACCACTTTTTTATATTTAACCAGTAAAAAATACAGCTTTAATCCTCGCTCGAGGGCTGCGGCCCACCTCTTTTGCTAGCACGGTCAGAGCTTTCAGCTTTTAGTGACGGATCATCTTCTGGATGAGGACGCTTTTTCATGTCTTCTCTAGAATAAGCTTGGTTCCGAACACTGTGCCTTCTTACACCCTCTTTTCTTGCCTCTTCTATACGTTCTAGCTCTTTCTTATCCTCTGCAATTTTTTCTTCAGTTTGAAGTTTTAAATCACCAATCATCACTCCATTCTTACATGCAACCCTATAATTAGAAGCTCTTTTTTCTACTATAGCGCCACCTGCTATTTTTACGTCATCGGGGGTCCACACACCATTCCCATGGTTTGTAAAAATAGCTGGGTCATGGTGGGCTATCCCTGCCAACATACCTCTGCTCCGCCCTCGGAGCATCATAAGTTCTCCCTTATAACCATATACTGTTATGTCATCGTAGCCTTTCTTCTGTAACTCCACTGACAATAACCGAGCAAATTCATCACTATAACAAGCGGCTATTTTTAATATTTTGTGCTCCGTCTTTAACCCCTTTTCTACTAACCAATCTGCAAACTGTTCTGCATTTTTGTGTCCTTCTAGTGTCGCTTTTGTGGTATATATACTTTCTACGTATGGTTCATTATCTTCTCTATAGGGAGACATACCATGTGCATGGACATATAAAACTGCGTTTGTCTCCATCGTTTTTATTCGATTGGGTTGGATGTATTCTAACGTATAACCTTTGGTCTGCTGTTTTCCTGTGGTAGACCGTTCCTCCCATGTTTCAGCCCACGCCTGAGCTGCACCTTTGCAGTCCGGTTCAAAAGCACAAATATAATGCTTTAAATTTTTAGGCATATTTTCATCTCTTATTATTAATATAGCTAAATCACTTATTGGCAGATCTTTTTTGTCAGTTAAATTATTCTTGATTTGTATAAATTAGCGGTGCCTTTCCCTAAACTTCTTTAGCGCTTTTAATTGCGCTAAAGCTTCTAGGAGTTGTGCCTGTGCTTCGATATCATTAAAGTCTTTACCTCGACCTGCTAGCATTGCTTCGGCACGAGATTTTGCTTCAAGTGCGGCTGTTTCATCGACATCCTTGGCTCGAATGGCCGTATCGGCCAAAACGGTGGTTGATTTTGGCTGCACCTCTAGCATGCCGCCAGAAATATAAAAGACTTCTTCTTGCCCATCTTGTTTTTCTACCCAAATAGGCCCGGGTTTTAAACTGGTTAATAAAGGTGCATGCCCATATAACACTTCGAGATCTCCTTGCAAACCACTCACAAATAATTTTCCGACCAGGCCTGAAAATATTTCTGCTTCTGCGCTCACAATATCTAAATGAAAACTAATCGCCATATTATTTCTCTATCATGCTAGTGTTTTGGCTTTTTCGACCGCTTCGTCGATACTACCGACCATGTAAAAAGCTTGTTCGGGCAGGTGATCAAATTCTCCTTCCACAATGCCTTTAAAGCCACGGATTGTTTCTTTAAGCGACACATATTTCCCCGGAGAACCTGTAAAAACTTCCGCCACGAAAAAAGGCTGTGATAAATATTTTTGAATTTTTCGGGCTCTGGAAACAGTGCGTTTATCTTCGTCTGACAATTCGTCCATCCCTAAAATAGCAATAATATCTTTGAGCTCTTTATAGCGCTGCAATATTTTTTGCACTGCACGCGTGACATCATAATGTTCTTGCCCGACAATATTCGGATCTAACTGACGACTCGTTGAATCGAGCGGATCGATTGCCGGATAAATGCCAAGCTCTGCAATTTGCCGCGACAACACAACCGTTGCATCTAAATGCGAAAAGGTAGTGGCCGGAGAAGGATCGGTGAGATCGTCTGCTGGCACATAAACCGCTTGAATCGAAGTGATCGATCCTGTTTTAGTCGAGGTAATTCGTTCTTGTAAAGTCCCCATTTCTTCTGCCAGTGTTGGCTGGTATCCCACCGCCGAAGGAATACGTCCTAAAAGCGCGGACACTTCTGTGCCGGCTAAAGTATAACGATAAATATTATCGATAAATAATAAAACATCGCGCCCTTCATCTCTAAATTGCTCGGCAATCGTTAGTCCCGTTAAAGCGACTCGCAAGCGGTTGCCAGGGGGTTCGTTCATTTGTCCATACACTAAAGCGACTTTATCTAAAACGCTGGACTCTTTCATCTCATGATAAAAGTCATTTCCCTCACGCGTGCGCTCGCCAACCCCTGCAAATACAGAATACCCACTGTGCTCGATAGCGATATTTCGAATAAGCTCCATCATGTTGACTGTTTTACCAACCCCTGCACCACCAAATAACCCGACTTTGCCACCTTTTGCAAAAGGACAGATTAAATCAATGACTTTAATTCCCGTCTCTAGTAAGTCATTATTGGCAGCTTGCTCGCTATAAGGAGGTGCTGCCCGATGAATCGGTAAAAATTCTGTTGATCCAATATCGCCTCTTTCGTCAATAGGGCGCCCTAAGACATCCATGATCCGTCCTAAGGTTTTTTTACCGACAGGAACAGTGATCGGCGCACCGGTATTGCTCACACTTAACCCTCGTTGTAAGCCTTCCGAAACACCCATTGCAATCGTCCGAACAACGCCATCGCCCAATTGTTGCTGCACTTCGAGCGTTAAATCGGCTTCTTGTACCTTAAGTGCATCATATATTTTAGGAATACTTGATCGCGGAAACTCCACATCGACCACGGCACCCATAATTTGAATAATTTTTCCGACTTCCACACTTTCCCCCTAGACGGCTGCGGCACCCGCAACAATTTCTGATAATTCACGCGTAATGGTTGCTTGTCTTGCTTTATTATAAATTAACTCTAATTCATCGATGAGATCACCGGCATTATCGGTAGCATTTTTCATGGCCACCATTCTCGCCGCTTGCTCACAAGCAATATTCTCGACAATTCCCTGATACACTAAAGATTCAATATAGCGGATTAACACCGCATCCAGTAACTCTTTGGCATCGGGCTCATATAAATAATCCCAAGAAGCCTTACCATCTTCTTTGGGATGAATTTCTGTAATAGGCAATAGTTTTTCAATTTTTGGCTTTTGGTGCATGGTATTAATAAAGTCGTTATGCCCCAAATATAGCGCGTCGACTTCACCTGCGTTGTAACTGTCTAACATCACTTTAACAGCACCAATGACGTCTAAAATGCCGGGTTTCCCGCCTAAATTAATCGTCGAGGAAACAACGTTCCCCCCAAAACGATGAAAAAAACTTTCTGCTTTTTTTCCAATACTATAAATATCAACCACAATATTTTTTTCTTTCCAGACCCGCATCGTTTCTGCGATTGTTCTTAATAAATTTGTATTGAGCCCACCGCATAATCCACGATCTGTTGAAACAATCATGATCCCCACTCGATTCACTGGACGCTCGACTAAATAGGGGTGCTTATATTCTAATCGACCTTCCGCTAAGTGATTAATCACAACGCGGATTTTTTCTGCATAGGGTCTTGACGCTTTCATTCTGTCTTCGGCTTTTCGCATTTTACTGGCGGCGACCATTTGCATCGCTTCTGTAATTTTTTGCGTCCCTTTAATACTTCTTATCTTGCCTCGGATCTCTTTTGCATCAGACATTACACGACCCAACCTGCTTTAAATTCCTCAACCGCTGCTCTCATCGCTGTATCGAGTTCGACGGTTAATTCAGCCTTTTCATTAATCTGGCTTAAAAGCGTCGCATGATGCGCTTTGATAAAATGAAGCAAGCTTTGTTCAAAATCCAACACGCGTTCGAAAGCAACATTATCTAAAAATCCTTTCTCGACGATAAACAAAGAGATCGCCATTTCACCTACCGTTAGCGGGGAAAACTGTTTTTGCTTTAAGAGCTCTACCACACGCTGACCACGTTCCAATTGCTTGCGCGTGGTCTCGTCTAAATCGGAGGCGAATTGTGCAAAAGCGGCCAATTCTCGATATTGTGCTAACGCTAACCGCACGCCTCCGCCCAGTTTTTTAATGATTTTTGTTTGAGCGGCTCCCCCGACGCGAGACACCGAGAGCCCTGCATTAATCGCAGGTCGAACCCCTGCATTAAATAAATCTGTCTCGAGATAAATTTGTCCATCGGTAATCGAAATCACATTGGTTGGTACAAAAGCAGAAACATCGCCCGCCTGTGTTTCGATAATCGGTAAGGCGGTTAAAGAGCCTGTCCGTCCTTTCACTTTGCCACCCGTCATTGCTTCCACATAGGCTTCATTCACCCGAGCAGCACGCTCTAACAAGCGTGAGTGCAGATAAAATACATCTCCTGGATAGGCTTCTCGCCCAGGCGGTCTTCTTAACAATAAGGAAACTTGTCGATACGCCCAGGCTTGCTTGGTTAAGTCATCATAAATAATCAGCGCGTCTTCACCATTATCTCGAAAATATTCTCCCATGGCGCAACCCGAATAAGGCGCCACAAACTGCAAGGCCGCCGCTTCTGAAGCTGTTGCTGCGACCACAATGGTATGTTGCATCGCGTGATGCTCTTCGAGACGCCTAACAACAGCCGCAACAGAAGAAGCTTTTTGTCCAATAGCCACATAAATACATTTAACGCCGGTGTCTTTTTGATTGATAATCGTATCAATGGCAATCGCTGTTTTGCCGGTTTGTCTGTCACCAATAATTAACTCTCTTTGACCACGGCCAATCGGTACCATTGCGTCAATCGATTTTAAGCCTGTTTGCAAAGGTTGAGTCACCGGTTGTCGCCAAATAACACCAGGCGCCACTTTTTCGATAGGAGCTGTTTGGGTGGCTTCTAAAGGGCCTTTTCCATCGATAGGGCGACCTAATGCATCGACCACACGCCCGAGCAACGCTTCTCCGACTGGCACTTGTAAAATTTCGCCAGTACACCATACTTTTTGCCCTTCGGTCAGTTGAGTCGCATCCCCTAACACCACCGCGCCAATTGAATCTCTTTCTAAATTCAAGGCAATTCCGACTTGTCCCCCTTCAAAGGCGATTTTTTCGCCGTATTGCACAGTATCCAAACCATGGATACGGACAATGCCGTCTGCCAAACTGACAATTTTTCCTTCGTTTTTTAAGACGGGCGCCGCTTGAAACTGTTTGATTTTTTCTTTAATTAAGGCGCTAATTTCTGATGTATTTAAACTCATATTAATCACTCACTAATGCTTTTAAAGCGGTTAATTGTCCGCGCAAAGAACCATCAATGGTCTCATTGCCCACTTTGATTAAAAACCCACCGAACAAATGTTCGTCGATTGTCCACTCTACCTTGACCATTCGCTTAAAATACGTCGCTAACAGATCGCTAAACCGATCTTTTTGAGAGACTGTTAAAGCAATCGGTGAAAAAAATGAAACCTCTATTTTTCCCTCAAATTCTCGACACATGGCCTCAAATAACTCAGCAATTTCCTCTAGCAAATAAAGTCGTTTTTTAACAACCAAAAGCTGGATGAAATTTTTAACCATTTCATTCGGGAAATCTAAGCACAGCTGAAATAAAAACCGCTTGATCTCTTCTGGCGGTTGTGTACTGTCTTCTATCAGGTTTTTCGTGTTTTCATCATTCACAACCAGGCTTAACCAAGCCAAGAAATGTGACCATTCATCAAAAGATTTTGTCTCGCTCGCCAATGAAAATAAAGCCTTGGCATAGGGGCGTGCTAAGGTTCTTTTTTCGATCATGCTTTTAGCCTTTTTTTGCTGGCGCTATCATTTGAATAAAACTATCTTCCAACAAGATTTGCTGATCTTTTTCAGTGATCACGCGTCCTAGCAATTTTTCCGTGCTGGCAATCGTTAAATCAATTAATTCCGATTGCAGCTCTTCTTTCGCCCTTAGGCGTTCTTGCTGAACTTCCCCTTGCCCCAGTTCAATGATTTTGTCTCGCTCTTGATTAGCCGCTATTTTGGCTTGTTCAATAATTAAAGCAGCTTGTTTTTTGGCTTGCTCGATCGTTTCAACGGCTTTACTTCTCGCTTCATGAATATGCTGTATCGCATATTTTTGCGAAATCTCAAGCTCTTTATGCCCTCTTTCAGCCGCCGCTAACCCTTCAGCTATTTTATGCTGCCGTTCTTTTAGCGCTTTTTCTAACAAGGGCCACACAAACTTCATCGTAAACCAAACAAACAGGGCAAAGGTTAACATTTGGCCTATGATGGTTGCATTAATATCCACAAATAACTCTCTTCTTATTTAACCATTTTTAACAAGTCTAGCAGCTGTACGACAAAAGGATTGGCAAAGGTAAAATACAGCGCAACCCCAACCCCAATCATCGTCACAGCATCTAATAACCCTGCAATGATTAACATTTTTGTCTGTAGTGGTTTGATCATTTCCGGCTGTCTGGCAGCGCCTTCTAAAAATTTCCCCCCTAATAACGCGAAACCAATCGCTGTTCCTAGGGCACCTAGCCCAATCAGAATAGCCACTGCTAAAACCGTCATATTTTGAAGACTAGCGACCAGTGCGACGCCTTGCATTGAGACTTCCATTAAACCTCCTCGTTACCTTAAAAAACACGAAGCGTCTTTAGTGATCTTCGTGCGCCAAACTTAAATACACAATCGTTAACATCATAAAAATAAACGCTTGAATGGTAATCACTAAGATATGAAAAATAGCCCAGGGCACCCCTAGAACCCATTGTCCATATCCCAATAAAGCAATCAAAATAAAAATCATCTCTCCTGCATACAGATTACCAAATAACCGTAATCCCAGAGAAATGGGCTTAGCACATTCTTCAACGATTTTTAACACCAGATTAACGGGTAAAAGCCAAATCCCAAAAGGTTTAAAAGCCATTTCCTTTAGAAAGCCCAAAAACCCTTTAATTTTAATACTATAAAAAATAACCAACAAGAAAACGGATAATGACAGCCCTAAAGTTAAGTTTGGATCAGTGGTGGGGACCGCCTTAAAATGACTGACCCCAACAAAACCTAAAGCGCCTGGGATTAAATCGACCGGGATTAAATCCATGAGATTCATCAAAAAAACCCACACAAAAACAGTGAGTGCTAAAGGAGCAATCAGCGTACTGCGTCCATTAAAAGTATCTTTTACTTGGCCCTGCACAAAGTCATACAGCAATTCGACCACATTTTGTGAAAAGCCCGGAGTTCCGGAACTTGCCTTAACAGCGACTCGACGAAAGAAAAAAAGAAAGGCACAGCCAATCACCCATGATGAAATCAAGGTATCTACATTAAAAGAGCCGATTGCCGTTTTGACAGTCCAATGTTCTAAATGATGCTGAATGTAGCTCGAGGTCGTTAATGGTTCGGCCATGTTCATACCCATTCAAAAAAATTATTATTCTCTTAAAGATTAATATAACAACGACTCTCTATTTAAGGCAAGTCACTAACATCAATCAAGCTAAATGCCGCAAAAAACTGGCGGAAAGTAAAATCCCCTTACCTGGTGCTGCATACCACCTTCTCCCGCAACGGTTGAGGGATCCCCAGGAATTTACAAGAATATGTAGGGGCGGACACCGCGGTCCGCCCCTACAGTAATTGCGATAGGTTGAATTTTAACGATTTTTTAAAAATATTCGCAGGGATTGCTGAGGTAGATTTTATGATCGAACATTCGCTACATCTCTATCCCTTGGAAGCGAAGGCTGGAACTTCCCACAAAAAGAAAAGCTTGCTTGCTTGTTTATGACAATTGCTAGCTCATCCTATAAAAGTCAGTTTATCCTGCGCTTCTGTATGTCTTCCTTGAGCGCTGGAGATAACGGGGCCGGCCATTTATCCGATCGCCCAAGGCGAGGAAAACAGGTTAAAAATGTTTGAGGCTGTTGCTTAGGTGCGACGATAGGCATAACCCTATTAGTTAATAGTTGCACTTCGCGATAAAAATTGACCAAATTAAGATAATCTTCTGCTCGTATACAAGGCACACCTTCGATTACTTCACTTTCCTTTTGTACACAAAAAGACATTTTAAATCCTAACGCTGGATCTGTAGGTAAAATTTCACTCGGGTTAGCTTCCTGCTTAGAGAGGTATTCACTGATATTCTTTAAACATTGTGTCACTCGTTCTTTATATCCCTGATTTTGATTGGGTATCTCTGAAAAATCTTTTTTCACCTCGACTTCATATTCTGTCTTTAATGTATTTAAGATTATTCTCATATGATGATCAAAGTCATTTTCTGAAAATACCATTTGAGACCACGGATCAACATAGAATGTGTTTTCACCCTCAGTTATTTTTACGATAGCATGATCTAAAAAAGCACAAGAGAAATGATAGAGTTTAATTTCTTCATTCCCTTGAAATCTTTCCCAAAAGTAATGTAAAAACAAGTTGGCCATATCATCACATTTACCAACTCTATTCTGTATACTTTCTGCTATTTTCTGAGCAGTGTTTCTAAAAAATCGCCAGTCTACTAATTGAACCCTATTTATCTCTACTGGCTCATCTTCAGCTGCTTCTATTATTAGCGGGACTTCAGTGACATAATGATCAACCTTATGTTTTTTAAGCAACTCAAATAAATATTCTGGCATTATTTGAAGAGAAGGTTTGAAGCGAGCAAAATCTTCTGTAAATTTTAAAAAAAATCGGTCTTCTGTTCTTTCATAAGAATGTTCCCAAGGGCGTTCGCTAATCGCAGTTGTAATATCACTCCATCCATCTGTTCTTTCATAGTCTGCCGAACTGTTACCAGATCCAAAAACAAGTTCATTTCTTACTAACTGCACAATTTTTTTAGAAAATTCTAATAAGCTCATTTGTAAATTCCTCTAAGGCTCAGTGAAAAATGATTCTTTAAAGCCAGAAGCCAAACGGTATCACACACAATGTTTGAATGCAAACTTTCTTTCTTAATAACATCATATACACACTCTTCAGGTCTTTTTTACAGAAATATGAGGGCGAGATAATCGATAAAAATAAAACACCTGCGCCGCAATAAAACCTACAAATAATCCAGCAACGGCTATCTCTTTCCACTGAAAACAAGCCCAAAAACAAAGGCCTGTGAGAAGTAGTTTAACCACTTCACCTCCATAAAATCTTCGTAGGCTTTCTTTCGCACAATTCATCTGCTTATTTTGCAAGACAATATAAGCAAATATTCCGTTCGCTATCCAGGGAATAGCCGCTCCCAATCCAAACGAGAGCCCCAATACACGATTCCAAAAGCTTAAGGCAATAGAGATTGCCCCCATCCATAAAAATTGCAGGACAAACGTTTTGATTAAACTTTGGGTGAATTTTAGGGTTGATAAAGAAATATGATCTAACACTGTTTGAATCATTCCTTTTGCATTACGCTTGAATATGCGCCAAGATCCCTTCTAATTCATCCAAGCTATTATAATGGATCACTAAACGCCCGCTGCCATTTTTGCCTGAGATCATTTGCACAGAGGCCCCTAATTTTTCAGCTAAAGTTTTTTGTAAGCGTAAAACATCCGGATCGAGTTTTGTCGTTATTTTCGGTCTTTTTTGAATAATCGCATCCATCATTTTCGAAATAAGCTGTTCTGTTTCTCTCACCGACAGCCCTTGACTCATCACATTTTTTGCAATCTCTAATTGTGCAGGACCTTTTAAACTCAACAAGGCTTTCGCATGCCCCACTTCCAAGCGATTTTCTTCTAATAAACTTTTCACTTCTTCAGACAAAGTTAATAGTCGCAGGGCATTCGTCACTGAAGTTCTTGATTTACCCAAGACTTCTGCCACTTGATGATGCGTCAATTCAAATTCTCTGGCCAACCTATCCATCGCTTTTGCTTCTTCTAAAGCGCTTAAATTTTCACGCTGAATATTTTCAATTAAAGCAATGACGATCGCTTTTTCGTTGGGTACTTCTTTTTCAACCACTGGAACAGTCTTTAAACCTGCCAGTTGTGCTGCTCGCCAGCGCCTTTCGCCCGCAATAATTTCATATTTGTCTTTTCCGTTTTTTCTGACCAAAATAGGCTGCAAAATCCCCTGTGATTTAATGGATTCTGCTAAAGACAAAATATCGGCTTCTTGAATAGCATTTCTGGGCTGATAAACGCCAGGCTCTAAGGCTGTAACATCGATCTCAAAAAGCTCCATACTGGGCGCTAAGGCCGAACGCGCAGTCGCTGCCGTACTTTCTTCAAATAAATGAACGCCGCCTAACAATGCTTCTAAACCTTTCCCCAAACTTCGTTTTTTCATGGACAAATGCTCCTTTAGGCTTCAAAGCTTTCTAGTAATGGCATCGATTTATGTTGTTTTAAAAACTCTCTGGCAAATCCCATATAAGCTTCAGATCCTTTAGAATTTTTATCATAAAGTAAAATGGGGATCCCGTGACTCGGCGCTTCTGCTAGTCGAATATTGCGCGGAATAACGGTTTGATACACTTTGGTGCCAAAATGCGCCACTAATTGTGCAGAGATTTCAGTCGACAATCGATTTCTAGGATCGTACATCGTTCGCACAATTCCTTCTATCATCAAGGCGGGGTTTAAAGTTCTTTTCACCTGTTCGATGGTGTTCATCAAAGCAGACAGTCCTTCCAAGGCATAAAATTCGCACTGCAAAGGAATAATCACCGAATCGGCAGCTACTAATGCATTCAAGGTGAGCATATTCAAAGAGGGCGGACAATCAATCACGATAAAATCATAATTTCCCCGAATGGAATGCAGCGCTTTTTTAAGATTACTTTCTTGCTGGGGTTTTCTAAGCAACGCTACTTCTGCTGCAGTGAGATCGCTATTAGCCGCTAATAAATCATAGCCCGCCCCTGTACGACGAATAATAGCTTTTTCGACTGCTATTTCCTCTTGTAAGACTTCATTGACTGTCGCTTCGGCTTTGTCTTTATCAATACCACTACCAACCGTCGCATTTCCCTGGGGATCAAGATCGATCAATAATACTTTTTGCTGGATAGACGACAGGGCAGCTGCAAAATTAACAGAGCTGGTTGTTTTCCCAACGCCACCCTTTTGATTAGCAAACGCGATGATTTTATTCAACACCTCTCAACCTCTCTTTTCACTGTTAGGCGCCATAAACACCAGCGAGCGAGCCGCATTTAAACCAGGCACGTTGATCTGTTTAATGCTTTCGATCGTCCAGCTTGAGTCAATTTCGGCGATTTCTGCGGGATCGATAACCCCTTTCATTGCCACCAATCGCCCTGCAGGCTGACAGAGATGAGCCGAAACTCGCACAAAGTCTGCCAGAGAACTAAAAGCTCTAGACACCACCCAATCAAAAGGCTGCTCTGGTCGATATTGCTCGACTCTGGCACAGATGGCCACGCTATTCACCAATTTTAACGATAGTATCATATGTTCGACAAAGGTCATTTTCTTTTGATTGCTATCCAATAAGACAAAGTTTTGAGTTGGATTACTAATAGCTAGGGGAATACCAGGTAAACCCGCCCCGGTCCCAACATCGATAATGCTCCCTGTGCTTAAATAAGGCGCTAAGACGAGGCTGTCTAGCAAATGCTTGGTCACCATCTCGAGCGGATCACGTATCGCTGTTAAATTGTGTACAGCATTCCATTTATGCAGTGTTTCAATATAAGTAACGAGTTTTTCCAGTGCCACATCGTTCTCGGCGACTTTTAAAACCGCCAATCCTTGCTGTAGCGTTTTAGTGAGCGCCTCTTTCTGTATCACACCCTTTTCCTCGTTTTTTTAGGTGAACCATCAATAATGAAATCGCAGCCGATGTCATCCCCGGAATACGAGCTGCTTGCCCTAACGTTTCTGGTTTTACGGCTAACAATTTTTCTAAAATTTCGTTCGATAATCCTGATATTTCCGAATACGCTAAGTCACTGGATAAACGTAAATGTTCATAGCGCTCTTGACGTAAAATTTCTGCCGATTGTTGTTCGATATAGCCTGCATATTTGGTGCGGATCTCAACCTGATCACGTGCGGCCTTATTCTGCAGCGTTGAACCAACGCCTGTTAAAGCGGTTAACGCATCATAGGACACTTCTGGACGACGTAATAAATCGAGCGCGCGAACTTCTTTTTCCAGTGGATTTTGTAAAATACCCACTAACGCTTTTGCAGCATCGGTCTCAGGCCTTACCCAACAGGTACGTAATCGTTCTAGTTCTTGGCTCACACTTTCTTGCTTTGCTTGAAATAACTGCCATTTTTCCGTGTTAATTAAGCCTAAACGATAGGCATCTGGTGTTAATCGCTGATCGGCATTATCTTCTCTTAACGTTAAACGATATTCAGCACGACTGGTAAACATACGATAAGGCTCGGTTGTACCAAGCGTAATTAAATCATCTACCAAAACACCTAAATAAGACTCATGACGCTCTGTTACCCAAGGATCTTTCTCTAAAGCAGAAGCTGCCGCGTTAATCCCTGCCAACAACCCCTGTGCACCGGCTTCTTCGTACCCGGTTGTTCCATTGATTTGGCCTGCAAAAAATAGCTGTTTTAAGTTTTTTGTTTCTAGGGTGTTTTTTAATCCCCGCGGATCAAAATAATCATATTCGATCGCATATCCAGCTCGCGTGACGTGTGCATTTTCTAATCCTCGAATCGAGCGGATCAGCGCCAGCTGAATATCAAACGGTAAGCTGGTTGAAATCCCATTAGGATAAATTTCGTGTGTTTGCAACCCTTCAGGCTCAATAAAAATTTGATGTGCTTGACGCTCGGAAAAACGAACGACTTTATCTTCAATAGACGGACAATAACGCGGGCCTACCCCTTCGATAACGCCTGTATAAAGCGGCGAACGGGATAAACCCGCTCGAATAAGATCGTGTGTTTTTTCATTCGTGTGCGTGATATAGCAAGATATTTGTCGAGGATGTTCTTCTTTTTCACTCCAAAAAGAAAAAGAGGGAATAGGGACGTCGCCCGGCTGCTCTGCCATCTTTGAAAAATCAATACTTCTCCCATCGATTCTAGGCGGTGTGCCAGTTTTTAATCTGCCCACTTTAAAGGGGAGTTCTCGCAAACGCTCTGCCAAGGCAATAGACGGCGGATCGCCGGCACGTCCACCCGCATATTGACTATCGCCAATATGGATTTTACCCCCTAAAAAAGTCCCTGTTGTTAACACAACCGCTTTTGCAAAAAAGCGTAATCCCCCTTGGGTGATGACGCCTTGAACAGTTTCACCCACCACAATTAAGTCATCGACTGCTTGCTGAAATACCCATAAATTATCTTGGTTTTCAACCACAGCGCGGATTGCTTGTTTGTACAACACCCGATCAGCTTGCGCGCGAGTGGCTCTCACAGCAGGGCCTTTGCTCCGATTTAAGACCCGACACTGAATCCCTGCTCTGTCGGCGGCGCGCCCCATGGCACCCCCCATCGCATCAATTTCTTTCACTAAATGCCCTTTCCCAATCCCCCCAATAGCCGGATTGCAAGACATTTCCCCAACCGTTGTTATATTGTGTGTTAGTAATAAAGTCCGCGCACCCATACGAGCAGAGGCGAGTGCTGCTTCCGTTCCAGCATGTCCACCACCGACGATAATCACTTCAAAATTAAACTGCTGATCCATGATTACTTTCCAATACAAAATTCAGAAAATATTTTACCGAGCAAATCATCACTCGACACTTTGCCTGTTATTTCACCCAACGCGTGCTGAGTTTGTCTTAATTCTTCGGCAACCAATTCAAGTGCTTTTGCTATTTCTAATTGTCTTTTTGCCTCTTGAATATGTTGTAGTGCTTCCGATAACGCTAATAAATGCCGCCTTCTTGCCAAAAAACATCCTTCTGTATTTTCGGAGAAACCAGCAACCTTCTTCAAATGTTCCCGAACCAAAGAGATCCCATCCCCTGTTTTAGCAGACACCTCGATCACAGTCGCCTCTGATAAGTGCGTGATTGCAGCCGATCCATTTAATTTATCGATCTTGTTCGCTAAGATAGTGATAGGGACTTTAGTTGGAAATTTTTCTATCCATTCCGGAAAAAGCGTTTTAAGATCAATATCATCTGTATTACTTTTATCAATCACAAAAATAATTTGATCGGCTAATGCGACTTCTTTTAACGCTCGTCGAATACCTTCTTCTTCAACAACATCGGCTTCTAACCTCAAACCTGCGGTATCCACTAGCTCAACTAATAACCCATCCAAAGAAATAACTTCACGCAAAACATCTCGCGTTGTTCCGGGAATATCCGTGACAATTGCTCGATCACTCTCTGTTAATGCATTCAACAAGCTCGATTTTCCGGCATTTGGCCGTCCCATAATGACAACCTTAATCCCTTCTTGCAAAAGTGATCCTTGTTGTGCTTTTTGCTGAATAGCTAATACTGCTTCCTTTAAATGATCGAGTTGAAAGCTTATTTTTTCTTGATTTAAAAAATCAATTTCTTCGTCTGGAAAATCAATCGCAGACTCAACAAACATTCGAAGGCGTGTTAATGTTTCTACCAGGGTATGAATTGCTTTTGAAAAATCGCCTTGCAAAGATCGCATGGCCGATCGAGCTGCTTTTTCAGAATTCGCGTTGATCAGATCGGCAACGGCCTCTGCTTGCAGCAGATCCATCTTATTATTCATAAAGGCACGAAAAGAAAACTCTCCCGGATTGGCTAAGCGGGCGCCTTTTGCAACTGCCGCGTTCACAAGATTATCCATAATCACTGGCCCACCATGACCTTGTAATTCTAAAACATCTTCTCCTGTAAACGAGTGTGGGCCCTTAAAAAATAAGGCGATCCCCTGATCGATAACATCACCCGTCTCGTTTAAAAAGGGGAGAAATTCCCCTTGTCTCACCATCGGGATTTTTTTTAATATTTGTTGTGCAATGTTTGGCGCAAGCTTCCCTGAAATACGCACAATACCCACCCCCCCTCGTCCTTTAGGGGTGGCTTGTGCCACAATCGTGTCAATCTCATTTTGTCCCATGACTCTTCGAGGCCAATTCTATCTTCCGCGTAATCATCCATTGTTGCAGAATGGATAACACGTTATTCACGAACCAGTACAACACTAATCCAGATGGAAAATTCAAGAACAATACCGTAAAGACAACCGGCATAAACATCATCACTTTTGCTTGAATAGGATCGGGAGGTGCAGGATTTAATTTCTGCTGAATTAACATGCTAGCGCCCATTAAAATGGGTAAAACATAAAAGGGATCTTTTGCAGAAAGATCGGTTATCCAAAGGAAAAAAGGCGCCTCCCTTAACTCCACACTCCCTAATAAAACATAATATAAAGAGATAAAAACTGGAATCTGGATCACCACAGGTAAACAGCCGCCTAAGGGATTAATTTTTTCTTTTTTATAAAGATCCATTACCGCTTGGCTAAACTTTTGTTTATCTTCGCCATAACGCTCTTTTAAGGCTTCCATTTTGGGTTGCAGCTTTCGCATATTCCCCATCGAACGATAACTACTGGCAGATAAGCGATAAAATAATGCTTTAATTAAGACGGTGACGAGGATGATAGCGATTCCCCAGTTATTGGTAAAATCAAATATCTGCTTTAGCGTCCAAAAAATAGGACGACAAATAGGCGATAACATACCGTAATCCACCGATAATTCTAAACCAGGCGCAATCGTTTCCAGATCTTCCATAATCTCTGGGCCAGCATAGAGTTGCGTGTTTAAGGTTTTTTTCTGACCGGGTTCGACAGAAACACTGGGTTCGACAATCCCAATACTTAAGATATTTTCCGATAATTTTTGAGCTTGATATTGATTAGTCGTTTCCTTATTCGGGATCCACGCACTCACAAAGTAATGCTCGACCATAGCAGCCCAACCCCCTAGAACGGATTGATCCATCGGTTTATCTGCTAAATCTTTAAAGCTTAATTTTTTATATGGTGTATCTATGGTGTGAATAGCTGCACCCGAAAAGGTTTGAACCCCTAGAAATCCGCCGCTTTTTTCAGCTTCTGGACGCCGTTTTAATCTTGCGTAGATATTTCCTTTATAGGGTTTTTGACCTTTGTTGTGGACTAAATAATCAACCGCAATCACATAAGAACCTGGCAGAAAGGTGAAACGTTTAATCACTTCGACGCGATCGCTGGTCGTGGTTTTAAGATCGACTATTAATTCTTTATTGTTTTCTATTAATTGATATTCGTGTTTTTCAGTTGAATATTTTGCTCGCCCAACCCCTCGTTGATCAGGTCCTTGTTCACCGGCTAATCCTGATTGTGCGACATAGTAACGTTGGTGAGAAGTATCAAATAAAATATATCCTTGTCCAAACGTTTTTTGATTTTCGGCATATTGAGAGAGGATTAAATGGGTAATATCACCACCCTGTGGATCAATTTTTAAATCAAACACATCGGTTTTAACATGAATTAACCGTGACTGATGAGGTTCTTGTTCTGTTTGATGCGTGTTAGAAGCAGCATCAACAGAATTCTTTTGCTCTGTTATCTGTGGAATTTCAGCATCTATTGCAGCAGTCAGCTCTTTTTTAATGTTTTCTGAATATTGGCTGGTTTCTTTTTTATTTGGATAATCTTCTTGCCAAGCTTGATACAAAAGCATCCCGATAAGCCCGACTGCGGCAATCAGAAAAAATCGAATATTTTGCGTGTTCACAAGGGCTCCTTAATCAATAACAGGATCATCACCACCCGCACTAAAAGGATGGCAACGACTAAGTCTCTTTAGTGCTAAAAAACTGCCTTTCCATAAACCAAAACGACTGAGTGCTTTTTTAGCATAAAGCGAACAAACCGGATCAAAACGACAGCGCTGCCCTAAAAGAGGGCTAAGGCAATACTGGTAAACACTAATAAGTGTGATTACCCCTTTTGCCATTGCTTGGCTAAGTTTTGCCATTGCTGTTCCAGCCGTTCGTATAAAATTTGAGTCTTTTGATTGGAAAGTCCACATCGTACCAGGACGACCACATCCAATCCAGCCAAAGTCACCTGATTATGTCTAAAGCTTTCTCGAATGAGTCGACGAGCCCGATTTCGATGCACGGCCTTGCGTTCAAAGCGTTTAGCCACAATAAGCCCAAGGCGTGGATACTCACGCTGATTAGGGCTTGCTAGTACGGTAAACTGTGACGTCTTCGATCTGAACGGCTGTTTAAAAACAGCTTGAAATTCTGCGGGGGTTTTTAACCGCTTGCTTTGAGAAAGTTCAAATTCTTTAGCAGACAATCCTAGACAGCCAGCCGTTTACGGCCCTTTTGTCGTCGTCTTTTTAAAACTAAGCGACCACCTTTGGTTCGGCTTCGGACTAAAAATCCGTGCTTTCGCTTTCGGCAAATTTTACTTGGTTGATATGTTCTTTTCATTCCGTCCCCGAATCTTCGTCTTTAGCAAGAGAGCTCTGTACTCTAACGAAAGCTAAAATACTTGTCAATCGTGGATTTAAGGGAAGCTCATTATTATTATCTTCAAATAAATTGAATAAAGATAATTGTTATTATTAAAGGAGCTTGTTTCTGTGGGTAACTTTATAAAACTAATATAATTCAATGTGTTAGTGTTATTTTAAACCCTGAGGGTAACCTCTGTTTAGTCTTGTGGATAAAATGGGGATAAGTGAAGGTTTGGGGTTTTGGTTATTTTTATTTAGGTTATCCACAGCCTACAGCTTAAGAAATCCGCCTGGTTATACACAGGATTTTGTTTGAAAGTTATTTAAATTATTTTAGTCAAGTCAGGGCTAGATCTACTGTTAAGACCCGTATAGACTGGTCTCTTCAAATCAGACGCTTCAGAATATTTGGTAATCAAGCATAGGGGTTCACAGTGGAGCTTTCTTTGTGGCAGCGATGTCTACAACGTTTGCGCGAAGAAATTCCGCAGCAGCAATTTAGCCAATGGATAAGTCCGCTTCAAGCGGAAGAATCAATAGATGGAATTGTGTTGTTCGTGCCTAATCAATACGTGTTAGAGGGTGTTACCAGAGAATACCTGCAAAACATTCAATCGGTCTTGACACTCCTGAAGCAGGGGCAAAACACCCAAATATCCCTGGTGGTGGGCGTTAAAAAGCCGCCTATTGTATTCCCTAAAGCTGGTGTCGCAGCGCAAGTTAAAAGCGCAACAGAGGAAGGTCGTCTCGCAGAACCTCATCAAAGCAATTTAAATTCCTCTTTTACCTTTACCAGTTTTGTCGAGGGAAAATCTAACCAGCTGGCCCGGGCGGCGGCTATGCAGGTGGCTGAAAATCCAGGAGAGGCTTATAACCCCTTATTTTTGTATGGAGGGGTGGGATTAGGAAAGACCCATCTGATGCAAGCCATTGGGCATTATATTTTAACTAACCCCAAAAATAAGCGGCCTGCACGCATTCTTTATCTACACTCTGAGCGCTTTGTGGGAGATATGGTTAAAGCGCTGCAGGGAAATGCGATTAACGAATTTAAAAAGCGGTATCGCAGTGTTGATGCCTTATTGATCGATGATATTCAGTTTTTTGCGGGTAAAGAGCGATCTCAGGAAGAATTTTTTCATACCTTTAATGCTTTATTAGAAGGACAGCAGCAAATTATTTTAACCTCCGATCGTTATCCTAAAGAATTAAGTGGGATAGAAGAACGATTGAAATCTCGTTTTGGGGCAGGGCTAACGGTTGCGGTACAACCACCAGATTTAGAAACACGTGTCGCTATTTTGATGAATAAAGCCGAGCAATCTCAAGTGTTTTTACCACCAGAAGTTGCGTTTTTTATTGCGAAACGCATTAGAGCAAACGTGCGTGAATTAGAGGGTGCTTTGAAGCGAGTGATTGCGAATGCACACTTTACAGGGAGTGATATTTCCTTAAGTTTTGTTCAAGAAGCTTTAAAAGATTTATTGGCGTTGCAAGAAAAATTAGTGTCGATTGATAATATTATTAAAACAGTTTCTGAATATTATAAGATCAAGGTTTCTGAATTATTATCAAAACGACGCAGTAGATCGGTTGCAAGACCAAGACAGGTGGCGATGGCTTTATGTAAAGAGTTAACGAATCATAGTTTACCTGAAATTGGTGATGCTTTTGGTGGGCGCGATCATACGACTGTGTTACACGCGTGTCGGTTAATTAAAGAATTGGTTGAAAAAGGATCGGATATTGCCGAAGATTTTTCTAATCTGGTTCGAATCTTATCGACCTAAGGGAGTGAGATGCGTTTTACCATTCAAAGAGAGGCTTTTTTAAAACCACTGAGAATTGTATCTGGGGTGGTGGAGCGTAAACATACCCAAACCGCACCGGTTTTATTGAATGTCTTTATTCAGGTGAATGAACATGATTTTTCTCTCACTACTACCGATCAAGAAGTCGAGTTAGTTTCGAAAGGGGGGTTAGATGAGCCTGCGCTCGAAACAGGTGTTACTACGGTTCCTGTTCGAAAACTGATGGATGTTTGTAAGGCGTTGCCAGAAGGGGTAAAACTTTCTTTTATTGAAGAAGAAGGGCGAGTTATTTTAAGAGCAGGCCGCAGTCGTTTTACTTTATCAACACTCCCAGCAGCCGATTTTCCGCACTTAGATGAAATGAGGGGCAGTTTTGAATTTTCCACCCAAAAAAAGCAATTAAAAGCACTGATTGAACAAACCTGTTTTGCGATGGCAGAGCAAGATGTTCGATATTATTTAAATGGAATGTTATTAGAGGTTAAAAATAATCATATTCATGGTGTCGCAGCCGACGGCCACCGTTTAGCATTTGATAAAATCACTTTATCCCATTCTTCGTCAGACAATTTGCGGGTAATTATTCCCAGGAAAGGTATTTTAGAATTACAGCGTATTTTAGATGACAGTGATGAAATTATTAAAATTATTTTAAGCAGTAACCACCTTCAGGTAACAACAGCCGATGTGCAGCTTAGTTCCAAATTACTCGACGGCCGTTTTCCGGATTATGAAAAACTGATTGCCTTTACTGGGAATAAAGTTTTTTTGAGCCAACGCGAAAAATTAAAAGAATGTTTTCAGCGAGCAGGCGCGCTTTTTAGTGATCGCTTTCGAGGGGTGCGTTTGAAATTAACCTCAGGCTCTCTGAAAGTTTTAGCCACTAATTCAGAGCAAGACGAGGTTGAAGAAGATATTGAGGTTGAATATAGCGGAGAAGATCTTGATATTGGCTTTAATGTGAAGTATTTAATTGATTTTTTAAATGTGATCAAAACAGAAACCGTCCGTTTTACTTTTGCCGATTCCAACAGTAGTGCGCGTGTGGAAGGGGTTGGGGAAGAAGGTGGCATTTATGTTATTATGCCGATGAAGATTTAGTTAAACATCCACTAATAAAGAGCGGTCATGCAGCTTAACTCGTTAAGCATCTCTAATCTCCGAAACCTACACAGTATTCACCTCGATCTGCATCCGCATTTTAATATTATTTGCGGAGAAAATGGGAGTGGAAAAACAAGCCTTTTAGAAGCAATTCATCTTTTATCCACCGGACGTTCTTTTAGGGCTAAACAGGCCAAACAAATTATTCGTTTTGGGCAGAAAGCCTGTTTGGTTGCTGGGGCTGTTTCATCCATGAGCGATACTGGTAGGGCTACTCGGATTGGAGTAGAGCGGCTTTTAAGCGGTGGTATTAAGATTCGGGTGGCTGAGCAAGATTGTACTTCTATTGCCGAACTAGCTAAAAACCTACCTTTACAGTTGATTAACAGCGAGAGTTATTGTTTATTAGAAGCCTCTCCTCAGTATCGGCGACAATTTTTAGATTGGATATTGTTCCACGTGGAACAATCTTTTTTCCCGGTCTGGCAAAGATTCAAGCGGGCACTGCAACAACGAAACGCGGCTTTAAGGGCGGGGCGCTCGTGTTCACGTCAAGATGTGAAGGCTTGGGATAAAGAATTAATTGCCGCGGGTACTGAAATAGATGAACAAAGAAAAAGAATTGTGAAAGAATTGCTGCCTGTTTTCACAGAAAGTATTAGATCGTTATTAACATTTAAAGACGGACTTAAAATACAGTACTTATCGGGTTGGGATAAAGAGCAAAGCCTAGAAGAGGCGCTACTGGAGTCTTTTGAGCGTGATATTGCTTGGGGGTATACGACCGTTGGCCCACAAAAAGCAGAGCTTGAGTTTTGGGTAGATGGGCTACCTGCTAAAACCTTGTTATCCCGGGGACAGTTAAAACTTTTTATTTGCGGGCTTTTAATGGCTCGTGCCACATTGCTTGCAAACAAACAAGATCGGCGTTGTTTGTTTTTGATTGATGATTTAACGTCCGAGCTAGATCATAGCGCCAGTGCGCACTTATTGGATGCTTTGTTTAAATTGGGCAGCCAGGTGGTGATTGCTTGTATTGATGGCGCGCCGTTGGTGCAAGCCTTAGGGGATAGGGGGAGTGCCTGGTTTGAAATGAGGGAAGGGGTGCTGCGGGGGTTGTAGGAGCCCCCCCTCATCCGGCGCTACGCGCCACCTTCTCCCGCAACGGGAGAAGGATAGGAGGCGTTACGATCTTCTTATTAAAGAATCTTTAAAAAATATTACATTCTTCATAGAGAGTTGGGC
>Ga0302315_10000297_pt1 | contig 59622 bp, 55 predicted proteins | sample III_Palsa_N3_1_FD_200532 | JGI IMG/M metagenome (GOLD analysis project Ga0302315, IMG submission 200532) | Peat permafrost microbial communities from Stordalen Mire near Abisko, Sweden - III_Palsa_N3_1 | ecosystem: Environmental > Terrestrial > Soil > Palsa > Peat permafrost | place: Sweden...
ATAGCATTTAATAATTAATGCAAGTTAAGAAAAATACATTAACAATAATTCAACCATTATTCCAAATCAATGCCCCACAACCACCCCGCCGCTTGCCTCAATCGTTTTCCCAATCATCTTTCTCCCCACAACTAATATAAAAAACGCTACTAAAGTCGACCCCGCCATAATACCCGCCATTGGCGTGGCGCTCTTGCTGTCAAAAAAGCTTACGCTGAATGAGGCCAGCGCACCAAGCCCCAATTGTAGCGCGCCCATTAAGGCTGATGCCGTGCCGGCGTTTTTTGTAAATGGTGCCAATGAAAGCGCCGAAGCATTGGGGCTTATAGTGCCCACGCAGCATAATAAAATGAAGATCATACCAATGGTACTTTCAAGTCCGAACCAGCCATTTATAGCGCCAATTACAAAAACGATTGTTGTTGCTAATTGTACAGATAGGGCGGTGAATATAATTTGCTCGCTCCTGAATTTTTTCATCAGCAGGTTATTTACCTGGCTCGACCCGATAAAGCCTACGGATAGGCCGGCAAATATCCACCCAAAAGTTTTAGAGCTTACCTTAAACACCTCCATAAAAACCAATGGCGAACCAGAAACATATACAAACAACCCTGCAAAGGCAAACGAGCCTGTAAGGGCGTAGGTGTAAAATTGCGGCTCTTTAAACACAGCCCAAAAGTTGTTGATTATTGGTTTGGGCTTTAATGAATATGCCGGGTCGGGCTTATAGCTTTCAGGCAGCGCAAAAATAACAGCCAATAATATTAATACGGCTAATACCGCCAGTATAACAAAAATAATGTGCCAGTTCCAAACGGCGGTAACATACCCGCCAACTGTTGGTGCGATCATAGGCGATGCACCCAATATCAATATCAGGAACGCGAATATTTTTGCATTGTCTTTTACCGGGAAAATATCTCGTACCATAGCCATTGATGCTACACCCGCCGCGCAGCTGCCTATGGCCTGTATAAAACGAAGCAATATCAGGGTCTCGATGCCGGTAGAAAAAAAACAGCCTATTGATGTAACGATATAAAGCGCCAACCCAACATATAAAGGTTTTTTACGTCCAAATCTGTCCAGCAACGGGCCGTATAAAAGTTGCCCTAAGGCAATCCCTACAAAAAAACTGGATAATGAGAGGGAAACCTGGGCTGTGGTAGTATGGAACGACCTGGCAATTGCCGGGAAACCCGGCAGGTACATGTCAATTGAAAACGGCCCCAGCGCCGTTAGCGAACCTAATATCAGTATGGTAAAAAAATAGCGTTGTTTGGTCATGGCAAAATGTATCCCGGGAAAAAGTTTTCAAATATCGCTTTTTGACTTAAAGGCCTTCCATAATAAAAGTAATATTATTCGCACGCCAAAGAGGAATAAGCATATTTAAATTCAAAGTATACTAAAGATCATTTTTTTTAATGATTACATAGGAATTATATAATTAACACGCTATTACACTTTAAATAATATATATTTGTTTACGAAAAAGACCCAGCCCATCCAATTTCAATTAGCCAATCCGTTGTGATATACTTTAACCGCTTTTTCGACGTTTTTAAAACCGAATTATGTCAAAGCGTATTTTAATTTTAGACGATAACCAGGACATACTGGATATCGTACACGAAACTCTTACCTACGAACAGTTTGATGTAAAAAGCACTGGCGAAAGCGCTGATGTTATACCATTGGTTGAAGATTTTAACCCCGACCTGGTGATATTAGATTACCGTGTGGCCGGTACCAATGGCGGCGAGCTTTGTCGTCAAATTAAAGCGCACCCAAAATTCAGTGGTACGCCCGTAATTATTTTTTCGGCTTATATTAATCACCAGGATGAGCTTTTTGCATACGGATGTGATGCCATAATTAATAAACCGTTTGACCTAAATGAACTTGTTGAAAAGGTGAACAGCCTGCTTTAAACTTCTCCCTGTATTATCCTTATCATTTATGAATTATATTTATTTATAATATAATATATCTTATTTCTTGTTTTACAGTAAATTATCGTATAATTAAAAAGTTTTTAAATATTTAAAAACGTAAAACATTTTATAGTTATTAATGCTTATTATTGTTTGAATTTAACAACATTTACCAAATGAAAATTTTTATAGCCAAGCTTCCGTACCAATTCCAAGAAGCTGAAATCGCAGAATTATTTGCCGCTTACGGCGAAGTCGCCTCTGTTAATTTAATTATGGACCGCGAAACAGGCAGAAGCAAATGTTATGCTTTTGTTGAAATGCCAAATGATGAAGAAGCATCAAACGCGATCACTAACCTTGATGAAAAGCAAATTCTTGACAAACCAATTGCTGTAAGCCAAGCCAAAGAAAGGCCTGAAAGAACCGGCGGCGGTGGTGGTGGCGGCTTCCGCAGTGGCGGCGGCGGCGGTGGTTATCGTGGCGGCAGCAGCGGCGGTGGTGGTGGTTATCGTGGAGGTAACAGCGGCGGTGGCGGCGGCAACTACAGAGATAAAGGAAATGGCGGCGGCGGTGGCGGCAGCTACAGGGATAAAGGAAATGGTGGCGGCGGCGGCGGTAGCTATCGTGATAGGGGCAACAGCAAAGGAAATTCAGAATATTAACTGACTGAGCAAATTAAATATAAAAAGCCGGTATGTGTAAAATCATACCGGCTTTTCTGTGTGCGCGCCCGGCACGGGCGCGCACACAGAAAAGGGCCTCTTTCGAAGCCCTTTAATTTTTATCAAATTCAGTTTAATTGCATTTCCATATCCGGTTTGGATACATCGGTGAGGGCAACCTTGCCCCGTTCTTTTCTTAGTATCCTGTTAAAGAGCGATATCTCTCTGTCAAACAAAAAGCGGAAGAATAGTTTGGTCCACGACTTATGATAATAAAGCGTGTCGTAATATTCAGGTGCTGTTTTCTTTATTTCAGGTAGCTTGTTCCAGGGGATAGACGGGAAATCATGGTGTTCGTTATGGAAGCCTACATTAAAAGCAACTTTGTTCAAACCGCCATAGTAGCTGTAAGTTTCCTGCTCAACACTGTGGGTAAGATAATGCTCCTGTATCCAGCGTGCGCCAAGCGGGTGCAGACCGACAGAGAAGGAGAAGCTTAACAATAAGTAAGCAACTGCATGCCATCCCATAAAGTACGCAATAGCAGTTGTGAAAATAATCTGTGCCAATACATTAAATAAAATCCATATATCAAATGTCTGTATCTCTCTCAAACGCGATAAACGAAATACCTGGAAAACCGGGTAAAATAACAACCACATGGCTTTACCTAAAAACGAATTGTTGATCAGCTTTGCTTCCCACTTGTTGGGCAGGTCAGCATCCAACTCATGCACACCCTGGAAAGAGTGGTGCTTAATATGATAACGTTCAAAAGAAATAGAGCTTGGGAAAATTTGCGGCAGATTGGCAAAAATGCCTGCCCAGCGGTTAGCCGCCCGACTTTTAAACAGCAACTGGTGCGCACATTCATGTATCATTACAAACAGGGCATGATCTGCAAAGGCACCCAATAAATAGGCTGCGCCAAATATCCACCACCAATTTTGGTCGCGCAAAAACCAGGCACCTGCAACCTGGAATGCTACAATGCCAATGATGGCAAAAATAGTGTTAGGATTTTTACCTATCAGCTTCCTCAAATTAGGAAACTGTTTCAGGATCTGCTTGGTACGTGTACGGTGCGGCTCGGCAATCTCAGAATAAACAAAATCAGTCTTTTTCATAAATTTTATGAAGATCAATAGTACAAATCATTTAGGGGAAACAATTTGTAATTTAACTTAAATTTAAATAACTTAATCTTCAATAATAAATATAATTTTTTGAAATTCAAGCCACTATTTTATTGTAGCTTGTAAACCAATACTTTAAAAGAATTTGGCACAGGTGTGCGTGAGCCTGCTACGGTTGAAGCAACACTCAGATATATTTTATGTGTTTTGGTATCCAAAGCCATTGTTTTAGCGCGTGTTTGTGTTGCCAGGGTCTGAATTACAGTGTATTTATCTGCCGATTCCTGTTTGATGATGGTGGTTGTTGCATCGCCATTTGAGCAAAATACCAGCTTGGTTTCAGCATCGTATGCTACTGCGTCAACGCCCGCGCCGATAGGAACTGTTGCTACTACCTTACCGTTTAGAACATCCATAACCTCTAACGCTTTATTTTCACGGCATACTGAAAATGTGCGGTGATTCTTTTCATCCAAAGTTATACCTGTAGGGCCGCCACCTGGCGCTAACGGGTAGTTTTTAATCACCTTTAAAGTTTTTACATCAATTACGTTCAGGCTGTTTTTATCTTCCAGGTTATTATAAATCAGCCCCTTACCGTCAGATACTGCAAATTCAGGGCCGCCGCCCAAATCAATCGTTCCAACTTGTTTAAGCGTATTGGGGTCAACAACAGATGAGTTTTTGCTTTCGCCGTTAAAGCTGAAAACACGGTCAGAAAAAGGATCGTAAATAATCGCATCAGGGCCATTGGCACCTTCCAGCGGAATAGTAGCAACGGTCTTTAATGTTTTCAGGTCAAAAGCCACTACTGCGTTTGCCTTGCCATCGCTGATAAACCCGCGGTTGGCTTTATTATCAATGGCAATACCGTGTACGCCTTTCATATCTGCTATTACGCCAACTTGTTTTTCAGTGGCCAGGTCAACCACGTTAACCATAGTGCCATGTGAGGCATATAGGCGGTTGTTTACCTTGTCGATAGATACATAATCATAGCCGCCGTCGCCGGTAAGGTCGATGGTTTTATCCAATACATAGGTTTGTGCATGTAATGCTTTTGGGGCCAGGCTTATTAAAAGCATAGCAGTTGCAGTTAAAATGATCTTTTTCATTTGATTTTTTTTGTTTAAATATCTTTTAAAATTCTGTATAAAACTTGTACTTATTAGGCTTGAGGTTCATTTAATTCCTCGGTAGGGCTTACGCTTTTACGGTATAAAATGCGCAGCATACTTGGCAATACAATCAATAATAAGGGTAACGCTATCAAAAACCCGCCTATAACCGCTATTGCCAATGGCTGATGCAATTGCGCACCGGCCCCAATACCCAACGCCAACGGCATGAGCGCGATAATTGCGCCAAGCGCGGTCATTAATTTAGGCCGCAAGCGGGTAGAGATCGAATAAATTATCGCCTCATCTACCGATTTCTCCAATGCGCTATCCTTAAATTGTAAAAAAGTGAATATGGCATTTTCGCCAATAATACCTACTATCATGATCAGCCCGGTATAGCTGCCCACATTTAACGGCGTGTGCGTAATAAACAGCGCCAAAAAGCTGCCGGATATACCCAATACCGCAATGACCAAAATGAGCAACGCTATTCTGAATTGTTTGAACAGGAATAGTATCACTCCAAATACCAATAAACTGGCAACCACTAAAATAATAAGTAATTCCTTAAATGATTGCTGCTGCTCGGCATACGCGCCACCATATTCCACATGATAGCCTTGAGGCAGATTTACCTTTTCGTTGATGTTTTTCTGAATTGCCGGGACAACCGAACCCAAATCACTATTTTCTAAACGCGCGGTTATAACACCCATGGACTGTAGGTCCTGCCGGTTAATTTCAGCATCGCCCGGATATAATTCAATTGTTGCCAACTGGTCAATTGGCATCAATTTGCCGCTGGGTAAAAACACATTCAAATTTTTTAAGTTGTTGATACTTAATGAACGGTTGCCCGGGTAAACCATACGGATATTTGGGAGTTGCAGTGGTTCATATAAATTGCCCACCACGTTGCCCGATAAAGCAATTTGCGCCTGCGATTGGAGGCTGGCCGGTGTAATATTGTATTGCGCAAGCTTACTATAATCAGGTATGATACTCACCGACGGCCCCGCAATTACTATCCCGTCAAACACATCGGCAGTACCTTTTACCGCAGCAACCTGGGCTGCAATTTGTTTAGACAAAGTTTTGAGCACGTTTTGATCTTCACCAAAAACCTTGATCTCAATAGGTTGCGGCGATTCCATCAGGTCGCCCAGCATATCGGTAATAACTTGGCCAAAGTCGATAGTTAACGCGGGTTGAGTTGACGATACCTTTTTGCGGATGTCGCTGATCACCTCTTCGGTAGTAGCTTTATGGCCTTTTTTTAATTGTATCAGGTAATCACCCCGGTTAGGCTCGGTAATATAAAAACCCATTTGTGTCCCGGTACGTCGCGAATAAGCCTCTACCTCCGGATCTTTGGCAATTATTTTTTCTACCTCACGTAACATCCTGTCGGTTTCTTCTAATGAGGTACCCGGCGGAGAATTATAATCAAATACAATACTGCCTTCGTCCATATCCGGCAGAAAGCCGGTCTCCAGCTTTGAAGGGATGATGACTATAACGGCAATCATCGCGATAATTATCGCGATGCCCAAATATGGGCGCAGGATAAAAAATGATACCCATTTTTGCTTTTTTACGGTGTGTATTTCTTCTTTTTTGTGTTTGCGGTTGTCGCGGCTAAGCATTAAATAAATAACCGGCAAGCCTATCCACGTCACAAAAAACGAGCATACCAATGTAATTATCATGGTATTGGTCAGCACCTTAAAGTAAGCGCCGGCTACACCTGTCATTAATAAAAATGGTATAAAAATAACAATGGTGCTGACAGACGACCCTAACATTGCCGGGAAGAGATAATCTATCGCTTTTTTTAATAACCGTCGTGTAGGTTCGTCAGGGTGTTCTTCGTGGGTGCGGTGTATCTGCTCAACTACTACAATGGCATCATCTATTATCAGGCCGATGGACGCTGCAATAGCGCCAATGGTCATGATATTAAAAGTATAACCTACTGCATACAATACAATAATGGTCAGGAATAAGGTAACCGGGATAGTTATCAAGATGGTAACACTCGCTTTAAACGAGCGTAAAAATATAACCGCTACAATAATGGCTAATAATAACCCAACCCATACGCTATCGGTAACACTTTTTATTGATTCGTTTACAAAATCGGCCTGTACATAATAGGGTTTGATAGTTACATCCTTTGGTAATTCTTTTTTCAGGGCAGCCACCTTTTTCGCCATATCATCTGATAGGGAAACCAGGTTGGAATTAGGTTGCTTTATTACTGCTATCAATACGCCATCATGCCCGTTGGCGTTTATTTTGGTGTATTCTATCCCTTCGCTTATCTGTACATCGGCAACATCTTTTAACTGGATGATCCTCTTTTTGTTATTGCTGATAACCAGGTTTTCCAGTTGTTGCTTATTGTTTACTGTAGCATCCGTAACAGTCAGGTAAAGCATTTTATAATCAGCCAGGTAACCTTCGGACTTGATGAAGTTGGTGGCCGAAAGCGCTGCACTTATCATATCGGGCGTTAATGATAGCTCGCTCATTTTTGCCTTGTTCAAAACCAGCCAATATTCCTTGGTTTTGCCGCCAATAACCCGAATTTCTGATACACCCGCTACCTGTGATAAAAATGGTTTTACAGTAAATGTCGCTATTTCCTTTAACTCAATAGGTGAGCGCGTATGACTTTCAAGTGTATAACCACTTACCGGCAGGATAGAGGGGTTCATCTTCTCTACCGATATGTTTACATCCGCAGGCAGATCACCCCGTATTTTACTTATTTGCGATTCTATTTGCTCCTTGCTTAGGTCAATGTCCGCGCTCCAGTCCATATAGGCCGATATTTCGGCGCTGCCACGACTGGTAGTGCTTCTAACTACTTCCAGGTCGGGTACCTGTTTGATAGCATCTTCCAACGGCTTGGTAACCGTTATCATCATTTTGTTTACCGGCTGCAGGCCTTCATCAGCAATGATCTTGATCTTAGGAAAGGTAATTTCCGGGAATAATGATGTTTGCAGCTTGGTATAAGAATATACCCCGCCAATAATGATGAGGAATAAAACCAGCATTAATGGCTTGCGGTGCGAAATAAAAAAATTTTCCGCTTTATCTACCCGGTCTATCTTGTCCGCCTTTGCCATTATTGCATAATTTTAACTTTAGCCGTATCTGCCAGCCCATAATTACCGGTAACTATTATCTTATCCTGCGCCGAAAATTTAGGCGAAAGTATTTCAACCCGGTCGCCGGCCTCAATACCTTTTTTAACCGGGGTTTTTACAGCCGTAGTAGGATTGATAAGTTTCATTACCCAAAACTCTGTTTGTGTTTCATTTGATAATATGGCCGACTTTGGTAAAGAAGCCGCGTTGCTTTTGGCCGATTTAATTATACGGGCCTTAGCCACCAGATTTTCGGGTATAGGTTTGTCGCTGTTTACTTTTAGTACGATGCTTTGTGTTTGTGCCACGGTGTCAACCGATGGCATGGACGAGGTTGCCCGGCCCGTCATTTTAGTGCCGTCAGGCAAAGTAAGCTGTACATCTTGCCCATCCCGCACATATGCCCGCAACTCATATGGCAGTTGCAATAAAAACACAAAACTCGAGCGGTCGCTTATCACCGCTAACTGGTCGCCATCCTGCACATAATCGCCTGTCTGGTGATTTAGCTGGGTAACATAACCATGCTCATTGGCTTTTATTTTATTCTCGCCCGAGAATTTAAACGTGGTATCTAAAATATTGATGCTGTTGCCAATACTTTGCGCCTCTTTGGTTTTTATAGTGAAAAGCAAGTCGCCCTTATTTACAAAACGCCATAATTGGGCACTTACCGTTTGGATGTAGCCATTTGCATTTGCCTTAACAAACCCTTTCTGCAAAAAGGCCGAAGAAGCGTTCAAATCAATATAATCAACCATTGTGCTGTCGTTCACCGTGGTAACGGTAACCGGGGTTATCGCTTTTACAGCAGTATCGTCATCATCGTCAGCAGGCTTATCGGCACCGCTTTTGCATGAGAACAGCATTGCGCATATCCCTATCATCAAATAAACAGGGGTGGCACGAAGTTTTGACACGTTAGGATACTTCATAATTATTTGTTCCAGTAATTTAACTGATTAATGAGTTGCAACCGCGCAATGGTAGTTTGCGTAAGCAGGTTTTTTACAGCCAGGTAATTGTTAACGGCCAGTATAAGGTCGGCAATTTTAAGGTCGCCGGTTTGCAGCAGTTGCGTATCAACTTTTATCAGGCTTTCGGTATATTTTATTTGTTCGTTTATTTGGGTTATCAGGTTTTCGTTTTCTTTTATCTGCTGGTCAAGCTGCGCTATTTGCTGCCTGTACTGCACATCAAAAAACGATTTATAATATCGGCGCGTATCTTCTTCTATTGATAGTTTCTTGTTTACAATTTTGCGTTGCCCGCCATCAAAAATGGGCACTGTAACGCTAAAGCCAAAGCTGGTACCAAAGTTTTTATAAGGCTGATAACTAAAGTCCGTATTATAACCACCATCGGCAAAAACATTTGCTTTGGGTTTATAATTCAAATCAAGCAACTTGCGGTTATTAACCAGGCGCAGGCTGTCAATTTTATATTTGGTGAAAAATATGCTGCCGTTAATGTCAGCAGGCAATGTTCTTTGCAAACCGGGGTCGCTCAGTTCAACCATGCTTGTATCTGCAATGCCGGATAGATAATTTAAAGTGGTATAATCGTTTTTATATTGCAGCCGTGCCTGCAAAGCCAGCAATTGCTGCTGTTTTAAGGTTACCAAAAAGGTTAGGTAATCGGTTTGCTTATAAGTGTTTGCGCGGGTGAGGTCTTTAAGCAATCCTTCTTCTTTAGTCAGCAGGTCAACAACTTCTTTGCTGAATTTAAATTGCTGCAGGCTGCCATAGGCTGTAATATACTGCGCGGTAATGGCCCTTTTCAGGTCCTGTTCAGACAATTGCACCGAGTTGGTCAATGAGTCGCGCACTAAACTAATAGCCGCCAGTTGGGTGTTTAGATTTTCCTTGGTGATGATAGCTTTATTTACCCCCACCAGCGCGCTAAATGTTTGATTGTTGGTTATTGATCCTGCATATCCGTAACCGCCTATAACCGGCGCAAATAAAGCGCCGCTGTTGCCATTTACCTGTGCCTTTAAACTGGCGCGTAACCGCAAGCTATCTAACTGGCTTAAAGTTGATTGATTTTTAAGATCTTTTAATAACGGGCTGCTGGCTTTTGCCACCTCGAGGTAATAACCAAGCGAATTGGTTTGCGCCAGCGATACAGAATAAGTAAGTATGCATAAAATTATGCCGAATAACCATTTCATCCAGGTTTGCAAATAGCTTTGTTTTTTAGGCTAAATTAGAATTTAATTCTGTATAAATTTGGGAGAGCACCGGTTATTTAATGGTGTGTTTTTATTATTATTGAGAAAAAATTAAAATTATGTGGTGGATATACGCTTTGTTATCGGCGCTGTTTGCGGCGTTAACAGCCATCTTTGCTAAGATAGGCATTAAAGGAGTTGATACGGATTTGGCTACAGCCATTCGTACGGTAATTGTTTTGCTGCTGGCCTGGGCCATTGTTTTTGTAAAAGGTACTAACTATACCATCGGTACGCTTACCAAAACAAACTGGACATTTCTCATCCTGTCGGGATGCGCTACCGGCCTTTCATGGATATGTTATTTTAAGGCGTTGCAATTGGGCGAAGTTTCGCAGGTTGCTCCGGTAGATAAATTGAGCGTGGCGTTAGCAATTATTTTGGCGGCAGTTTTTTTAGGCGAAACCATAACTGTGAAAACAGGCATAGCCGCAGCATTGATTATTACAGGTACGTTGATTTTAATATTTTAACGTAGGCCAAACTATTAGGCTAAAGTGTTTAAAAGTTCAGATTTAATTCAGCATCGCCCAGCACTTTTGCGGCGTTTATTACTTGAATTGATTTGATGAGAAATTTTTTTGTTAGCTGTTTTTTTATTTTTTTATCGGTAAGTGTTTATGCACAAGGCAATAACCCGGCCGGAAAAGTTACCGGCAAAGTTATTGATGCCGAAACCAAATTGCCTGTTGATTACGCAACGGTAAGTATTTTTAAAATGGGCAGCACAAGCCCTTTTAATGGAATTATTTCTGATGCTAAGGGCGGATTTATACTTAAAAATATCCCCAACGGGGAATATACCATAACTGTTGATTTTGTAGGATATAAACGTAACACTATCGACCATGTAGTTATCAGCAATACTGCAAATAGTATACTGTTACCCAATATTTTACTCGCGCCTGTTCAAAACCAGCTAAAAAGCGTGGAAGTTGTCGGAAAAACGCCCACGGTTGAAAATAAGATAGATAAATTGGTTTATAATGCTGCTAACGACCTGACATCGCAAGGAGGTGTTGCTTTGGATGTGCTGAAGAAAGTGCCGATGGTAAGTGTTGACATTGACGGCAATGTTGAATTACAGGGCGATGCTAACATCCGCTTTTTAATAAATGGCAAACCCTCCAGTATTTTTGGTGCCAGCCTGACTGATGCCCTGCAATCAATCCCTGCAAGCCAGATCAAAAGCATAGAAGTTATAACAAGCCCGGGCGCTAAATATGACGCGAACGGAACCGGCGGTATTATAAATATAATTTTAAAAGATAATAAAGTAGAAGGTGTTAATGGCAGCGTCAATCTTTCGGCAGGAACCCGATTAGAAAACGGTTCGTTTAATTTAAATATCCGGAAAGGGAATTTTGGTGTCAATACATTTTTTAGCGGTAACGACCAATTAAGCTCAACAACTATTAATACCACCGACAGGCTCTCATATAACAACACCCGCGACACCATTACCCATTTATCGCAAAAAGGCAGCAGCGCTTTTGTAAGAAGCGGGTACCAGTCGGGCATGAATTTTAACTGGAGTATAACGCCGAAAGACGAATTAACAGCCGGTATTGGTTTTAATCATTTTAGTAATCACACAAATGGTATAACCGGCCAGGAGCAGCAGATGATGCTTCCAACAGGAAACGTTTTTTCTGATATTTTAAGTTCGCGCTATGCGGATACCCGCTCAAGTTCAAATTCAACGGACTGGAGCCTTAGCTATAAAAAAACGTTTAACCGGAAAGACCAGGAACTTGATGTGTTGTATACTTCAACATCCGGAATAAATAATAGTAATTTTTTCCAGCAGCAAGATTACTTATCGGGCGGATATCCGTCTTCCGGTTCAATGAGCAGTAACCCCGGCACGGATAAGGAAACGGATATATCCGTAGACTATACGCAGCCCTTAAATAAAGATTTTGCTATTGAAACCGGGGTAAAAGGTGTGTTTGAAAATTTGAGTAACACGGTAAACACGGACACACTTTTGAACAATAATTCGTTTGTGCCTAATCCCAAACAAACTTACGGGTTTAATTATAGCCGCAAGGTTTTCGCTTATTATATCTCGGCAAACTTTTCATTATTTAATGATTTTATAGAGGGCAAAGCCGGGTTACGGGATGAATATACTTATACCACAGCTGATTTTCCGAATACGAATATACCCGGCTATAATATATTAGCTCCATCGTTTGTTATTTCGCATAAACTTGATCAAACTGAGTCTATCAAAGCAAGTTATACTTATCGCATTGAGCGACCGGATTATGGCGATCTGAACCCTTTTTATAATATCAGCGATCCGCATAATATCAGCACCGGCAATCCTAATTTACGTCCCGAGATAGGGCATAATTTCGAAATGGGTTATAACAAATCGTTTGATAATGGCGGGAACGTTTATATGGGCGCCACTTACCGTTATAATACAAACGATATACAGACCTTCACTACCTTTGCGCCGGTATTGAATATTGACGGCACGGATTATTCAAACGTATTTTTGAGCCAGCGTTTTAATATAGGCAGGCAAATTGCCGAAGGGGTAAACTTATTTGGTTCATTGCCTGCTGGTAATTTAAACCTGCGCAGTAATATCCAATTGAGCGAACGAACTAATGAAACACCTGGATTGGCAACAGTGACCGGTTTCTTCGCCCGTACAAATTTGAATGCCACTTACCAGTTTGGGCATGATGTGACAGCCGAGGCATTTGGTAATTACAATTCATCTCAAAAGAACATACAGGGTATTCGCCCGGCATTTTTCTCTTATAATTTCGCGGTGCGAAAGCAATTCATCAATAAAAAAGCCAGCATTGGTTTAACTGCCGCTGATCCGTTTAATCAATTTATCGACCAGCGGGCAACTACATACGGGACAAACTTTAACCAGTCTGCCTTGCGCGCGGTACCTTACCGTACTTTTGGTATCAGCTTAAGCTATAAATTTGGTAAGCTTGAATTTAAAAAGGAAAAAGAGAAGGATGATAATAATGATAACGGATTACAGGCCCCGCCTGAAAATTAACACCTTAACAATTATGAAGCCAACTGGAATGGCCAACCAGGTGAAGATAATTCGGTAACGTTTACCCTGTGTATTTATCGAAATGTAAAAGCCATTAAGATTGACGAATTGCCTGCAGCTGTGGTACCGTATATTGCCGCAAACTATAAAGGCGCTAAAATAAAAGAAGCCGGTAAAGTAACCAATGCCTCGGGTAAAATCATGTACGAAGCGGAAATAAAAGGCCGCGACCTGATCTTCGGCGAAAAAGGGGGCTTTATAAAAAAAGACTAAGCTTTTTGTAATCCGGCAATCAAAAGGATTATTATTGTATTTTGATTGCCGGATATTATTTTGACAGCTAACCCCGCTACCACCAAATCGCCTAAACAACTCCGCATTGGTAACGCCGTGTTTTTCTTTATTTCGGGGTTTGGTTATGCCACCTGGGCCTCGCGCATACCTACTATACAATATCAGTTACACTTAAACGAGGCGCAACTGGGCGCGGTTTTATTTGCTCTGCCCATCGGGTTGATGTTTACCCTGCCTATAACGGGCCGGTTACTAAGCGTATACAGCAGCAGGTCGGTATTGCTTTTTGGTGCGTTGTTTATCAATGTGGTGTTAAGTTTTATCGGCCTTACCGTAAATATTTGGCAATTGGCTATTACTTTGTTTTGCCTTGGGTCGGCGCGTAACCTGTTAAATATATCCAATAACGTGCAGGCGGTAGGCGTGCAAAAGCTGTATCAAAAATCAATTATGGCTACGTTTCATGGTATATGGAGCCTGGCCGGATTTTCCGGCGCTGCCGTTGGCTATGTAATGGTTTATTACAATATAGCCCCTAAATATCATTTTTTGGCAGTAAGCATAACATTATTGCTATTCTCTGTTTATTTTTTCCGGGATACGCTTCATGAAAGGCCCGTTCCGCAACCACGCAGAAAGCTATTTTCGTTCCCGGAAAAAGGGCTTTTAAGATTTTCCTTTATCTGCTTTGCTTCCATGGCCTGCGAAAATACTATGTATGACTGGAGCGGCATTTACTTTGAAAAGGCGGTGCATGTGTCTAAATCTACCGCTACGGCGGGTTTTGTAGTTTATATGGTAGCCATGACGGCTGGCCGGTTCGCCGGCGATAGACTGATCAACCGTTATGGCAATAAAGCTATCCTTAAATTAAGCGGAATATTTATCCTGACCGGATTGATGCTCGCAGCATTGCTGCCCTATGTGGCTACATCAACATTCGGCTTTATACTGGCAGGATTGGGCGTATCCTGTATTGTGCCGATGGTTTTTCAGATGGCTGGCCGGTCAACCACCATGAACAGCGGCCCGGCGCTGGCTTCTATATCCACCATTGGATATATCGGATTTTTATTAGTGCCGCCTTTTGTTGGTTTTGTAGCGCAGGCGGTTAGTTTAAGGTTGTCATTCGGCATAATAGCGTTACTTGGCGGGTTAATAGTTATGCTGGTGAGAAACTTAGATGCCAGTAATTGATTACTGCATAATAGCAAACTATTATAGCCAAAGGTTGTTTATAAAGTAATTTAACCACAACCAATATGGAAACCGCCGACAAACATTATAAGTTTATAAACAGCAAAACCGGCTATACCATTTTTTACCACACCTTAAAGAGCGATATAAGCCCTGAAAAAGTTAAAGAAGAGCTGGAAAAAGTAAAGGCGCAGGTAGCCATAAAAAATGAAATTTTTGCCGACACACTTTATTGGGAAGAGATAAAGGAAGAAGAGGCAAGTAGTGAACATTTGCATTAGTCCGCTCTAAATCTCCTTCAAGATCATCAAGTAAGAGAGAAAGCAAAGAAAGAATTAATATCGAATAATGAATATCGAAGTTTGTGTCTTGAACTTAAAAGACTTCATTATTCATTGTTCGATATTCATTTATTCGATATTTTTTAAGACATCATTCCTTAATGGCTTAGAGGAGGCATCTAAAACCGCCTTCCTATTATCAACTTAACAATCGACCTATCCGCAGTTTGCGAACCTATGCCATAGCCAAAGTTAACCTCCCAGTTGGGGTCAAAATTCAAATCGCCGGCCACAAATATCTGGTGGTCCTGTTGCGAAACAGGGTCGGGCATTAAAAATGGGCCTGTGCTGCCGTAATATTCAAATCCTAATGCCACAACTTTGGTAACATCATAGCTCATTTTTAGGTTAGGCGACCATATCAACCCCCGGTTTTGGTCGGGCCCCCTGAAACTTTGATCAACAACGGGGTTAAAAGATATATAGGTTTTATCTATTTTTTTATCAATGATGGGCCTTATTTCCAGCGATGCCGTATTAGGGTCAAACGCGGCTTTTTGAAAACCAAATTCAACCGACATACTTACACCAACCGGCCATTTCCAGGCTTCGGGTGCGGTAACCCTGGGGCGGATATGTGAACCTACATAAGCGGTACGTCCGTCGCTGCCAATCGAGTTAAAAATATAAAATCCGGTTTCAAACCAGCTATTCCAACCGTGTGTTATCTCTATAGTTTCATGCTGCACATGATTGGTGGCCAGCATCCCGTATTGATCGGTAAATTTACTGCCGCTAAGCGTGTTGTTGCTGTGCAACTCAACCATGGTATGGCCGGAGTCGACAAGTTCAGCGCCGTAAACTTGTATCTCGTAATTATTCTGTGCTTTTAGTTGCAGGCAGGCAATTAGTAATAATGAACTCAATAATAAATGTTTAAACATATCCCGTAGGTTAAAATCAGGATGAAAGTAGTGTTAAAATTTGTAGATAGCATGAAAAAAACAACTGCCACAATATTTATACAGAATTTAATAATAGGTTTACATTATTATGATTCAAACAGACAAAAAAGCCACTTTTGTTATCCAAAAAGTACAGCCGGGTTTGCTTGGGCTGATGGACGGCTCGGTATCAACGTTGGCTCCAATTTTTGCAACGGCAGGCTTAACCGGGCAGCCAATTAAAGCTTTTTATGTAGGCCTCGCAGCCTCGCTGGGTGCTGGTATCAGCATGGGTTTGGCCGAGGCTTTGTCTGACGACGGGAAGGTAACCGGTCGCGGCAGCCCTATCGTACGGGGTGCTATCACCGGTTTTGGCACCGCGTTGGGAGGGATGTTACATACTTTTCCATTTTTGATCCCAAATATTCAACGGGCGCTTCATTTGGCCTATTGCGTAGTGGTTTTTGAATTATTAAGTATCGCGCTTATCCGTTACCGGTTTATGAAAACACCGTTATGGTCAACTATATTACAGGTAATAATTGGTGGGGGGATAGTTTTTGTTTTAGGTATATATTTAGGTAATGCGTAAACTTTTTTAAATAAACATGGCTATTATTGAACCAACCCGTAAGGATATACAAAATTCACCGGCAATTAAAAAGTACTCATCGTCTTTGCGTTTATGGCATTGGGTCAATGCCATTGTTATCAGCGGTTCGTTGCTTACGGTATTGTTAAATGCTACGTTGCTAAAAAGCAGGAATGATTCACCGGTCATCAAATCGGCTTTGCAAAATGCCGGTGCCGTAGTTACGGATAAACAGGTAAATTCAGCCGCTCACGACCTGAGTGACAAAGTATGGGACATTCATGTTTATTTTGGATATGGGTTAGCGGCACTCTTAGTATTCAGGTTGGTTTTAGAGTTTTTTCAATTGGCCGATCAAAAGTTTATCCGGAAACTAAAATTCGCGTATGCAGATTATTTTAAAATCAAGAAACAGCGCGAAACGGCCTTGCACGAGTTTAGCGTAAAATTGATCTACTCGGCATTTTACCTGCTTCTGGTAATCATGGTAGTTACTGGATTGTTTTTAGCCTTTGAAGATTTTTTCGCACCTTATAAAGCCATCCGGAGTTCAGTAAAGGGTGTGCATAACTTTTGCATGTACCTCATACTCGCCTTTATTGTTGTCCATCTGGCCGGCGTATTTTTAGCAGAAAGGAAGGACAGCAAGGGCATTGTTTCGGATATGATCAACGGGGGAGGGGAGTAGATTTCGGATTTCGGTATGCCGCCGCTAAAGCTAAGGCATCCAAAGGATGTTCGATTTCGGATTTTGCTTTATTCACCCTACAGCAAAAATATCTTCAACTCATACGGGCCGGATTTGCCCCAGTTTTTCATAACGTCTTTTAATTCATCATATACCTGCTTACGGTTCATCACTTTTCCCTTTTTTGGCGGTACAACGGCAGCAGGCGGTATGGGCACGTCTGTCACCTTCGTGGCAAACCAGGTCATGTTTTCATGCGGTAATGAAACGCCCAATATCATTCCCGGCAAACCGTTAAAAGATTCCGGACCGCCAAAAACTGGTATTTTGTTGGTGTAAAATGCCACTACATATACCGAGTCCATGATCAATCCATTAGCACGGCGGCAGGTATAACCGGCTATCTCGCGGGTTTCATCGGTTATCTTCCATTTTATTTTGCGTACGCTATCCTTTATTAAATAGCCCTCATCATAAACTTCTTTATGAATAATATTGGTGCCATTGGCAATATCAGTATAGGTTATATTGATCTGGTCGGCATAAACATCGCCCATTTTCCTGGAGGCATCTTCAGGAACTACCGGCGTAAATAAACTTTTATTATTGCCAAAAGTAAGCGTGCTTTTTAGCTTTTTAAATTGGGGGTTATTTTTCTGGTAGGCCTCAAATGCCATTTTCTCAAAGGTATTATCATCATCATCCATATCCTTTTTGATGACTGCATACATATTTACAGTTTTTTCATATTCAATGGTACCGCTGGTAACAAACCTGGCCTGCTGGGCAAACAACAGGTTATCCGCTAACACAAAAAAGGTCAATGTTATAATAATAGTTTTCATATAATTATTTCTTATCAGGTGTAGCCTCGGTAGCGAAACTGGTAAAGTCCCAACTAACAGAAAGCATAAAATATCTTTTTATACTGGTAGATGTTGTTTGTGTAATAGTATTGGCCACAATGCTGCGGCTAAAGTTTACATCCTGGTTAAACAGGTTATTAACCGCTAATGATAGCTTAAGGTTATCTTCCTTAAAAAATGTTTTATTAATGCTGGCATTCATAATAGTGCGCTGGTTGGCATCAAGTGCTTGTGTTTTTGCTGTATATAAATACCGCGTGTCTGACGCTACCTGGAACTTGCCGGGCAGGTAAACTTCTGCAAAGCTGTACAGGTTAAACCCGGGCGCGTTATTATTGCTTTGGGGCTGTAGCGAAAATTCATTAATGGTATATTGCGGGCCGCCCGAAACATAAAAATCATATTTCTTCTGCTCATATTTTTGAATGTTGATCCCGCCCGAATAAGTGTCGGTTTTTGACATATTCAACGCGCCGTTAATATAGCTGTAAGAAATACTGCCGTTGGTTGAGGCATTTAACCCCACACTTAGGTCTATCGGTTTTATTTTCCGGCTCGACTGGGCGTATACTGAGTAATTATACGGGGTTTTATTAGCCAGGTTTAAATACTGGATGGTGGTTTTGCCGGTTGTGAAGTCGGTAGTAGTATTGTTAACTATGGGGTTGGATGTAAACGAGTAATTAGCACCTCCATAAATTTGCTGGCCGCTTATAACCTGGTATGAATTATAATACGAGTTAAACCTGTTGGTAAACGACGGCTTTAAATCGGGATTGCCCAGGGTAATATTCAGCGGATCGGTATTTACCTGCACCGGTTGTATCTGGTCAATGGTAGGTTGTGTTGAACTGCCATTATAGTTGAGTGAAAATGACTTTTGCTGCGAAAATTTATATTGAAAATTAGCTTGCGGAAGCCAGTTTATAAAATCGCGCTTATAAATGGTGCCTCTTATCTCATCTGTTTGTTTAAAATCAACATCCGAGGCCTTGGTGCCGAAGTTAAAAGTGGCCTTGCCCTTTTTATAGTTAAATATGGCACCAACCTGGTTAGTGAGCTGGTTAAACTGGTAATTGTTGCTGTACGTATTATCTAAAACGTTATACACGCCTGGCGCAGATTGGTCAAACGACTTTTTGTCGGAGTTGCTGTTATTTATAGCCAGCCCGTAGTTAAATACAATTGACAGCGTTTTTGATAGCGGTTCGGAGTAGGTGATATTGCTATTTATGACTGAACTAACTGAATTAATAGTCTTGTACTGGTTTGTTGCCTGTACACTATCCAACCCACCCAATTTATTATAATAATCAACTGTTGATACCAGGTAGCCATTGGTTTGATTTTCATTATACGCCTCACTGATGTTCCAGGAGAAAGTGCGGCGGGGTTTTTTAAATTTTTTAGTGAATAAGGCGCTGGCGTTAAATATTTTTTGCGTACCGTTGTTAACAATGTTACGGTTGCTGCGGTTTACCAGCGTATCATTAGTATTGCTGGCGGTTTGGTAGGTATTGTTTACTTTAAACGTTTTTATAGTGCCATCGGCGCTTATTTTTAAGGTAGTTGAAGTGTCAATCTTTACCTGGTAACTGGCATCCAGCTTTTGCCTGAACGCGTAGTTGTTGAAACTCTGGTCCGAGGTGCTGTTAATTACCGAACCTGGCAAGCTTTGCTGTGTTTGGGTTGTGGTAACCCCGTCAACCTGTATCGAGCCAATTTTATAATTCGCGTTGATAGACTGGCTGTCATCCTTGCCCCATTTACCATCATAATGCAGGCCGCCTGTACGCGCCAACGGAAGCCCTTTGCCATTATAGGTGCCGTCATACGAATCAAGGTCATCGCCGTTACTGTTAAAATAGATGGATATGCCGCCATCATCCCCAATTTGCACGTTACTGCCCGATGTGCCCAATTTGCTGTTATCTTCAAATCCAAGGCCCGTCTTGCCGTCATTAGCTACCGTGGCATAAGCCGAAAACTTCCATTTTGCCTTAAATTTATTATAAAGCGCCTGACCCTCGTAATAACCATCGTCTCCTGCACCGCCGCTCAGTTTTCCAAACGCGCCGTTCTTCTTATCCTCCTTTAGTTTAATATTGATGGTTTTTGTTTTTACGCCGTCGTCAATACCGGTAAATGTGGCCTGGTCGCTTTTTTTATCATACACCTGTACTTTGTCTACCATATCTGCGCGTATATTTTTGGTAACCAGGGTAGGATCGTCGCCGAAAAACTCCTCACCGTCTACTAATACCTTGTTCACCGCCTCGCCGTTAAAAGTAATTTTACCGTCCTTATCCACCTGCATGCCCTGCATTTGTTTTAGCAGGTCCTCAACTTTGGCATTGGGTTGTATTACATAGGCCTTGGCATTAAACTCTGTTGTGTCGCCTTTTACCTTTATGGCCTTTACCTCACCCTTTATCATCACTTCCTGTAAAATTTTTGATTTAAGGCGAATATTGATGTTCCCGAAATCGTGTGTAGTATGGGTAGCATCAAGCGTAAATGTTTCTACGTAATCTGCAAACTCGGGATAAGTAACTAATAGTATAAACCTGCCCGCAGGCAGGTTGTTGATAGCAAATACGCCGTTATCACCGGCTATAGTAAACTTTACAAGAATCGAATCCTTAGCGTTTAGCACACTGATGCTGGTGTTTACCAGGTTAAGCCTTGTATCGGTATCAATTGCAGCGCCTTTGATAGAATAGGGGCTTTGGGCAAATAATGATAAAGAGAGTAAACAAAAGGTCAATAGAAGCGGAATCTTGATCTTCATGTGAATGATTTAGTATTCCGAATATATAACTATAGTTTTAGTGTTTTATTGAATTTAACATTTTTTAACAAAAAATCTGTCTGAACCACGATTTATAGGATTTTTCACTTATGGTTTGTTTTTAATGGTGTTCAAGAAGGCTATGCCGTTTAAGGATTAATAGAATGCCCGGGCAGGAATCATGGCTATCCTTAAATCCTATAAACCCAAATTCAGACAAATAACCTACTTCGTTATCAAATAAACCTTATCCAGCACCTTATACCGGTTGGGCTTATTAACAAAATCAGGCAGGATACGCTCCTGCGGATAGTTTTGAAAAGATTTAATTACTTTAAATGTGATATGCTTTTGTGTAAGATAATCTATAGATAGCTGGCTGGCATAAAATACGGCGTTGCTGTCGGCCTTGAAACTGTTAAAATCTTCCAGCCACAGGTAGTCTATTGGTTTATTGGTATAAAACTGGAAAACATTATTCTCCTTTTTTAACGAGTACAGGTGCCATTTAGCAAACTCCGGCTGATTAACATATCTCGCAGCGGTAATTTGCCCGTTATACGATGCTACTTCTTTATAAAGCACTGTTACCAAATAAAAATTAGCAAACAAGGCAGCGGTACAATTCAGCAAAAAAACACGCTGATGATTTTGTTTGACCTGGGTGAATATCGCCAAAATAACCAGGAAAAACATAGCTGTATCTATCCCAAAAAAAAAGTTGCCACCAGGTCGGAGAAAATAGTTGATCACCATTACAGCCAATGGGAACAAAATGATATAGACCCACTGGCTTACCAGCCTGTATTTTGTTCCGAAACGGGAAAGCTGCATATAACAATAAGGTGCCATAATAATAGCGAACAGCGGGAAAACAGCATTAGTGTAAAACGGAAGCTGGAAACGGGATAGTGAAAACAGCAACAGCAGCAAAAGGCCGCCGCTTAAAGTATAGTATTCCGCCAGGCTTCTTTTCTTGAAAATATCACCCACCCGTTTATAAATCGCGTAATAAAACAGCAGGCACCAGGGCGCGAATGCCCATAGCAGGGTATGAAGGTAAAAAAACAAGTCGCCACCGGCTTTTTGGCTAATGGGCCCTGTATTTGCAAAACGCCCAAACTGGCTGTCCCATAAAAACCATTTAATGCCCGAAACATGGTGCCTTTCAAAAACTAATTTTTCGGGATGCAGGTCAAACTGGATATACAGCGCGTAAAACTCAGGCAACGTAAAAATTAATGTAAGCAGGAACAGCCCTATAAATTTAAAGCTGAACAAATTCCAGAATTTTTTCTGAAAGATAAGCTGACCAAGCAATCCGCCATAAATGGCTGTTATTACAAATATGCCCTTGGTCATGATAGCGCAGGCAGTAAGCAGGGCGGTTAAAAGCAGGTCGGCAAAGCTAAAACGCTCTTCCAAACACGCTATGTGATAGATACTCCCTATAATTAACGCCAGCAGGTAGGGCTCGGCCCGTACATCGGTATTGCCCATTATTGCATATTGGGCGGTCATTAATATAAGCACTGCTATGGTTGCGGCTTCAGTACCGTAAAATTTGCGGGCAAAAAGCCAGGTGTACAAAAGCCCCAGCATAAAAAACAATAAGGCAGGCAGGCGATAGGCCCATACACTAATGCCAAATACCTTAAAGCTTAAAAACACCATCCAGAACGGGAAGTGCGGCTTATCAAGCCAGTCCTGGTTATAGGTAAACAGTTGAAGAAACTCTTTTTTGTAGACCAGGTTTTTAGCTATGGAGGCATAAAGACCGGGGTCGTCCGTAAAAAAATTTACGTTAATGCCCGCTAAATTTACAAGCAGCGCCAAAACAAACAACAACAGGTAAAATAGTTTCAGCTTATCCTTCATCAATTAAAATAAAGTGTAATAATAAGTTTTTTGGTTGTTTGATATGAAATAATAAGTAAACAAAAAAGCCCATACCTCACGGCATGGGCCAAAACTCACAACAATTGTTTAACCTTTCGGTCAATTCCTAACTGCAATGTGATTCTGAATTAAATAACGTATTTATTCGGGTTTTTGTTTTATTTGTTGTGAAATAAATCATTCCATATATGTTTCGCCGGGCTATGCCCGACGCTAAGATATCAGGTCCCTTCAGGGCCAGCAGAGCGGACATATAGTACTGAAAGGACGCAATATACAAGCGATGGGCATAGCCCATCGAAAGGACGCAAAAAACCGGCGATGGCATAACCCATCAAAACATATTTAATATAAATTTTATGTAACAAATCAAATTTCAACCTATCTTTATCGGGTAATCAATCATAATTAAAAATTATATGAAAAAAGTATTTCAATTTAAGTCAATGGCTTTCCTTGCTGTTGCACTTTTAGTATCAACATTTGCTTCGGCGCAAACAGCCCCGGCTTTTAAACCTAAAACTGCCGTAAACGATAGCGCTAGCGGTAAAATAGGCAACGCGATGGTTAGCATTAAGTATGGCGCACCATCATTACAGGGCCGTAAAATATTAGGCGCAATAGAGCCTTACGGTAAGCCATGGCGGGCGGGTGGCAATGCAGCCACTACGATCACTACAGACAGGGACCTTACTATTGAAGGTAAAAAACTCCCGGCGGGTAAATACAATTTGTTTATGACACCGGGCGAAAAAGAATGGAAAGTGATGTTCGATTCTTTTACACCAGGTGAGTGGGGTATTAAAAAAGATGCTTCAGACCCACGAGGATACTCAGCCAACGAAGATCCGTCAAAAGATGTGTTAGTGGCAACTGTTAAACCTAAAAAAGCAGGCCCAACCGAACGGTTGAAATATGTTATTACCGACAAAGGTTTCTCATTAATATGGGAAGATGTAGAAATACCCATTGCCGCAAAATAACATTCATTTCATGAATTAAACGAAAAAGCTTCCCGGCAACCGGGAGGCTTTTTTTGCATATAAGCCTATATTTGTAATTATGCGCTACCGGTCCAGTAAAATGATATTAAAAACCAAGCTAATTACAATCGTGATCTTGGTGCTGGTGATTTTTTTGCTGATGCTATTTTCTGCCCACCCGTGGTTAGTTGAACGCTACTATTCCGAGGGGCTGTATCCGTTTATTTGCCGCGCATTACACCCGGTTTTAAACCTGTGCCCTTTTAGCGTGGGCGATATATTATATATCATAACTGTTTGCTACTTGATTTATGCGTTAATCAAGATAGTCCGCCTGTTATTTAAAAAAGAATTTAAACGGTTGCTGATTTTGTTGTCGGGGATAACCATCGGGGTACAGGTAGCCCTATTGGTTTTTTACCTGTTTTGGGGAATGAACTATTTTCGTCCCTCGGCAGCCGACCGCCTCAACCTGCGCGATACCGGCTATACCACCGCGCAACTAAAAGTTGTTACCTGTAAAATTATCGACAGCGCCAATATCTGCCGCGCCAGGCTCACGGATGCGGATATGAAGCAAAACAACAGCGCTATCTACCAAACCGCTATAAAAGCGATACTCGCTTTATCTACCGATTCTGCCAATTTTCGTACTTATAGTCCCGATATAAAGCCTTCTTTATTAACCCCCTTGCTTAACTATTTGGGTACATCGGGTTATTATAACCCGTTTACTGCCGAGGCGCAGTTAAATTACCAGGCACCTTATTTTGAGCGCCCGGTGGTGGCGTGTCATGAAATGTCGCACCAGGTAGGGTTTGGTGCCGAAGATGAAGCAAACTTTGCAGGATTTTTGGCAGGGATAGCTTCAAAGGACAGGCTATTAAGGTATTCAGCCTACCAGCTTGCGCTTGGCGAATGTATGCTGGCGCTTCGCTACCGCGATACAACCGCCAATAACGAACTAAAAAAGCGTGTATCAGCAACGGTACGCAGTGATTTTAAGGCACAGCGCAACTATTGGTTAGCCTACCGCGGTAAGCTGGATGAAATAAGCAGCTTTTTTTATAACGATTTTTTGAAAGCCAATAACCAACCCCATGGATTGGATACCTATAACCAGATGGTGTTGCTGGTAGTGGCATGGGATAGGAGGGAAGGCAGTGATTAGAGATTAGTTGATTAGAGATTAGGAAAATGGCTCGTGCGAAATCGATTGGCTATGAACCATGATCTATTGCCTATCAACTAAAATACTATATTTGAACTATTAAAAATGAAAAAACACCTCCTCATTTTAATTATATTCTGTAGCTGTATAAAAACATACGGGCAAAGCATCAGCCTTTTAGACCTAGCTAATTTAACCAGTTTAAAAAGCAACCAGGTTGATGATTATTTTATTAACGGCAGGATATTTAAATTGCAGTATGGCGAACAGGTAAATGATTTTTTAGTAAAACATTACCAGGTTATCAGCAAAACAAATAAACAGGAAACAGTTTTAACCGGAACCGGTTTTAAGGCCGCCAGCGGGGTTATATTATATACTGTCAGCTATGTAACCAACGATCCGCAAAATATTATTAACCTCATTAATCAAACAAAAAATGTTGCGCTAAAACTCACATTCCAGGGGGCCGACGAAACCAACAACATTTATATTTATGATAACTTTCTGTATCACGTTATATTTAAGCTAACCTTTAACCAAACTGCCGGGAGTGTTGATATAAGCCAAAAACAGGTTTTTGCGCAATAAGGGCTTCGTTTTAGGATAGGTTGTGATAAGCCTGAAAACCTATAAATATTGACTGATAACCTGCTGCAATTCGCCCGCCTGCACCACGCCGCTTTGCCGCCATTTTTGCTGCCCATTTTGAAATAGCATTAAAGTAGGCACACTTTGAATTTTATAGGCGTTTGCAGCCGATGGGTTTTTATCAATATCAATTTTAATGATGGTAACCTTATCGCCCAGGTTATGCTTTACCTGCTGCAAAATTGGCGGCATCATTTTGCACGGCCCGCACCACTCGGCCGAAAAATCTACCAGCACCGGTTTTTCTGATGCTATAATTTCCTGGAAATTTGCCATAAGCTATGTTCTTTTATAACACTGCACCATCTGCTGTAAACAGTAACTGGTTTTTACCGGCCAATGCCGAAGTGGCGTAGCCGTTATTATTGATATACAGTTTCTCGTTTTCGGCAGAGATGCTTAAGTTACCGGTTTTAAAATCGCCAAAAATACGTATTACCGATATGGGGTCGTTTACCTCAAGCTCAGCAACAATATTATGTTCAAGCGCCATTGCCGAGTCGGTATCCAACTGTTGTATATTAATGATCAATTTACCATCTGGTCTGAAAACTTTGACACTATCGCGATCTTCGGTAAGATTGAAATCCAACGGAAACTCTCCGATATTATTGATCAGCTTAATTCTTGCGCCATTTGTATCGTTGATCTCGAGGTCGACTGATAATACCGAACCCGGCACCTTATCGTTATGCACCGATTTAACCCTTAAAACCTCACCCGAATGTTTACCATCCGAGTAGCTGATAATTCCGCTGGGTACGATAAAAGCGTTTGAACCCATTATAAATGCACATTTCATGGTTGTATTTGTTTATATCATACTAATACAATTTTTGCCTGAAATGTTTTGGTTTTTGGAAGAATGGTTGACAGTTGGTTGTTTGGGTGAGTGGTTGATCAAGTTAGATTTGGTTAAGGTCAACTTGAAAGCAGAATGATAGGGTGCTGACAAACTTGTGTCACCACTTTCTTCAAACATTATACCGATATTTGTATATCGCACTTGTTCATACAAGCAGGTAATACTGTAATTCTCAAATCATAGCAATCTTAGTTCAGACAGTTTTTTGTAACAATAATATACATAAACTGAAAAAACAGTTGCATAACTGAAAAAACAGTTTTATATTTGGTTATGGAAGAATTAACAAAAACCGAAGAACGGGTAATGCAGATCATCTGGAAGCTTAAAACGTGCTTTGTAAAAGACATTATTGATGCCATGCCCGATGACCCGAAGCCGCCATACAATACCATTTCGTCGGTAGTGCGGCTGCTGGAAACCAAGGGCTTTGCAGGGTATAAAGCTTACGGAAAAACACATGAATATTTTCCGTTAATATCCAAAGCCGAATACCGTAAGGCATCGTTTAAAAAAATCCTTTCGGGTTACTTTGACAACTCGGCAGAAAGCCTTTTTTCGTTTATGCTGAAAGAAGACCAGATAAGCCAGGAAGAAATTAATAAGATCAAACAGATCATCGATAAAAACAAATAGTATGGGCGCTATAACCTACCTGTTGCAAGTAAGTGGCTGTATGGCCGTTTTCTACCTGTTTTATTATTTATTATTAAACAGGTTAACATTTTTTACCATCAACAGGTATTACCTGCTGGTCACGCTGGTATTAAGCTTTGTAATTCCAACGCTTACCATACATGTGCGCCAGTATGTGCCTTATACGCCCATAGTGCAACGTGCCATACAAGCAAGCAACCTGCAAAGCTTACCTGTTATAGCCTACCCGACTCAAAGTGCCACTGCTACCGCTACTTCTGTTATAAACTGGTTATTACTATTAAAAGCAGCATACCTGTTGGTTGCAACGTGCCTGTTTGGCAGGTTAATAATTATGCTCCTTGGTTTCTTCGCCAGGTTAAGGCATAAAAAGGTTAAGCGTGTTGGCCATATCCATATTGTTCATGGCAATAAAAAGTTGACCAACGGATCGTTTTTAAATTATATCTTTTTAGATGACGAAGAACTTAACCCCGGCGAAATTCAGCAGGTAATAGCGCACGAAATGCTGCATGTAAGGTTAATGCACTCTGTTGACAGGATATTGGTAAAAATTGTCCAGATCATACTATGGTTTAACCCGTTTGCCTGGCTGTATGCCCGCTCAATAGAAGAAAACCACGAGTTTGAGGTCGACCGCGAAATTGCCAGTTCGACAAATAAACTGGAATATGCCGACTTACTGCTGCACCTGTCCGTAGCCGCCCAGGGGATGATATATAATAACTTCAGCAAGGTGCCGCTTAAAAAGCGCATTATTATGCTGTTTAACCAGCCATCAGCAAGGGTGAAAAGATTGGTATATATATTGGTTATACCTGTGTTGATGCTGAGCTGCATGGCATTTGCAACATTTAAAAAGGATGATAGCGGGCAAACTATAATTGGTAAATTAAAAAAGCCGGTTGAAAAGCTTATAGCTACAGCTCAAAACTATACGCAAAACATCGCAGTTAAAGTAGCCCAAACAGAGGCAGCTCGTAATAATGAGATTGAAAATAATACGGTAATACCTTTACCGGTTGCAGACACAGACACAAACAAAAAGCCTAAAATTAGTCCCGATGCCGTAACAAATAAAGATACCATACCCGCAAGTGAAGACATAGACAAAATGTCTATAGAGGAGGCAAGAAAAGTCATTGCATCGGCAAAGTTTGAGGATGGTAAATTTTATTCGCGAGTGGTGTTGGAAGGTGGCTATTATGATATGATACGCGTACGCATGCCAAACGGCATCAGTGGCGCTGCGGTTACTTTGCCCCATAACGCCAAAGCGGTAATTATTATTGGCGACAAAATTTATGAGGAAAGCGAAGTAGTCAATTTTACACGGGCCCAAATTAACGCGCTCGACGGGCTTCCGGCTGGCGTAGGAAGTGATGTTAACTATTTTAAAGATCAGTTCCCGAATGTTGATTTTTCAAAATACGGGGCATTCGTTGCTATTGGTATCGATTTCAATAAGCTGATGAGCTATCTTAAATCGAAGTGGGATAATAGGTTGTTAAGCAAAATAAAGGCCAACCCCAACTCTGTTTTGGCTAAAGTTTTAGATATGGTGCCCGGCATTACGATCAATAGGGATGGAACCGTATGGCATGGAAATGAGCAGATAACTAAATTTAACATCAACGGTAAAATTTATACGGCTGATGAGATCAAGGCTGAAGTAAAAAATCTATTAGCAAATACCGGACAAAGTCCACCCGGCAATACTGAAGTCACGCATTAACAATTAACTAAGCTTTACTAATCAATACTATTGATCATTGAACGAAAATTCATGATACGGCCAAACTTATGCCTAAACTTTATCACAAATTAAACCACTTCAACATGAAAAAGATCAAATTTTTAACCCCAATTTTAATAAGCCTGGTAGCTTTAACCACCAGTAAAGTTCAGGCCCAAAAACTCCCTGCCACGCAAAAAGAAAGCGTATTAGCTCCGTCAAATATTAAGATAGACGGCAAAACCGATGAATGGGATAACCAGTTTAAAGCCTATAACAAAAGCACGGAGATTTTTTATACAATAGCTAACGACGATAAAAATTTGTACTTAATTATCCAGGCAACCAGGTACAGTATAATTGATAAAATAACAGGGGACGGCATAACCTTCACCATTAAAAATTCGGGTGATAGTAAAACCGTTGTCCCAGTTGCTATTACTTACCCGATAATACCCAAAGCCTACCGCCCGCATATACTTCATCAATTAAGCGATACATCGGTAAACATGGCTGATGCCCTGCCCGGTTTAAACAAGGAGTTAAGCGCGCATGCGCAGGATATTATAGTAACCGGGTTTGATGATATTACCGATTCCGTAATTTCTGTATATAACGAACATGGAATTAAGGTCGCCGGGCTTTTTAATATGAATAAGGCCCTGACGTATGAGTTTGCCATACCCTTAAAATATATTAACCAACTAACAACCAATGCAGGCGAGTTAAAATACAACATCAAAGTAAACGGCCTCACTGTGAATAGCTACAATATTGTAATTAACGGAAAAGCGGCGAATGCAGCCGATGAGAAGACCATGGCCCTTTTAAACGAAATAACTTTGCAACCCGGTTCAAAATTGATGGATCAAATGAGCGCTACCGACTTATCGGGCACTTATAAATTAGCTAAATAACTATTAAAACCCCGAGTTATGAAACCCATTTTAATCATTCACTACTTGTTTATGCTCATAGCAGCGTATGCACAGGGCCAGACCACGGTATTGGGAAAAGCAACCCCCAAACACGATTCAATCCCCGTGAGTGCTGCTTCAAAAATATTCAAACCGCAGTTTGTAACCCGGACATCAATTAAAAACGACGATGGCAGCCTGTCTGATCAGGTAGCCGCGCATAGAAATTCACGGGTTGTGTCATCAACCACAGTACCACACAATGCTAAAGTAGCTTTTTGTATAGATACAGTTTTTTATACCGAAGAACAGGTAAACAGCCTGCCGCCCGAAAAAATTGCCCGGATAAAAAGCGCTGGCGTTATGGAACTCAATCCAGCCTGGTTCACCGATACCAATTTTCACGGCTATGTGGCTGTATTTCGCTTTGAAATAAATGGAATCCCGCCGGGAACGTTTAACAAGAATTACACATGGAGTAAACATTTGCCGTAACTAACAAAAAATCAATCAAATAACTTATTAAAAATAAAATTATTAACAGCCATCCCGCTGCTTAAACGGGACAGCATTACCCTTTAAACTTTAAAACCCCAAATCATGAAAACTATTTTAACCATTTACTGTGCCTTTATGCTCACAGCAGCATACGCGCAGGAACCCGACAAAACAATTGTAAAAGTTGTGTACCACTTTATCCATATACAGGATACCACCCAACGCGATAAACCTTATACGGAAAACATGATGCTGCTTGCCGGGAAAAACGCTTCGTTGTACACCAGTTTTGACGGGGTTAGCAATATGATAAACAGCCAGGTAAAACGCGGGGAATTGAAAAAACAAGGATTTACCGACCAGGAGATCAACGCCCAGAACGCAGGTAGTACACATAAACCCACCTCCTCAACCGAGTTTTACTTTTTTGCCAAAGAGCAAAAGTTTTATTATAAGTCGGATATGTGCTGGAACGGCTGCATGGTACAGGCCGAGACTGATAAAATAAACTGGAAAATAGCGAAAGATACCATGAGCTTTTCGGGCATACATTGCCAGGTTGCTACTGCAACTTATAAAGGGCGAAACTGGATAGCCTGGTTTGCGCCTGAATTGCCTTTTGAAAGTGGCCCATGGAAATTACAGGGCTTGCCCGGCCTTATTATAACCGCTTATGATGACAAAAAAGAAGTGCAATTTAAACTCGGCGGCATTGAAAAAGTGAAAGATGGCGATATGGCAACCGACAATGCCCGTAACCTGCCGGACGATTTTATTAAAAATTTTGGCAACATCATCCCCGGGTTGAAGATAGACCGTGTAGGGTTGCCGGTTCAACGACCCGTACGGTCAGGTGGATCGATACAGGTTACGGAAAAAGAATTTGAAAAGCTAAAAATAGAGTATGACAAAGACCCGGTGGGATTTGAAGATGCGCAGCTAATAGCCAATGGCATGAGTGCCATAATAGCGATGAGGAATGCAAGCGGCGGCCGCAGTGGTGGTGGTAGTGGCCGGGTTGATGCCAACGGGAATGGAACAGTAACGCAAACTATCGCACCCAAAACGCCGCCTGCCGCAAGTCCGCCAAAAGTTGTGGTTAATAACCCTATTGAATTGCCGGAGAAGAAGTAACGAATTATAAACTATGTCATACGATAGAGCAGAAGGGCAGTCATGCGCGGCAGGGCGAAAGAGAAATCTATACATATGCAAAGTTCGCATGCGTAATGTATAGATCTCCCACTATCGTTCGAGATGACAATCCGATAAATAGAAAATTTAATACCCCTAACCTAAACCACATGAAAAACCCACACCTGTTTCACCCCACCGTCCCCGCACATGAAAAACCCACACCTGTTTTCACCGTACCATCCCCGCAAATGAAAAACCCACACCTGTTTTCACCGCACCGTCCCCGCAAATGAAAAACCCACACCTGTTTTCACCGTACCATCCCCGCAAATGAAAAACCCACACCTGTTTTCACCGCACCGTCCCCGCAAATGAAAAACCCACACCTGTTTTCACCGCACCGTCCCCGCAGGGTCTCTCGCAGAGGGCCCTGCGTTACGAAATCGTCCCAGCCGGGTCTCTCGCAGAGGACCCTGCGTTACAGATGTCTGTTTATATCGCTCATCATTCTGCTTTGCACCCTATCCGCCATCGCCCAAAAGCAGGTTAAAGGCAAAGTAAAAGACAAAGCCGGCAAACCCGTTGAAGCCGCGAATATCAGCCTTAAAGATGCGGATGGCAATATCCTGAAATTTACCCGTACCGATAAGACAGGTGTATACAGCCTTGCCATAACTGAAACTACAAACGGTTTAACGCTTGAAGCAACCTGCATCGGTTATAACAAAGCCACGGTAACCCTTACCGATTTGAGTAAAAACTACGATATGATTTTAGAAGAAAGCGAAATGATGCTGAAAGAAGTAAAGATAAAAATGCCGCCAACGCTAAAAATCAGGGGTGATACCTTAGGCTATCATGTAGCTGATTTGCCGGTAACCAGGACAGGAGCATAGGCGATGTATTGCGAAAAATGCCCGGCATTGATATTGCCGACGATGGAACGATAAGCTATAACGGCAAAAATATCTCAAACTTTTATATCGACGGCGATAACCTGCTGGACGACCGCTATAATATCGCCAGCCGCAGCATCCCCTATAACGCGGTAGACCAGGTGCAGGTGATACAAAAAGACCAGCCCGTAAAAATGCTGCGGAAAAACAATACCAGCGAAAATGTGGCCCTTAACCTGGTGATAAAAGATGAATTTAAACTGCACGTAATCGGCGTATCTACCACCGGCCTTGGCGTTCCCGACCGATACGCGGAGGACGGAACTGCCATACTGCTCAGTAAAAAAGTAAAATTCATCAATAATATTACCGGCGATAATATTGGTATCGACCCCGGTACTGATTTGATTTCGCATAGTGCGCCGTTTGCGGGTAACTATTTTCTTTCTACAGACGCTGCCGGAAATCCGCAGTTGCCGCAAAACCGGTATTTGTTTAATAATGCCGGGCTTATCAATACCAATAACCTGGTCAACATCAATAAGGATTTGCAGCTAAAAACCAATATTGCGTATTTATATGATGTAACCCGCCAGCAATCGCAGCGGCTGCAACAGATATTTCTACCCGGTCAAACGGTTGATTATAATAATATCCAAAACAACACCATCACCCCACAGGTGCTTCGGGCGCAGTTTGATTTTACAGAAAATGCCGATAAGCTATATTTTAAAGATGTGATCTTGCTGGATTACCGCCCAATTACAACCACTTCGGCGTTTGTAATTAACAATGCAGCGGCCAACCAGGTGCTTCAGCAGCAAACCTTAAGCCTCACCAATACATTGAGCTATATGCTGCAATTCAAGTCAGGCAACCGGGTTAGCTTGGCCTCTACGTTAAACACCACCAATAAGCCCGAATCATTGACAATCAGGCCGGGATTGGATTCGGTTACATTTAACAATAATATCCCCTATGCCGGGCTCGATCAGTATATTAAGCTGCCAACACAGGAGGCCCGTACCAATGCTTTTATCTCCTTTGTTAAGAATAAATTTACCCAAAACTATAACGTGGGTTTTGACATCCAGCACCAGCAGCTTAACTCGCAGCTTTACAGTGTCCAGGATAATGGGTTAACAGGACTTGTAGCGCCTAATACGGTTAACGGCTTGAACTGGCTTAAAACAAAGTTTTACACCGGCGGCACTTACAGCCTTACTACCAGTAGAGTAACGGCAACTTTGCAGTTGCCGCTAAGCCTTAACGTTATAAACTACCAGGACAAGGGAAATAATTTAGATCAAAATCTCCAAAAAATCTTTTTCGACCCCTACTTAAGTTTCTCCTATCAAACGGGCACTCAAAATAAAATATCCCTTAATTATTCTTTCACTAACGGACTGGGTTTAATTAACAATGTTTACAACGGGGGGATATTGGTAAATTATCAATCGCTTGTTGCTAATAGCGCGCCGCTTTCGTCGTCAAAAACACAAAACGTTGGGGCAGGATATGAGTTTAAAAACGCTGCTCAACTATTGTTTGCAAACTTTATTGCAAGTTATAACGATATGGCTTCAACTACCATCCAATCTACCATATTTAACAACAACATTCAGCAAACTGTACTGTTAGATCTGCCCAACCATAACCGCAGTTTAACGCTTGGCGCAAGCGCGAGTAAGTATATTTTTGAATTGGCAACCACCGTTAAGGGCGGCATAAGTTATACAGAACGGTGGTCTGAACAATTGCAGGATAATGAATTATTCTCGGCCAGCGGGGAAACCGTAACGTATAAAGCCGGGTTAATTGGCAGGCTGGTAAGCTTTATCAATTGGTCGTACGATATGAATTACGCGGTATCGGGCAACAAAACAGAAAATACAACAACCAGCACCAACACCGCGTTAGTCCAAAAGTCGACCCTGTCATTTACCACTGTTAAAAACGTATACTTTAATGTATCCGGCGATTATTTGTATACATATCGGCCCGGGCAGCCAAACCTTAAATACGTGTTTGCCGATATGAATATTAACTACAGACTGCTCAAATTAAAAACGGATATTATGTTTAGCGTAAACAATATAGCTAATGTAAAAACTTATACCTCCATTATCTCATCCGCAAACTCCCTCACAACCGGGACATATGCCATACCGGGAAGGGTTGGTATGTTAAAAGCGACATTTAATTTTTAGGGGATAGCCGTATTGCCCCCTCTGAATTTCCCCCGGAGGGGGAGATTTAGAGGGGGCGCAGGGATAATTCCCCCCAAAAAAATCATTTTTCAAAAACAATTTTATCCCGATTAATATTATTACTCCAATTTAATATTATTTGAAAGATTTAGGCTGTTAGCCTTTATGAAACACTTAAAATAAGATGACCAAAGCCGTTAAAAAGACACAGTTACATCACCCGTTACTACCAAAAACTCCAACCGGGATTATTGGCTTGGACGAAATAACCGAGGGTGGTTTGCCAAAGGGCAGGCCCACTTTGGTTTGCGGCCAGGCCGGCTGCGGCAAAACATTAATGTCGCTTGAGTTTTTGATTCGCGGTGCCATGGAATTTAATGAACCCGGCGTTTTTATGGCATTTGAAGAGAAAGCCAGCGAGCTCACCATGAACGTAGCCTCGTTAGGCTTTGACCTGGACAAGCTGCAGGCCGAAAAGAAAATAAAGCTGGACTATGTACACATTGACCGCAGCGAAATAGAAGAAACCGGCGAATATAACCTGGAAGGCTTATTTATCAGGCTGGGCTATGCCATTGACAGTATCAAAGCTAAACGGGTGGTGCTGGATACTTTAGAGAATCTTTTTTCGGGCTTAACTAACCAAACTATTTTACGCGCCGAATTGCGTCGTTTATTCCAATGGTTAAAAGACAAGGGTGTTACCGCTATTATCACCGGCGAAAAAGGCGATGGCAATGCTTTAACCCGCCAGGGCCTGGAAGAATACGTGTCTGACTGTGTGATATTACTTGATCACCGCGTTATAAACCAAATATCAACCCGCCGTTTGCGGATAGTAAAATACCGGGGGTCGGTACATGGTACTAATGAATATCCTTTTTTAATTGATGAGGAAGGCATATCGGTATTGCCGATAACCTCCTTGAAATTAGAGAAAGAAGTTTCATCAAAAAGAATATCATCGGGCATACCGGCATTAAATGATATGTTGGGCGGCAAGGGATTTTTTAAAGGCAGCAGTGTCCTGGTTTCGGGCACGGCCGGTACCGGTAAAACCAGTATCGCGGCCTATTTTGCCAATGAAGCTTGCAACCGTAAAGAACGCTGTATCTATTTTGCTTTTGAAGAATCGCCAAGGCAGATCATCCGGAATATGCATTCTATCGGTGTCGATCTGCAAAAACATGTAGATAAAGATCTATTGCGGTTTTTCGCATCGAGGCCAACACTTTATGGTTTGGAAATGCACCTGGTAGCAATGTATAAGCTTATTAAAAAATTCAAACCCGGTGTCGTTGTGCTTGATCCTATTACCAATCTAATTACCGTGGGGTCGGTTAGTGAAGTGAAAGCAATGCTGATAAGGCTGATTGATTTTTTACAGGAAGAACAAATTACAGTAATGTTCACCGCGTTAACGCTGAACAATATCGTTAATGAACAAACAGACGAAGGCGTATCGTCATTAGTTGATGCCTGGATATTGGTACGCGATATTGAATTTAACGGTGAGCGTAACCGGGGAATGTACATCATGAAATCGCGTGGTATGAAGCATTCAAACCAGGTGCGCGAATTTATTATTACCGATAAGGGGCTTGATTTGGTTGAGGTTTATTTAGGCCCTGATGGTGTGTTGACCGGTTCGGCAAGAGAGGCACAAAAATTGCAGGAACAAACCGGGCAGGTATTGCGTGATTTCGCGGTTGGCAGCAGGGACAGGGAGATCATGCGTAAACGCAAGGTACTGGAAGCTAAAATATCAAACCTGCAAATGGAGTTTGAATCGGCAGAAGAAGAACTAAATAAAATACACCAGCAGGAAGAACTGGTTAAAAACATATCACTGAATACCAGGAAGGAAATAGCAAATATGCGCAAGGGAGGTACTGAAGATAATGCCAGGGGAGGTAAGAAATGACGAAGCAGAAAGAACCAATAGCCTATGAATTGAGGTTATACATAGCCGGAAAAACGGCAAAATCAGTTACCGCGCTGGCCAACTTGAAAAAATATTGCGAAGAGTATTTAAAAGGTCAATATAAAATTGAAGTAGTAGACCTATTGGTACAGCCGCAGTTGGCCGAAGGCGACCAGATATTTGCTATTCCTACTTTAGTGCGTAAAGTACCCGAGCCGATACGGAAAATTATAGGCGATCTTTCAAACGAAGAAAAAGTACTGGTTGGCCTTAACATAAGGCCGGCATAAGCAACTATAAATGACAAAACAAAAACAAGTGCCGGGAAACGCTGAAGTTTTGCAGGAGGGGGAAGTTTACCGCTTACGCTTATTTGTAACCGGGGCATCGCCAAATTCAACACGTGCCATTGCTAACCTTAAAAATATATGTGATGAGTATTTAAGAGAAAAGCATGAACTGGAAATAATTGATGTTTACCAGCAACCTTTAATTGCGCAAAGCGAACAGCTTATTGCATTGCCGTTGCTGATAAAAAAAGCGCCGGGCGTTGAGCGCCGGTTAATAGGTGATATGTCTGATAAAGGAAAAGTATTACGCGGACTTGGATTAAGTTGATTTATTTAATGGAACTGGCTGGATTGACATATGAAGAATTGTTAGGCGAAGCAAATGAGCTTCGCACACAATTGGAGGAGGCAAATGACACTATTGAAGCTATCCGCACCGGCCAGGTAGACGCGCTAATCGTACAGGGCGATGATGGCCACCAACTTTATACCCTAAAAACTGCCGACCAAACTTACCGCATGTTTATCGAAAAGATGAATGAGGGCGCGGTAACGCTTAACACCGATGGTATAATTTTATACAGTAATTCGCGCTTTGCCAAAATGGTTGGCATGCCATTGGAAAAAGTTATAGGATTATCATTTAGTACTTTTATAACCGAAGAATCAAGACAAAAATATGTTTTGATGATAAAAAAAGGATGGGAAGAGGAATGCAAGGAAGAAATTATTTTAGCTGATAAACAACATCATTTAACACCCTGTCTTTTATCGTGCAATACATTAGAATTAGACGAAGGGATGGCTTTAAGCCTCATTCTTACCGATCTTACCATTCAAAAAGAAACTGAAAAGGAATTAAAGATTAAGAATGGGCAGCTAACAGAAGCGCAGGATGCTACTGAAAAGCTGAATGACGAACTGGAAGATACCGTAAAAAGCCGCACCGCCGATCTGCTGATAAGTCGCGAACATTTTAAGTTGCTATCAGATAATATCCCGCAAATGTCGTGGACGAACCTGCCAAACGGTGATGTTAACTTTTATAATCAGCAATGGTACAAATACACCGGCCTTACCTTTTCAGAAACCAGGGATAGTGGCTGGAAAGCTATTGTGCATCCGGATGATTTGCCGCTAACTATTGAGAAATATACCGCCGCACTACAGGAGGGTGGTGTTTTTGAAGTAGAAAATAGGTATCGTAGAGCAGATGGCGTTTATCGCTGGCATTTAAACAGGGCTGTACCTTTACAGGATGATACCGGAAATATTTTGTTTTGGGTGGGTACCGCAACAGATATTGAAGATCAGAAAATAGAAATGGAACGGAAAGATGAGTTTATTGGTATTGCCAGTCATGAATTGAAGACACCTTTAACCAGTTTGAAGGGATACCTGCAACTCATCAGCTATAAAAAAGAAATATTGCCCGAAACGGTTAAACAATACATTGATAAAGCGACGATAGCCCTTAATAAGCTGCAACGCCTGGTTAATGACCTGCTGGATGTAAGTAAAATAAAGGCCGGGAAATTGGAATATGCGATAACCACTCTTAGTCTTGCCGACCTTATCCATTCGTGCATTGAAAATGCCGAACATATATATCCATCGCATAAATTTTATAACCAGGCACAGTCTGAATTTTTAATAGCTGGCAATGATGAGCGTTTAGAGCAAGTTATAATGAATCTTATTAATAATGCTGTAAAATATTCGCCGGTAAGCAAGGATATAACCATTAGCGCCTCAAAGCACGGGGACATGGTACGTGTAGGGGTAACAGACTGCGGCATTGGGTTATCTGGCGAGCAAAAGAAGCGGATATTTGAACGCTTTTACCGTGTTGAAGATAAAACGCACATGTCAAGCGGTTTAGGGATGGGCCTTTATATTTCGCAACAGATCATTGACAATCACGGCGGTAAAATTGGTGTGGAAAGTGAATTGGGTAAAGGGGCGATGTTTTATTTCGATTTGCCATTGTTGAATTAAAAATTGATTGAGTAACAATAACAAGAAAGGCCCCTCAACAGAGGGGCCTTTCTTGTTATTACCGCCTTCTGCGGTAAACACGCGGTGCATAATATCCGTGATAAACAGGCCTTCCGTAATAACCGCCATATATCGGGGCTGGGTAGTATCCATAAGGAGGCTCAACAATTACCCTGTGGTAAGGGGCAGGAACACCAATACCAACGCCAATTCTAACCTGTGCATTTGCAACTTGTATAGCAAAAACCATCGCTATTGCTATTATTGAGATTTTTATAGTTTTCATAACCTTGTTATTAAATTGTATACCATTTTGACTATACCAATTTACCAAGGTTTAACCCCGATTGTCTACTCAATCTCATACATCCGCAAGCGGTTTTTTAATTGGCGCATATCTTCGTGTATGCCTTCAATCCGTTGCAGCAGGTGTGTAATGGCCTCAATACCCGCCACGTTTATTTCCAGCTCATGATACAGACGTATCATCCGCTCCAGCTTTTGCAGTTCGCTTTGGGGGATGTAAGTGGTTTCACCAACCACCGTCATTTCAACTAATCCTGCCTCTTGTAACGAGTTGATAAACGTGTATTCCACCTGGTGATACACACAAAAATCATTGGCTGCTATTAAATGCTGTGCTGTCATAACTTTTAATTTTTAGGATTAGCTAATTGTTCAAACAGTTTTTTCTGCTGATCGGTGAGTTTGGTAGGTATTTGAATATCGTAAGCAAGGTACAAGTCGCCAAACTCATTTTCCTTTTTATAAACTGGCAGGCCCTTGCCTTTCAGTTTAACTTTAGTGCCATTTTGGGTTTCGGGCGCTACTTTAACCTTTACCTTGCCGGTTAGTGTATCGGCAGTTATCTCACCGCCTAATATGGCTGTGTACAGGTCAAGCTTAATGGTATTATACAAGTCGCTTCCCTTGCGTTTAAACCGGGGGTCATCGGCTACAGAAAATTTAATATACAAATCGCCCGCCGGACCGCCATTTACGCCTGGGCCGCCATGACCTGTAATTTTTATGGTTTGCCCGTTTTCAATCCCTGCGGGGATGGTGATGCGGATATTTTTGCCATTAACTGCAAGTGTTTGCTTATGGGTTTCGCTGGCATCTTTTAAGTTAAGCTGTAATTCGGCATTATAATCCTGTCCCCTGTATTTTGCCTGCCGACCTCCTCCACCGCCACGCTGCCCGAACATAGATTGAAAGAAATCAGAAAAATCGTCCCCGCCAAAATCACTTGCGCCAAAATTTTCAAAACCGCCGCCTTGCCCGCCATAATTGTATTGCTGCCGCCCTTGCTGCTGCCGTGCCTGTTGCTGCGCACGTTCATACTCTTCGCCGTGCTGCCAGTTTTCGCCGTATTGGTCGTATTTCTTCCGCTTTTCAGGGTCGCTCAATACTTCGTTAGCTTCGTTAAGCTGCTGGAATTTTTTATGGGCTTCTGTATCATTAGGATTAAGGTCGGGATGATATTTACGCGCCAGCTTACGGTAGGCAGCTTTTATGTCCTTTTCTGTCGCGGTTTTGGCAACACCCAAGGTTTGGTAGTAATCAATAAAGGCCATTGTTTTAGTTGAATGGTTGATTGGGTTGATTAGGTGAGTAGTTAAATAGTTGAAGATTTTATAAGAGTTACAACCCAGTCAACCACTCACCTAATCAACTTAGTCAACCAAAAATAGGAAACTTAGTTTTATAAAGTTAAGGAAATTAAAGGAATGGCAAAGCCTACAAATCAGTAACCCGCGTGCGTGAACGTTTAACGTAGTTACGTATATCCAGCACTATCCCTGCAAACAGGTACATCACCAACGGAAAACCTACCGCTAAAAAAGAAGAATAGATAAAAAACAACCTGATTTTGGAGATAGAAATATTAAAACGTCCGCCCAGGTAGGTGCAAACGCCGAAGGAATATCGTTCAAAAAAAGTGATTATCCGCTGTAACATGTTAAGCTAACTTTAAAATCTTATTGCCGATGCCGCATTCAAGGCATTTTTTATAATTACAATAATAGTTCTTTAATTCCAATAATGCCTGCGATTCAAACGCCGAATTTGCCTTTATACCCAGGCTACCGAAATCGGCTATGATATTATTTTGTTCGCCGGGCAGGCTTTCCAGCAATTTCAGGCTCCTGTCCATATAGTGCTGTAGCTGGTGGTGCTTGCCATAGCTAAACAAAAATAAGGCCAATGTATTTAACAACAAAATATCAACCGATGCCTGCCCTAAATTTTTTGAAGATGGCTTAGCTTCTTTATCAAACTTATAACGTTCTTCCCAATACGGATTGACTTTTATATCGGTAAATAAATTTTGCAAGCCTTTAATGTCTCTCGTATCCAGCACTTTTGAAAAGAGGTGATTAGAATTGACAACCAGCGCCGCGAATTGCGCCAGCCGGATAGTCGGGAAGTTTTGCGGGCGTAGCCGCATAAATTTCCATAAATGATTTTCAATAGGAGTGAGGCCGTACTTTTTGCGTAAAAAAGCGTATTCCTTTTTAAGGCTTTGCGGGTAGGCATCAGTAAAATCCTCATTTAAAAAGCCCGCCTGCCCAAATATCAGCGCCTCAATTTGCAGCGGATTATTTTTATGTTTAGCTAAGATGTTTTGAGGTAATGATTTGGCTAACAGCTCAAAAGGCAGCGCATTGGTTTTAAAACCAAAGTTTGCGGCCAAAAACTGGTAAAATGTTTCTTCCCAATCACCGCGGTTAAGTTGCAGGGCCGCAACAACCGCTGCCGATTTCTTTTCCAGCCGCTCAATCAATACCCGTGTAAACCAGGTGCGTAATGTAAAATCATCCAGCTTGCCAATACTTGCTTCACAGGGAATAATAGTTTGGTTACCAAATACCAGGTGATGATAGCGGTTATATAAATCATCCGGTATACGGTCTTTTAATTCAAGTGTAGGTATATGCCTGCCATTGGATAATACCAGCGGTTCGTCATCACGGTAAACTACATGCAGGATAACATTGTCATAAGCGTTATCTGTAGAGTGTTTATGCTTTTGCCAGTCGGATGAGGAGAGGTGTAGCTCCACATTCCCGGCCCATATCGTGTCGCCTATTTTAATTCTTGAGTTTTGAAAATCGGGCCCTGAATCTGTATTGTGTATGCCTGCGGAATATATCTCTATTGCATCGCCGTCGACAGTTTGCAAATCAGCACGGTCAAACAGGCGGAACTTCCATACATAATGCAAAAAGTCTTCGGGGAAAAGCATGAAGCAAGGTAGGAAATTTTGGTGAGTAGTTGATTTTTTTGTCTGAACCATGATTAAACAGATTGAAAGATGACCAGGATTTCTATCAAAGGCGATAGGCATCCTATTAATCATCAAACGGCGTAGCTTTCTTGAACACCATTAAAAACAAACAATAAGTGAAAAATCCTATGAATCATAGTTCAGACAAATTGCGGTTATGCGAATTTTATTATTTTTCATTTAATATCAATTCCCCTATATTTATAACCGAACAATCCATGCAGCCACAATCCGCCACCTCCCACCGCATCAAATCCATCATTGGCGGCTCATTAGGCAATTTGGTAGAGTGGTACGACTGGTATATCTACTCGGCTTTCTCATTATATTTTGCCGGGGCATTTTTCCCGTCGTCAAACCAGGTGGTACAATTGCTGAATACCTCGGGCATATTTGCTATCGGGTTTTTAATGCGGCCTATCGGCGGATGGATATTAGGCACGTATGCCGATAGAAAAGGCCGTAAAAAAGCGCTGACGTTATCGGTTATGCTGATGAGTGTTGGATCGCTGATAATTGCTATATCTCCTGGCTACAAACAAATTGGTATAGCGGCACCAATTATATTAGTAATTGCCCGTATGATACAGGGTCTGAGCGTCGGCGGAGAATATGGCACCAGCGCCACCTACCTAAGCGAAATGGCCACCAAAAAGCGCCGGGGATTTTACTCCAGCTTTCAGTATGTAACGCTCATTATGGGGCAGTTGATAGCCCTGGCGGTGTTGATACTATTACAGCGCGTATTTTTAACCGAGCAGCAACTGCACCAATGGGGCTGGCGCATTCCGTTTGGAATTGGCGCCGTATTAGCCATAACGGTTATGTACCTGCGCCGCAGCTTGCAGGAATCAGCTTCGTTTAATAATGAAACCAAACCCTTAGAAAAACGTGGAACCCTAAAAGAGCTAACACAACACCCCAAAGCGGTTTTGACCGTTATCGGGTTAACCATAGGTGGTACGGTAGCCTTTTACACCTTTACCACCTATATGCAAAAATTTTTGGTAGTTACATCCGGCTTTTCAAAAAGCAACGCAACACTCATATCCGCATTAACTTTATTTATTTTTATGTTATTGCAGCCGGTTTTTGGGTCATTATCTGATAAAATTGGCCGCAAACCCCTGTTGATTGGTTTTGGTGTGCTTGGCGCGATAACTACCATCCCCATATTAACCACCCTGGGCGGCACTACTAATTTTTGGACGGCCTTTGCCCTCATCATGTGCGCGTTGGTTATCACCAGCGGCTATACTTCCATCAACGCTGTAGTAAAGGCCGAGCTTTTCCCGGTTAATATACGCGCCCTGGGCGTTGGTTTCCCGTATGCGATGGTGCTTTCCATATTCGGCGGTACGGTTGAACCTATCGCCCTCGCTTTTAAAAATGATGGTCACCAGGAATGGTTTTACTGGTACGTTACTGGGTGCATACTGCTGTCGCTGGTGTTGTATGTTACGATGAATGATACTAAGAAGTATTCGAGGATAGAGGGGGATTGAGCTTATAGCCCCCTCTAAATCTCCCCCCGGTTGGGGGAGACTTACCCTGCGCTCATGACCTCAAACCCGCATGTAAGCATCGGCCTTGCGGGCTCCCAAAGTCCTCCCCGGTAGGGCAATGTCATTAAGCTAAGGGATTTATAACCCCATCAGGGTTAAATGTCGGTAGAAAAAATATTAAATCGTTCATTTCGGTGCCGTAGGTACCCGACTAAGTTGCGTACCGATGGCACGCCAAGCCTTCATTATAATGTTTTCTACCGACATTTTGCTCCTATGGAGCATCCATATTCGCTTAACTTAATGACATTGCCCTACCCGGGAGGATTTACGTGGGGCTCATGATGAATCCCTATATCAAACTCGATATAATATTAATACTCAAAGCCACAATAGCCGTGTTAAACGCAAATGAAATTAAACCATGCATCCAGGCCAGGCGGCGGATATCACGGGCTGAGATTTCCACGTCTGAAACCTGGAATGTCATACCGATAACAAAGGAGAAGTAAACAAAATCCAAATAATCAGGCTCTTTTTCTTCGGGGAAATCCAGGCCGCCATAGGGTTTTGTTTTGCCATCATCAGTATCGGTATCATAATACATATGCGCGTAACGCAGCGTAAACAGCGTATGCACCAACCACCACGAAACGATAACAGAAGCCAGCGCCAATAAAATATGTTCATTTACAATAGTTTCGCTTTGCCCTTTTGACGTTTTTAGTAAATACAAAATGGCCCCAAGGCTCACTACCGCACCCACTATTACAAATAAAAATATCATCGCCCTGCTTGAATCCTGCAAGCTGGCAATTTTCCTTATTTCGCGGGGATGCGCTTTTAAAATAATTATCCAGTTCAGTATGATCACTGAAAGCGCAAATACTATCCAGGTAACTAATATTTCTGCCGGTGTGCTTAGCTTATCTCTTGTTATAAAAAAAGCCCCAACGGACAAAATAATAGCGGCAGATAACCGGTACTGTGCATCAAGCCGGAAAAAGATGTGATTGGGAAGTTTTACTTTTTTTTTAAGCATTAGTTTTGATTTAAAATTAATCAATAATCTCCGCAACCCGCCCTATCTGCCCGTCCTCTAATCTAACTTTTATTCCGCGGGAATGAAAGGAAGAACTGGTTAGTAAATCTTTAACAATTCCCCGTGTTTTTTTACCCGAACGCTGATCTTTTTTTAGGATAATGTCAACTTCAAGGCCGGGATAAATATCGCTTCGGTTTTGTCCGTTCATGTTGCTTAATAGGTATTGCTTAACAATATGTTTAACGCTTTGTTGGTGGCTACATCATTTAAACCTATTGTAGGGTCGGTCATTACCCATCGGTTTTTAATATGTGTAGGTAAGGTATTAATGGCGTAATCATCATCAATAATTACATAGTTGGTATCAAAGCCAACGCTATCCACCCATTCCTTTATTTCGGTGCCCCTGTCCATCATTTTATAGATGGAATCCAAATCGTTAACTTTTGAAATCGAATCAATATGAATGTTTCTTGCCCTAAATATCGCTATCCATTCGTCATTTGAAAAACTGATGCGATGATTGGTGGTTAGTACTATTTCAGCCTGCGTGTCACCAAGCAGCCTGTTCAAACTTGCTACGGAAGTTTGGGTAAATTCCTTAAAGGCATCAGGTAGGATTTTCATCTCCTCAAAAGGTTCTGGAAGCATAACGCCGTCAATATCCAATAAGATAATCATTTTATAATTATTTTTTGTCATTTCGATAGCGAGAAATGAGAACGTTTAAATATCTATTTCACCAATTGCTCAATCGCATTGGCCACCTTATCAAAATTAAAGTTGCTCAACAATGTATCCATCGCCGCTGTTATATGCTCATTTCCTAAATTGCCAATGCTGCCCTCGTGGGTATGGTTAACCTGTTTATCCGGGTTAAAATTGCCTTGCTCAATAGCTAAGCCTACTTGTTTATACGCATCACGGAAAGGGGTGCCATTCAATACTAACCTGTTAACTTCCTCCACGCTGAAAAGATAGGCGTATTTAGGGTCATTCAAAATATCTGTTTTAACCGTTATGTTTTGCAGCATAAACGTTGCCATGTGCAGGCAATTTTTCAGGTCGATAAACGCAGGGAACAGTAGCTCTTTCAGCAACTGCAACTCCCGGTGATAACCCGATGGCAGGTTGGTGGTTATCATAGCCACATCATTTGGCAGTGCTTGCAGGCGGTTACATTTGCCGCGCATAATCTCCCAAACATCCGGGTTCTTTTTATGCGGCATAATGCTGCTACCGGTGGTTAATGTATCCGGGTAGCTTACAAAGGCAAAATTCTGGCTTAAATATAAAGCCTGGTCCATAGCCATTTTAGCCAGCGTTGCCGCAATGGACGACAAGGCCTGGGCAATTATCCTTTCGGTTTTGCCGCGACCCATTTGCGCGTAAACCACATTGTAGTTCAGGCTGTCGAAACCTAATAATTCGGTAGTCATGGTGCGGTTCAACGGAAACGACGAACCGTATCCCGCCGCCGAACCCAAAGGATTTTTATTGGTGATCTTATAAGCGGCCAGTACCAATTCCAGGTCATCCACCAGGCTTTCGGCATAAGCGCCAAACCATAAACCGAATGAGGAAGGCATGGCTACCTGTAAATGCGTATACCCAGGTAATAGTACGTCTTTGTGTTTTTCGCTCAGGTCAATAAGCGTACGAAAAAGTGTTTCGGTTTCTTCAACCACCTGTTGCAGTTCATGCCTGAAAAATAATTTCAGGTCAACCAGCACCTGGTCGTTGCGCGAGCGGCCACTGTGAATTTTCTTTCCGGCATCGCCGATGCGTTGGGTTAAAAGTAATTCTACCTGCGAGTGTACATCTTCCACACCCGGTTCAATGGTGAAATTACCCTGCTGAATATCAGTATAAATGTTTTTTAATTCTTTCTGGACCAATTGCAGGTCATCAGCGCTCATCAAACCGATGCTTTGCAGCATTTGGGTATGTGCCAATGAACCCAGCACATCAAATGCGGCCATTTGATGGTCAAACTCTGTATCCCGGCCAACGGTAAAATTTTCTACCAGTTGATTGACGTTCGTGGTTTTTTGCCAAAGCTTGCTCATAATGCAAATATGGCATAAATATTTTATTGATGGCTAATGGGGAAAATTCAATCGCCGAGATTTTATATAGAAAAATGCGACGTGGGTTAGCCTATAACAATTTAAAAAGTTTGGCTAAAGCCCCAATTGTTTATACTCATTTATCTGTTGGCTGAAGCCAAACGGCAATGAATTTTCTATCATCCGCCCCATTTATGGGGCGGATGATAATCAATAAGCACATAATAGCTTTAGCCTAATAGAAAGGTTATATCCTCACCTTAACCACCAACTTCTTGATAAGCCCTTGGCCAATCATTGGGGCGTGTACATCCTCGGGATAAAATATAACAAACTGGCCGCCTTTTAAGCTAAAATGCATATCGGGTGCATCAGCATAAAACAATACGTCTTTCTCGTCATTATATTCACCTTTGGGTTGGGTGCAATCAGGGCGCGGTTTCCATCCAATGCTTTCGTTGCCGCGAATGCAAACCTGGATATCGATATTTTTATTGTGGCATTCAAATTTTTCGGCGGCTACCTCAGCAGTTTTGCCTTCGTTATCTGATACGATAGCCTTTACGCCATCAGCAATGTCAAATTTTCCAACCTCAATGGCTTCAAGGTCAGCAGCAAGCAAGTAATCAAAAGCAACTTTAAAATTTTTATGCAGGCCGTAGTATTTTCCGGCGCTTTGTAGTGTGTCTATGATCATTATGGTTCATGGTTAATGGTTCATAGTTCACGGCAGAATTTGCTATGAACTATGAACCATGATCTATCAACTATCTTTGTACCCGTCCAGATCCATCACCCTTAACCAGTTCCTGAACTTCGGATAGGGTAGCGTGGTTTAAATCGCCTGGAATTGTATGTTTAATGGCCGAAGCGGCAACACCAAATTCGGCAGCATCGCTCATTTTCATGCCGGTAACCAGGCCGAATATAAAGCCGCTGGCAAACGAATCGCCGCTGCCTACACGGTCAACTATACGTACTTCGTATTGTTTGGTGTGGTGAAATTCGGTACCATTATATACTAATGCGCTCCATCCGTTATCTGATGCGCTATGGCTTTCGCGCAGGGTAGAAGCTATATATTTAAAGCCAAACTTAGCCTGCATCTGCTGGAATACATCCTTATAACCGTCAAGGTTCAACTCGCCTTTGGTAACATCTGTACCGGCGCTTTTAAAGCCTAAAGTAGTGTCGGCATCTTCTTCATTGCCAATACAAACGTCAACATACTTACAAAGCCCGGTCATTACCTCGCGGGCTTTTTCTTTGCTCCAAAGTTTTTTACGGTAGTTTAAGTCAATACTGGTGGTAATGCCTTTTGCCTTCGCGGCTTTTAAAGCAGCCAAAGTAAGCGCAGCAGCCTTATCGCTTAGCGCAGGGGTGATGCCGGTAGTATGAAACCAATCTGCACCTTCAAATATCTTGTCAAAATCAAACTCGCTGGCTTCAACTTCTGATATCGAAGCATCGGCACGGTCATAAACAACCTGAGATGCCCGCATAGAAGCACCCGTTTCTAAAAAGTAAATGCCTAAACGTTTGCCGCCACGGGCTACAAACTGCGTATCAACACCATACCGGCGCAGGTGGTTAATTGCTGCCTGGCCAATTGGGTTTGCGGGTACTTTGGATACAAAAGTTCCGTTTAACCCGTAGTTGCAAAGCGCGGCTGCAACATTAGCCTCACCGCCGCCATAAGTTACATCAAAGCTATCCGCTTGAACAAATCTTTTGAAATCAGGAGTTGATAACCTCAACATTATTTCTCCCAGTGTTACGACTTTTTTAGACATCGTTATTGTTAGTTTTTTAAAATGAAAAATAAGTTTATGCGCTGTATATGCTACAGAAGCGACCAAAATTAACATTAAACCTTAGCAATTACTAAGGTTTAGCAGAAAAATTACGTAAACGATTGCGCAAATTTTTTACAATTATTTATAAGCCTCAATTCCCTGTTTATCTTATTTCTTTATACTTTTAACCCCTGTATATATTTGAATTAATAAAAAAATAAAATGGATAAGAAAGCAGCGATTTTAAAACTAATACCCGAGCAGGGCATACTACCCCTATATTTTAATAAGGACGCAGAAGTAAGCGTAAATATTTTGCACGCGTTATACGAGGCTGGTATCCGTACTGTTGAATACACTAACCGTGGCGAAGCGGCATTAAAAAACTTTGCCCAACTGCGCGAGGTTTGTGACAAAGAATTAGGTGGAATGTACCTGGGTATTGGTACCATTAAAGATGCAGCCAGTGCGCAATCATTTATTGACGCAGGAGCAGACTATATCATCAGTCCCGGACTGGTGGAGGACGTGATACCTGTTGCCGACAAGCATAACCTGCTTTGGATGCCGGGCTGTATGACTCCAACCGAAATTATAAAGGCCGAAAAATTAGGCGCAAAAGTGATCAAATTGTTCCCCGGCAATATGTTGGGCCCGTCGTTTTTATCGGGTATTAAGGAATTGTTCCCTAACTTACTATTTATGCCTACAGGCGGTGTTGAACTGACTAAGGAAAATATTGGCGGATGGTTTAAAGCCGGTGTTTGCGCGGTAGGCATGGGCAGCAAGCTGGTTAGCAAGGATGTAATGGAAGGAAAAAAGTATGCCGAATTAACTGCTGCCACTAAGGAAGCTATGGAAATAGTAAAGGCAAGCAGGTAATTATTAATTTACGTTTTGTAAAATTAATGAAAGGCGTTTGGAAAAACGCCTTTTATATTTAAATTGCAATCGATTGCAATAACGGTGTAATCATCAATATTATAACCAATAATAACCCAATGAAGGAAAGTATAGGAAAGTACAGGTGGCTTATTGTGTCCCTGCTGCTGTTTTCCACCACCATCAATTATGTCGACAGGCAGGTAATCAGTTATTTGAAAATATTTTTTTGTACGCCTACAGATAAAGGTGGTTTTGGCTGGAGCAATTCAGACTATAGTACTGTTACCGGACTGTTTACATTATGCTATTCGGTATTGACCATCCTGGCCGGTTTACTTATTGATAAAATCGGCACCAAATTAGGATTGGCGCTTTCGTTGGTTACCTGGTCGGTTTTTGGTATGCTGAATGCTTTTGCAGGGGCCTCGGTAGCTATTAACGCGGTTGTAAGGAGTTTGTTTGGTATTGGCGAGGCCGGGAATTTCCCTGCATCTGTAAAAACAGTGGCCGAATGGTTTCCTAAAAAAGAGCGCGCACTGGCTACGGGTGTTTTTAACAGCGGTACCAACCTTGGTGCTATGATAGCAGCACTTTTTGTGCCATGGTGCCTGATGCATTTTGGCTTAATAACGGGTTACAAAATGGCCTACCTGTTAACTGGCGGGTTTGGCTTTGTGTGGTTAATTTTTTGGTTTTTATTATACAGCACGCCAGCTGAATCAAAAAAACTGACAAAGAAAGAATTTGATTATATCCATAGCGATGAAGTGTTTTCCGATGACGCTTCAACAGTTCACGTTGCTGCGTCCGAAGATGTTGCGGTAAAAGAGAAAGTATCCTGGTGGAAGCTGTTGACTTTCCCTCAAACCTGGGCTTTTTTTATGGGCAAGTTTTTAACTGATGGCGTTTGGTATTTCCTGCTTTTTTGGTTGCCCGATTATTTGCATAAGCAATTTAACATGAGCACCGAAGAGTTAAAATGGCCAACATTTATCGTTTATGGGGTATCTATTATAGGCAGTATTTTTGGCGGAAGTTTGCCTTTATACTTTATCAATAAAAGTAAAATGCCGGTTTACAACGCCCGTATGCGTGCCATGTTCATTATCGCTATAATTCCATTCTCGTTACTCAGTATACAATATTTTGGCGATAAGGCAATTTTTGGCAGCTACGCTATGCCGCTTGCAGTAATGGTTTTGTGTTTAGGCGCGGCGGCCCACCAGGCATGGTCGGCCAACCTGTTTACCACCGTTTCCGATTTCTTTCCTAAAAAAGCGGTTGGCTCTGTAATAGGCATCGGCGGATTAGGCAGCGGTGTCGGCGGGTTTTTGATACAGAAATTAGTAGGCAAATTAACCGATCATTATGCGGCAACCCCCAATATTGCCTACACTATATTATTTGCGTTTTGCGCTGTTACTTATATAGTGGCGTGGCTGGTTATACGGTCGCTAACGGCTAAGAAACAGGTGATTGCGATATAGGGTGATTACGGATTTTTTACTGTTGTTTGTTTTTCAATGGCGTTCAAGGAGGCTACGCCGCTTTGGATGTTCAATTCCGGATTTATTAAATCCGAAATTTAAAAACTTAACGGCGATTTGCTGGTATGGCGTAAACGAACGATGCGGATTTCTTTTTGAGTGATTCTGTATGAAACACGATAATGATGTTTTTCAAAAGCTCGCCAAGACCCGTCATTATCCTTTTTGAATTTATCTAACCCATATTTTTCAGGATGTTTGGGTAAACCGATGGTAAGATCAACAAGGTCGTCCCTTACCATTTCTGCGTTTGCAGAGAATCCAATAGGATGTATAAATAAGCTTTTTGCAATTCGGCTTTAGCCCTCTCGCTCCAAACTGTTACCATTTACAGGCTTCTATCTTTAAATCTTCGGCGGTTATAAAATGACCACTTTCAATTTCAGCATTGCCAGCTTCAAGGTCTTCATTATATTGGGCTATCGTTTGGGGCTTTTCCGTTGCTTGGAAACTAATTCCCATCAGCTTTAAAGTGTGGAGCAACCACTCTTTTTTACCGGGGTCTTTAATTTTATCAAAATCAATTATTAGCTCCATATTCAACAAATTTTAAACCGTCTCTCACAAAGTTATTCAAAAATCGCAATTATCACAATAATCAAACCCGGAATGGAACATCCGAAATCTAATTACTTCACCACCCTAATTTTTATCACCAATTTCTTTACCTTATCAACGCCATCCAACTTTAAATGCGGGCGGTGAGCCTCTGCCGGAAAGAATAAGAAAAAGTTACTGGGCGTTGCTGTATAATAATTGCCGCCGTCAAATTTATAATAGCCAAGGTCTTTAGTTTCATCAAACGGGGTTACAACGTTATCTTTAACATTGGTAAAAAGCGTAGTGCCTATCTTCTCTTTACCTTCAATTACATAATGAAGATCGATATAGTTATGATGGTCTTCCCAGTTTGACTGTGCCATTTCTTTTAACGGATCATCAGATATGGTGGCATATACATTATCGCCAACAATAGGATATTTGCCGGGCGCTAAGGTAGCCAGGTCGGCCCTTTGCAAAAACGCGAATGCGCTATCCCACTCGGCTTTGTTGGCATAATATTGTTTGGCAAACTCCCGGCTGTTTACAGAAGGATCAACATTTGGTTTTAAGGTAGGTGCCCATTCCTTGCTTTTAACCCATTTATCGGCCGTTTTTTTATCCCATTTTGCGGGATCGGTTTTTTGCGAAAAGGCAATGCTGCTTATCATTAAAAATGCGGTTAATATAGCAAGACTGCTATAGGCGGACAGGTTTTTCATAAAGTTATAACGCGGTTAATAATTGTTATCAAAAGAAACGTTTTTTTAGCGATTTTCAATATATCTGCCCCAATAATTATTGCATTTAAAATATTACCGAAATCGATTGCAATAAATTTTTTTTATTTCTACTTTTAAAAAAAATAAACCAATTAAGCTTTCATTAAACGTATCCGGCATTTACAGGCTGTTAAAAAGGGTACGCTTTGTTACAGCGTAAAACTTATACTATATAAATCAAAATCCAACCAAATTAAACACCATCAAATGAAAAAGTTTTTTAAAAACAAATTAAGCCTGCTGTTACTCGTGGTACTTTTGGCACCCACGCTTGCGCTGGTAAAACGAAATAAATTTCAATACAAATTTCAGGACTATAATCTATCTGTTGAAGACCGCGTAAACGACCTTGTTTCAAAAATGACGTTGGAAGAAAAAGTTAGCCAGATGCTCAATTCAGCTCCGGCAATTGACCGTTTAGGCGTACCGGCATATAACTGGTGGAATGAGGCACTGCATGGTGTTGCCCGCGCGTTTACGTTTAAAACTACAGTTTATCCGCAGGCTATAGGTAATGCCGCTACATTTGATGTGGCTGCAATACACCAGATGGCTAATTATATAGCCATGGAGGGCCGTGCTATTAACAATGAAAGTATAAAAAACCACAGCGCAGCACAATATACTGCGCTAACTTATTGGTCGCCTAACATTAACATATTCAGGGACCCAAGATGGGGCCGGGGGCAGGAAACTTATGGTGAAGATCCTTATTTAACAGCTCAAATGGGAGGCGAATTTGTAAATGGTTTACAGGGCAACGATCCTAAATATTTATTGGCCGCTGCTTGTGCCAAGCACTATGCGGTGCATAGCGGCCCCGAATCAACGAGGCATAAATTTGATGTTGATGTAACAGATCATGACTTATGGGATACTTATTTACCTGCGTTCAGACATTTAGTTGTAGATGAAAAAGTTGCCGGTGTAATGTGTGCCTATAATTCATTCAGAGGCCAGCCATGCTGCGGTAGTGATATTTTACTAACCAATATTCTGCGTAATAAATGGAAATTTACAGGATATCTTACTTCTGATTGCGGTGCTATAGACGATTTCTATACCCCAAATGCACATCACACTTCTCCTGATGCTGAAAGTGCCGCCGCAACTGCTGTACTGCATACTACAGATGTAGAGTGCGGAAGAGTAACTTATAAATCATTAGTCCAGGCAGTAAAAGATGGAAAATTGACAGAAAGCGATATAAATACATCGGTTAAAAGATTGTTCACTATCCGTTTCCGTTTAGGTTTATTTGACCCGCCCGAACAGGTTAAATTCCGCCAGATACCAATATCTGAACTGGAAAGTCCTGCCCACCATGCACAGGCTTTAAAAATGGCGCATGAGTCAATTGTGTTATTGAAGAATGAAAATCACTTATTGCCATTAAGTAAAAGTATCAAAAAGATTGCCATACTGGGCCCCAATGCTGATAACGAAAAAAGCATAATAGGTAATTATTATGGTACCGCTTCGCATTTGGTTACACCGTTGCAAGGCATCAAAGCTAAGCTGGGCCCTGGTGTAGAAGTAGTTTATAAGGCAGGTTCTGGCTATACAACAAGCAACCCAACCGCTAAAGCTACGGTAGATAGTGTTAAAGATGCCGACGTAATTATATACATGGGGGGCATTTCGCCACAGTTGGAAGGTGAGGAAATGAGTGTAAACCGGGAAGGTTTTTCAGGTGGCGACCGTACTTCGATCATGCTGCCAAAAGCCCAAACCGAAATATTAAAAGAATTAAAAGCAACCGGCAAACCTGTTGTATTTGTATTGATGACCGGATCGGCGGTTGCTATGCCGTGGGAATCGGAAAATATTCCGGCAATTGTAAACGCTTGGTATGGCGGCCAGGATGCAGGAACCGCTTTGGCCGATGTTTTATTTGGCGATTATAACCCGGCAGGCCGTTTACCGGTAACCTTTTACAAAGGCGACAGTGATTTGCCCGAAGCCTTTGACGATTATTCTATGAAAAACCGTACCTATCGTTATTTTGAGGGTACGCCCTTATATGGTTTTGGCTATGGTTTAAGTTATACCACTTTTAAATATGATATTTTAACTACGCCTGCCACTTTACAATCGGGGAAGAAAAATTTGATAACCGTAAAGGTTACCAATACCGGTAAAAAGGATGGCGATGAAGTAACACAACTTTACATATCGCATTTAGGCCTGAACACTAAAGCACCCATACGGGCTTTAAAAGGGTTTGACCGCACGTTTATCAAAGCGGGCCAAAGCAAAATTCTCACATTTGAGTTGAGCCCCGATGATTTGAAAGTAGTAGATTCGGAAGGTAACAGCAAGATATTTAAGGGCAAGGTTTCTATAAGTGTGGGTGGCAGTCAGCCTGATGAACAGACAGCAGCCAGCAAGAAAACCGTAACTAAAACGGTATCGCTTATTTAATATGCAATGAACTAAAAAATGTCATCCGGGTTAACTGTAAAGACGGTATACCCGGATGACATTTTTTATTACCGATCATTAAACCAATAATTATGAAAATAAATTCAACCCCAAAATTGCAGTTTAAAGGGTTACCCGCGATACTGATGGCGATAGTTTTAATGTGTGCCATGTTATCGCGGTCAATGGCCCAGGATGTAAAGCTGGACGATGGTAAAGGCTATTATAAAACCAAAAAATACCATAACTATTTTAAAGATTACGGGCACACCGATAAGGAAGCCAGCGAGAAAATAGAAAAAACCTTTCAGCAATTGTTTTATGGCGATACCGCGCATGCCACAGCATTTGATGCCGGAAAAAACGAGAACGGGCCATTAATGTATGTGAGTGATGTACCGCATTATGATATTCGTACCGAAGGTATGTCGTACGGCATGATGATATGCGTACAGTTGAATAAGAAGAAAGAGTTTGACGCGATATGGAATTATTGCATGACGTACATGTATATCAGTGATAAAGCCCATCCGTCTGAAGGTTATTTTTCATGGCATTTGAGGCGCGATGGCAAAGCGATGGATGAAACACCTGCTCCTGATGGTGAGCAATGGTATGCTATGTCGCTTTATTTTGCCGCCAACCGATGGGGCAGCGGCAAAGGCATATATGATTACCATGCCTGGGCCGATAAGATATTAACCGCCATACGCCACCGCGAGGTGAAGACCGGCCATACGATGAACGGCGAGCGCACGCTTGGCTCGATGATTAATGAGGAACACAAGATCATCAGATTTGTGCCCGATGTAAAAGGCGGAAATTTTACTGACGCATCTTATCATTTACCAGCATTTTATGAATTGTTTGCCCGTTGGGGGCCTAAAGAAGACAGGTCATTTTGGGCAGCAGCGGCTGATACCAGCAGAAACTTTTTCTCAAAAGCGACAGACCCGGTTACCGGTCTTGCACCCGACCAATCAAATTTTGATGCCACCCCATTGAATAGAAAATTTGGAACCCGCGAAATGAAAGCCCGCTTTAGCTTTGATTCCTGGCGTACACAAAGCAACTGGGCGGTTGATTGGGTATGGTGGCAAAAAGACCCGCGCGAACAGCAATTAAGCGATCGCATTTTAACGTTCTTCGCATCAAAAGGAATGGATACCTACGGCGACCAATATGAACTGAACGGCGACCCTATAAATACCCGTGCAGGTATGCACCATTCGGGCGGCCTTATCGCTACCAATGGCGCATCAGCAATGGCAGCCACAAAGCCTGATATCAAAAAGGAATTTATTGAAGCCTTATGGAACCAGGAGATCCCGCATGATTGGGTAGAGCGTTATTATGATAGCCTATTGTATATCATGTCGTTAATGCACGTAAGCGGTAATTACAGGATATGGGCGCCTAAGTGAGTCTTGTGATTAGAGATTAGAGATTAGAGATTAGAGATTAGAGATTAGAGATTAGAGATTAGAGATTAGTTGAAATTTCGCGATAAATTTAATGAAAAAACCGGGTTAATTGACCCGGTTTTTTCATTAAATGTGTTCCAAATTGTGGAAATGCGAAACTTGGAACAACAAGGGTTAACACAACTTAACCGAATTTAGGGTTAACTTTATGTAATATATTGATTTTTAATATATTACATATAAAACAATATTGCCAGGGTTAAACATAGTTAAGGCATGAGGTATCCATTAGTGCATGGTGTTCCAATTTATGAGAATGCGGTAATTGGAACACTGACTTTAGTAGTAAAACAGTTTGACCAGCGATAGGAATCATGGCCCTCCTCAAATCCCAAAAATCAAGGTTCAGACAATTACGGCGTGGCCGAACCCTTAACTTCAAAGTTAAACACCTGCGATCCTGATTTGCCGCTGGAGGATATGCCTTGTATCACCCCAATATATTTCCCGGTTTGATCTGAAGTATAGAAACTTAGGATCGCTTTACCATTGGTATCAGTAGTTATATCCGGCGACCAGTATAGTAAAGTCCTGAAATCGGGTAGGTGGTCTGATGCCTGCAAGGCCGTTTCATAAACCGGCGAGAAGAAAGTTCTTTTTAACTGTAACCCTTCATAATCCATCACCAGCGCGTGGGGGTCAATTTCAACACCGCCCAAATCGCCTTTGTAGGTGGTAAAACTCAATAATCCAAATTCTTTATCAGCCCCCCTGTAATAAATGTTTGGTACAACTTCCAGCTTCCGTACTTTTAACGGGTCGGCAGCAATAACTTTATTAAAATTATATACAGGTATACCATCAAATAATACCAATGGCTGTTTGGTATCCATATAATAATCATTATTTAATATCCTGAACCTGAACTGATCTTTTTGTTTGCTTACCAGCACTTCATGTACATATTCACGCAGCACTTCTTCCATCGTGGTAAACCGGGTGTAATTATCAAGCAGGTATTCTTTATCCACCCCGCTAAAGGTTGATGAAGTATCAATAGCGGGCATATACTGCTGTTTAATTTTTTCGCCCGAATACAGGTTTTGCACCTGCATACTTAAACTATGTGTAAATAATGAATTGTACAGCTCTTTTTGCAAGCTATAGGCCGGCAATTTATTATTGGAATACTTTTCAGAAAAAGGATTGGAAATTTGAATTTTAAGTAAGCTATCCTGCTCTAAACGGGGTTGAACAACAATTTCATTTTGACCTACAAAATCACGGGTGTTCATGAAAAAATTTCCAGCCGCATCACTTTGCGAAATATAAAGCTGAACGCGCCTGCCCGGTACGGTTAAAAGTACCCGTTCGTTAGTGGCGGGGGCAGAAGTTTTAGGATCAATCACTTTCCCGGTGATGATATGACCGTCATATTCGGGCAGGTATTTAAGTGAAAAATCTTTTGCCTGTAGTATATCGTCCCAGTTGTATTTACTCCAGCCGTGGGTTAGCATCAGGTTGTCCAGCGCTTCATCATCATTTGAATTTAAATAATAATCCGGCGATTCCACATTACCTTTTAACTCAGAAGTAAGCCATAAATAAGTATACATGCTTTCGGGATTAGCCGTCTCAAGCGAATCTAAACGATAAACCGCAACAGACATATTAGCCGGTTCAGTATTGATAGAAACATCCACTTTTTTACGGGATGCATATTCAGGCTTATCCGCAGCAGCTTGAATAGTTAGTTTTTGACTAACAGGGCGCTTAATATAAAGGCGCTCGCATACCGGTTGTTTATCGTTATTAAACAAGGTGAAATGCGAAACACCGTCGCCCAGTTTACTTTTATCTACCAAAAATGAAGCCTCACCATTTACTATATCCAATGCTTTGGCCACTTCAATATTTAGCGGGGTATGCGCTACCAGGTAAACCGTGCCCGAAAGGGCTGCAGCATTAACGGTGATCTTTAATTGCCCCGCGTCCGCATCGGCCACCTGCATTACATACCCGGCGGCGGCAGTTGCAGGCAGGGGGGTAGTAGTAGTTTTATTATCTTTAAATTTCAGTACTGCCCTGTAAGTATTTGATGCGTCCGGCTTTAGCATAAATGTGCCAATACCAAATTTATGCGGTTTAAAACGGGCCACCGTATCATTGTTCCTGTTTACAACAGCGCCGGTAAAATCAACACCCCTGCCGTCGCTGCCAACAACCCGGTAAGCTACCTTGCTGTTTAACCCGTTAACCAGGCTGCCGCCTTCGGGAAAAAACTGCACGTCATAGTTAGCTGCAACCTCATTTGTTTGCAGGTTTATCGCTCTTAATGAATTTACAATAGTTATATATTTTTCAAAATATTTATCGGGGCTAAAGTTTCGCATATAGTTGGTATAGGCCCTGATTTTATAATTTCCGGAGTTTGCCGAAACAGGCAAATAAAATGAACCATTCCCGATGCCCTTATCCATCGCTATTTTGGCTTGCAGAACAGGGTTGTTGTCCTTATCCAATACTTCTGCATACACTATCTTACCGGCATCCATCAATTTATTATCAGCCGCGTTAATATCGTATATCTTGAACCATAGCAGTTCGCCTGCAAAGTAAAAGTCCTTATCAGTATGCATATAAAGCTTTTCCTGGACTATATTTTGCGTATAGTAATTAAATCTGTTTTGAATATCATCTAAAACCTGGGCCGAAACATTTGCTATAACACCAGTTAGAAGCATTAGCGTTAGCGCTGCAAATTTAAGCACGTAAGTGTTCTTCTTCATATATGGTTTATTGGTTAAGTAAATTTAATAAAACTATTTTAATATTTAATAAGGCAGCGGAAAATAAGACGGGCGCGTTTTTGTTCCGCCCGCATAACTGCAATCAACACAAGCTTTTGGCGCATAAAAATAGCCCACCCATCCCTGGCTAATAATTATGTCTTGCCCAAATACAAGGTAATTGCCTGAACCTAAAGCCTGTTGCACCCTTGAATTGTAAGTTGATGCCGGCGCAAAAAGTAATGCCGTCATACTACATTGGTCCCGGGGGGCGACCCATAGTAAAAATCGTTATTGGGGTTTAAGGGAGCGGCGTATAAATTTGTACCAAGCCCAACTTTCAATACGCCAAGTTGGGAATAACGAAAACTGGCAACTTTTTGGGATACGGTAGAAACACTTACAAACCCGATCACTATATCGGTTGGCGAGGTTATGCAATGAATATTCCCCGTAGTTGTTGAGGGTTGCGGATTAAATATCGACCCCAAATTTTCGGTATTGGCTTTTAAGTTTTGATAATAATTAAAACCGGCTTCTGTTAAGGCATACTGATGAACAACCAGGGCATAAATTTCAGATATTTTTTGGGAGGTATCAGGTACCGAGGACAATAATTGTTTTGTGATCACATCCTGCGACAGGTTGGCGGATGTGCCCACAAATACCTGGTTTGAATAATCGTGCCGGTAACAATAATAACTTGTATTATTAAAAAAGTTGGCATCATTAATATTAATTATCTGCCCG
>Ga0302315_10000299_pt1 | contig 59535 bp, 57 predicted proteins | sample III_Palsa_N3_1_FD_200532 | JGI IMG/M metagenome (GOLD analysis project Ga0302315, IMG submission 200532) | Peat permafrost microbial communities from Stordalen Mire near Abisko, Sweden - III_Palsa_N3_1 | ecosystem: Environmental > Terrestrial > Soil > Palsa > Peat permafrost | place: Sweden...
CCGTGGTCAGCAGAAACACCTGGTCGCGGTTGGTGAATGATGCAGGATCATTGCCCTCGCCCGCGGGCAATGGTGCACGATTCACCGAGGAGTTTCTTCCAACAGTCAGATCATCGTAGCGCGTCAGTACGCCGAAAAGAAGCTCGTTGTCGATTGAAAGGAGTTGCAGCGGCAGCACATAGCTCGCTTCGCCGCCCGTCGCATCTCGAAATTCAAACTGCTCTTCCTGATCGCCGTTGACGGGATCGAACAGGAAGTGGGTGAAGTTGTTGTACAGATGCAATTCATTGTGAAAATAGAAGGCGTTTGCGGCAAGCTGCCCATTGCCCACGGTCTCGTGATACTGAAATGAGAGATTGCCGCGATTTGCCCGGACCCCGTCCGAGGGGTCGAGCGAGCCGAACCGATCGGGCACTACCCCTTCGGTGACCGCGCGCAGCGGTATATCGGTGTTGTTGGTCGACAGCCCGTGATACATGGTGCCGGTCAATGAATATCCATTGTCCACGTCGCCATGGCTGTAGCGCAGCATCAGGTTCTCCTTGCGCTGATCATCGGAGATGTCGAAGGGCCCGTCGTAATGCTGCAACTCAACCGACGCTAGCAGCTTGCCGCCGGCCAGCGGCCGCGTTCCGCCGGCGAACAGACTCTGGAAGTTGAATAGCCCGGTCGTGGCCGATACCTGATCGGGGATCGTATCGACATAGCTCAAGCGCACCGAGCCGACCCCGCCGAAGTCGCCCACATCGGCGTGGTAAGTGCCCTTGGTATAGCTCAGCCCATCCGCCAACTCGGGCACCAGGATATTCAGATCGGTAAAGCCCTGGCCATGTGCGTGCGTGGGCTGATTGACCGGCACGCCGTCGATGAAGGTGGCCAGATCGGTGCCGTGATCCAGATTGTATCCGCGCAACAGGTACTGATTGGCCTTGCCCTCGCCGCTGTGGATGGTCACGATCAATCCCGGAACCGTTTCGAGCAACTGCCCGGGACGATAGGCCGGTGTCAGATCGAGCTCTTCCTTGGTCACCACGCCGTCGCTCGCAGTTTGCGCCGTTCCCAGCAGCTTGCGACGCGTGGCGGTTACGGTCACTTCCGATAGCGGAGTCGCCTTTTCTTTTTTCTTTGCGGGAGTCGCGGCGGGAACTTCACCTGCGGTCTGGCTCGAAGGCGCCGGCTGCGCTCCATGGGCGGCGGCTGGCCATGCCAGGAACGCGGAAATCGAGGCGGCGAAAATTCTTGCGGATCCCTTGAGCGCATTTATTTTGCAGCCCTGAATCCTTTTCTGTCGCATACACACAGCCCCTCCCCCGCAAGCATCCAATCGAAGCCTCTACGACCCGAACCAGCGTTGATGTCTACCGCCAGGGCTGCGGTGATCTGGTATTACTATTTCGTAATTCGTCATACTTTACGGGAGCGAGTCTGTATTAGATGCGTGCATTTACTTGTGATCGATGAATTCTCCACCTCGGATCGGCAAGCACGGCTTTGCAAGTTCTACTGCGTACCAGAGATTCTTGATCTGAAAAGCCCAAAAAAAGCGATCCGCGATAACGCGTTTTGTCAGCTGTCTGTTCAGCAACGCACATAAGCGAAAAAAAGAACCGGCCGGTATGAGTCGGCTCGACGGATTTTCAGTATTTCTCCGAACTTCCAAAAATCCTGCATCCGTTCCTGCGCAGGAGTCGTAACTGTTGTGCAGTTCACGATTTCCCACTGAGGAGAGCCATATGGCAGCGAGAAAAATTCTTGTGGTAGGAGCGAGTGCGTTCATTGTTTTTGCAGCTAACGCATCGAGCCACCGCGAAGCCCCCTTTGTTGCACAACATCCTGCCATCGACGGCACCGATTTTTACATGTTCGACAGCTACGAAACGGGCCGTAGCGGCTACGTCACCATACTGGCTAACTATGACCCCTTGCAGGACTCTTACGGCGGCCCCAACTACTTCGCGCTCGATCCCGACGCGCTGTACGAAATCAACATCGACAACAATGGCGATGCCGTAGAGGACATCACCTTCCAGTTCCGCTTCCAGAACAGCTTCAAGAACCTCACCGTGCCCACCGGAGCCGCCACCCCCCTGGCCATCCCGCTGGTCACCCTGCCGCCGACCAACAGCACAACCCCCACGCTCAACCGCGTCGAAACCTATACCGCCGCAGTGGTGCGAGGCGGTAGCCGCAGCGGCACCGCCCAGGCTATTGTCAATGCCGCCGACAGCACCACCACTTTCACCAAGCCGGTCGACAACGTCGGCAACAAGTCCATTCCCAACTACGCCGGCTACGCGGCCCAGTACATCTATAACGTGAACATTCCGGGTTGCGCCACGCCGGCCAAAATGTTCGTCGGCCAGCGCGCGGAAGGCTTTGTCGTCAACCTGGGCGAGGTATTTGACCTGGTCAACCTCAATCCGCTGGGCAAGACCACCGGCAACCCGAACACCATCGGCAACAAGAACATCACCACCATTGCCATGGAAGTGCCGATCGCCTGCCTGACCGCCGACAGCCTGGCCGCCAGCGCCACCAAGAGCCCGGTGATCGGCGCCTGGACGGTCTCGAGCCTGCGTCAGGCCCGCGTGCAGAACCCCAATCCGCAGGGCCCTGTCACCGGCAGCAATGCCAGCGGCGGCTCGGCGGCCGGTCCGGAAGCGGCCGGCGGTGCCTGGACCCAGGTGTCGCGCCTGGGCTCACCCCTGGTCAACGAACTGGTCATTGGCATCACCGACAAGGACAAGTTCAACGCCAGCCAGCCGAAGAACGACGGGCAATTCGCCACCTACGTCACCAATCCGACGCTGCCGGTGTTGCTCAACGCCCTGTTCGGCAATGCGGCGAAGGTGCCGCCGACGCCGCGCAACGATCTGGTTGAGGCCTTCCTCACCGGAGTTCCGGGCGTCAACTCGCCGGCGAACGTGGTCGCTTCGGAAATGCTGCGGCTCAACGTGGCCCTGCCGGCGACGGCGGCGGCTTCGCAGAACAACCTGGGTGCTCTGCAGTGCTTCACCAATGCCGGTGCGCTCAGCACCAGCAATCCAGGCTGCGATCCGGCTGGCTTCCCCAACGGACGCCGTCCAGGCGATGACGTGGTCGACATTGAGTTACGCGTTGCCGAAGGCGGCCTGCTCGGAGCAGCCGATCCGAACCAGCAGTCGAATGGTTCGCATCCGGCCTATACCGATGGCGTTTCAGCCAGCGCCGCCAACTACGGCACCAGCTTCCCCTACCTGAACACGCCGCTGCCGGGCTCGCCGAATGGCTTGAACGGCTTCCCGGCCGACGCCAACTAGAGGAGATCGCTCATGCGCAAAACCCTGTGTCTGGCGCCCCTGGCCCTGCTGGCGTTGGCTGCGTGCTCCGATAACAACAACAACACGGCCAGCAGTGGCTCCAGTGGTGGCGGTTCGAGCGGCGGCTCCAGCAGCGGCGGCTCGCAGTCGTCGACGCTGTCCGCGTTTGTGCTCAAGCTGTTCGCCAACGATACGACGGAAACGGCGCTGCCCACCGACCTGACGACGGTGGCGCTGGACACCTCATCGGAAGATCCGACGGTCTATGCCCCCCTGTTCGCTCCGGGCGGCTAAGTACTGATCGCAACAAGTGATTCCCTTTAAGCCCCGCTTCGGCGGGGCTATTTTTTTTGCCCGCGCTCAGTTCGGCGTGAGGAAGCCCAGACCCGGAATGAGAATGTCGAAGATGCGCTCCACCAGCCACAGACTCGCCACCGCGACGATGAGCAGCGAGCCCCAGCGCAACACGCCGATGCGGTAGAAGCGCGTGCGCCGCACCAGGTAGGCCAGCGGGATCAGCGGCAACACCACCGACTCCTGCCCGATTTCCACGCCCACATTGAAACCACCCAGCGAGGCCAGCATGGCCATCGGCGGCAGTTGCAGCCCGGCCAGCGCGCTGGCAAAGCCCAGCCCGTGGATGAAGCCGAAGGCGAAAGCCACCAGCCAGACGCGATTGGTGACCACCGGGTAGATATTGTTCAGCGCCGCCACGATCACCGACAGTGCGATCCCGGATTCGACCAGGCGGCTCGGCAGGCTGACGATGCCCAGCACCGACAGGCTCAAGGTCACCGAGTGTGACAACGTGAACGCCGACACCACCTTGATCAGTTCCCACAGCGCCGGTCCCAGGCTGTTCACCGGCTGCCAGCGGCTGCCCGACCAGACATGCTCGCCCGGCTGCAAGGGACCCTGCCTGCGCATCAGCACCGCCGGCAGCAGCAGCGACAGGATGAACAGCAGGTGATCCGGGCCGGTCCAGATGTGCCAGACGCCATCGATCACGAAGCTCTTGAACTGGAGCCAGCGATCGGGCTGGCGCAAATCCAGGCTGGCGCTGCTGCCAGTGGGGCCGAGCACGGCGCCGATGGTCTGCCCGGCGGCGTGGATGGTAACGATGCCGCGATGATAGGGGTCCAGGTCCTCGAACAGGTGGTAGATCACGGTGAGCCGGTTGGGGATCTCCTTGTCGCACACCGCGTTGAACATGATCACGTCATAGGCGCCGTCGGTATGCTCGGACGCCATCTGCCCGACCGGCTGCAATTCGCAGCTCAGGCCGTCGCCCTTGATCACCAGCCGCTGCAGCGCATAGCGCTCGATCGCGCCGCGCTGCGCCTTGACCTCGCCCCAGGTAATGGCGCCGTCGCGGTTGGCGTCGATGCCGATGGCGAAATCCAGATCGCGCAGGGCGATGTCCCATTGCCCCTTCAGCACCTGGGCATTGGCCGGGTCCGGGCTCAGCGTCAGGTAGGAATCGCTTTCCTTGTGAGCCGCCGCGGTCAGCGGCAGCAGGCCGGCCAGCAGCGCCGCAGCCGCGGTGAAAATCCTCAACGCCCTCATCGCGCCGCTCCCCGTACCGCGGGCGCGCCGGCCTGCATGGCCCTGCGTACTTCAGCCGCCAGCTGGTCGACCTGGGGCTCGCGCAGCCCGGTCCTGTCGATGAAGTCCAGCACCGCCTGCGCCGCCGCGGGCTGGTCGGCGAACAGCGCCGCCTGCAGCAAGATGCGCGCGTCCTGCGGCGCCTTCTGCACCGTCCAGTTCTGCTGCGCCAGATCCAGCGCGCCGGCGGCGTCGCGCTGCACCGACAGGGCGAACAGCGCCTCCTCGCGCCGATACAGGTAGCTGCCGCGCTGATCGGTGGCGGCGAAGCGCGAGCCCATCTGCGCGATATCGGCCGCAGCCTGCGGCAGGTGCAGCATTTGTTCCGCCATGCACAGGCGCAGGAACGAAGTATCGGACTGGGTGTAGTCCTTGAGCAGGTCCGCGGCTTCCTGCGGGCGCTGATGATCGAGCAGGAAGTCGGCATAGTCAGCCAGCAGGAAATTGTCGCCCGGGCTCAGCTGCAGGGCGGACCGGTAATGCGCTTCGGCCTGGGCATCATCGCCGCTGTAAAGCGCCGCGTCGGCGAGCAGGCCCTGCGCCCAGGATTGAATCGCCGGCGCTTCCAGCGGCTCGGCCCGCAGCAGGGTCTGAATGGTCTGATAGCCTTCATGCGGGTGGCCGGTGACGGCATTGAGGGCGCCGAGGCAGGCCCCGGCGACCAGCGCGTCGGAGCCGCCGATCAGGTGGGCGCAAGCGTAGCGCGACGTATCCATGTCGCCTTGCACTTGGGCCACGGTGGCCAAGGTCAGCCAGGCCTGTGCGTTGTCGCGGTCGCGGCCGAGCACTTCGATCAGCTCCGCTTTCGATTCGTTGAACAGATGACGGCTCTGCAGAATCGTTGCGTCGATCAGCATCGCCGCCAGCGGCGGCGGCGCCCTCTTCAGCCAGGGATCGATCACTGCCGCCGCGCGTCCCAGATAGCGGGCGTCACCGGTGCCGCGGGCATAGTCCAGATAGGCAATGGACAGGGCCGTAGCCTGCTCCACATGGTCGGGATTCTTCTGCCACTGCGCGCGCAGGACTGCAAATTGCCGCACCCGCGGATCGACCGCTGTCGGCACCTGCTGCAGCACCACGTCGTCGCCGGCCGGGATATAGGCTTCCCCGGGGGCGGCAAAACACCGCCCGGCAAGCAGCATCAGGCAAAGAAGCAATTTTCGGATCATCCGTTACTTACGTCCTAGCACCGGATGCGGACGCAGAACAGTGATGGAATCTGTATTGGGCTACTCCAAAGCCGCCTCCCATGATAGGCAGCTTTGGCCCGGACTGGGTCGCGCGAATATTAGCCCAGGGGACCAGGGGACCAGGGGAATTGCGGACATTCTCCAGTATCTGGACTGAACGATCTGCGACTGGCGGCTTCTGGCACGTTGCTGGCGACGGAGCATCTTTTACTGGCCACGGGTGGAACATCTGGATGGCCTCCCGGGTGCATAGGATTCGCCTTCCCGCGAGCCACAGGAATCTGAAACCGCCAGATTCAATCCTGCTCCTTGGATAGCGTCTTCCAAATCCGGGGGCTACGGCCTCAGCGCGGACATCAGCCGCTGCCTTCCATTGACTTCGGCGCGTAGCGTACGAAGCATGATGAATAAGCCCGTCAGGCGCCGATGAAGAAAGACCAGATCCCGGGGCGGAAGACGATAGTGAACGGTTAGCATGCTCAAGGCCATGGCGCGGGCGACGCGCTCCGGCAAATCTGTTTCACCCCACCGATATTCTCCGGCGGCATTCCATAGCTCTTTCGGTGCGCCGAGACTCCCGGGCTCCTCGAACGGCTCCACGATTACCTCGCACATGCGTGCAAATCCTTCCTGCACGGACTTCGGAAACTCCTTTTTTAGAATATCAAGCTCAGCCGCACCTGAGACAATGCGGCTAAGGTCGCGCAGTAGCGCTCCATTAACCAGTTCGCGGTATCCGTGGACGAACGTCGACGTGAACACCCGCGTCGCACCGAAATCAAGCAGTACGATGACGTCGTTACCGTCAGGATTTATCCTGAAAAAATAGTTTCCAAAATTAGGATCGGTCTGAACCATTCTCCACTCGAACAATTCGGTCAGAAATAGATCGAGAAACGTGGCAGACAATCGATTCCGGCGTTCCTGTCTAAGTGCCGAGACTCTTGGATCATGCACTCCGATTCCCGGTTCGAAGGTCATGGTCAGAACATGGCGCCCGGAGTATTCCGGCATGACCCGTGGCACAACAAACCTGGGGTCACCTGCAAGCCTTTTAGCGTATTCCTGTGTGAAATGGAGCTCGCGCCGATAGTCCACTTCCTGGTGCAACATCTGCTGAATCTCCTGGAACATCGGTGTCAGGTCAAGATCTTTAGGAACCACGCGGGTCATCAGCAACAGGCGTGAAAGCGTGCGCATATCGCTGTCGATGGACTCGGCCAGACCCGGATATTGAATTTTCAGGCAGAGTTCCAATCCGTCGCCAAGTCGCCTGGCCCGGTGGACCTGACCGAGCGACGCAGCTCCAATCGGGGTTTCGTCAATTTCCAGTTCCGACATCCGCACCTTGCCCAACGACCTCTCAACCGCTGGCGCCAATGATGACCAGGCCACCGGCCGAGAGAAGTCCTGCAAGGTGCTCAGCGCCGCAACAATCTCCGGAGGCAGGAAGTATTCACCATATAGGGCCAGCAATTGCCCGGCCTTCATTACACCGCCCTTGAGTTGGCCAAGCCGGTCAGCCAGCACCTGCGCCTGCTCCGAGTAGAAGTCCCGGTTTGCGGTCTCTTTATTGGCTTCGCTGCGAAAGATATTCCGAACCTGATGCATAGCGATACGAGCGCCCACGTTCACACCGAGGCTGGTCATTGCAAGATTTCGCGCGAGTTGGCCGGTTTTCAGGATGCTGGGCCTGTCGGCGATCATTGGCGTGGGCGCTGGTGGCATATGGTATTCCGCCGATTCGTAGCTTCATTTACCGCATTCTTATCGCTATACGGTCTTGACAACCTTTACCTTACTTTGGAGGGATTAGCCGAACCGTCGATTGGTTCACCAGACTCGTCGATGCCATTCAAAGGCGCTACCGCCGCCGCCCTTTGTTTGTATCAATGTAGTCGCCGGGCATCTTCCGTCCACGACTTTAAACAATCGGCTTCAGGAGCCAGTGATCGGACCCGCGATGCGCGAACGCCCCAGCTTATTGATGAGACATTGGGGCATATGCCACCGTATGTCTGTGCGTTAACCAGCACATTGCATCCGAGGCCGGCCGCCATTTTTCCGCCGTGGAACATGACCTTCTCCGCGCCCTCTGCAAACTGGCAATGGAGCGAACGAGCAGAGCCATACTTACGATCCACCAAAACCCTTCGAGAACATGGGGTACCGTAAACCATTGTCTATGTGCGGCAACGTACGGAGTAGGTTCAGACGTGCTGTTATGTTTCCGGTGGCGCAAAAGCCTATCGGGCTGCGACGCCTATTAGTTAACTTGGCATATCAATGTGAATAGTATGGTCTGAGCGCCTGTTTAGGCTGACGCTACGAAAAGGTGATGAGGGAGATTTAAAGAACACCGGAGCCGTGTTCGGCTTTGTTTGGCGACTTTAAGGACTTTGAGAATGACTTTGATCGATGCCAAGCCGAGCAGCATTCGATCCAAATCGGATAAAGCTGCTTTTGGCAACTCCAAGATCAACGTCATTGAAGCGCTAGTGCAGCAGCAACACCAAGTCGGGTCCGGCCTTTCATCTGCCATTACTACCCGTTCTCTGCGTCGAGGGCAGCACCTTTACTGGCCCGGCGACCTCCTTAAACACGTATATTCCATCAACAGGGGAATGCTCAAAACGTATCGAATCGGGGATGATGGACGCGAGCGAATCACCGGATTCCCTACCTGCGGAAAGCTGTTGGGACTGGACACTCTGATGGACCGTCCAATGCGCTGCGGCGCCGTCGCCCTGGATGCAACCCTGATCTGCCGAATTCCTGTGCACGCTATCGTGGTCGGTTCGGGTGAGTCCAGACAGCTACGGCTCCAGCTATTAGAGCAGTTCGACAACGAAATCGCCCGACTGGAAATCCAGCTGTCGCTCTACTGCCTGAATGCTCCCCAGCGGCTTGCGGATTTCATCTTGTCCATGGCCGATAAATCCACCGAAGTCAACCTGCCGATGTCGCACAAGGAAATCGGAAACTACCTGCGCCTCGTCCCTGAAACCGTGTCCAGGTTATTCGCAAGGTTTCAACTTAGCGGGTGGCTGATTATACGCGGGCACGGCATCACCATTCTCGACCGGCTCGGGCTAGAGCAAACTGCCGCCAAAAGCATATCCCAGGCCAGGCCAAAAGCCGCGGCCGCATAATTTCCAGGCCATAGAAGGTTCGGCGAATGTCATCTAACGAGGCGGGTCTCAAGCGGTAACTCCCGTCATGTAGCGGCTCCCGGTCACATCCGAAAAGGATACTTTGTGAATACTGAAGGTCGCTGGGTAGACGATTTACTCGCCGCTATCGATCGCAAGGACCACGTAGCGTTCACCGAGTTTCTTTTACCCGATGCCTGCTTTCGCTTTGGCAATACCACGACAATCCGCGGACGTCCGGCAATTGCAGCAGCTGTCTCAGCCTTTTTCCTGGCACTGAATACCCTGCGGCACCGCATAGAAGATCGTTGGATGCTACCGGATGTCGCAATCGTCACCGGAACCGTAACCTATATCCGGCACGACGGCAGTTCGCTGGAGGTACCGTTTGCCAACGTCCTGAAGTTCCAGCTGGCCGGCATTCACGAATACCTTATTTTTGTCGACAACTCCGCCCTATTCGCTGTTTGAGCCGACGTACTCCTGCAATCGCCGATTGTCAGCCGAATATCAGACCTATGGCGACCAGTAATAGAGTGACGTGGATCATCGCAACGTTGATACCCATGTAGGGAATCAGCCGTGGTATGTCATCTGCATGCACGTAGACCTGTCGAGCCAGGTAAATTCCCAATGGCAAGGGCAGCAAGCCGAGCAACGCCAAAACCGGCAGACGTCCGGCGACATCGCCGACAACAATCGCGCCGAAGGCAGATACAACAAGAACGCCGAACAGTACCGCACTACGTCGCCGCCCCAGAATGATCGGCAAATGTCGGCGCCCAACCTGGCGATCCGCATCGATATCCGGAAACTGATTAATCAGCAGCAATTCACTGACCAGGAACAGCGGTGCCAGTGACGCAGTTAGCGCGATCCATGAATAGTGACTGCTAAGCGCAAATGAGGTCCCTACTACAATCAGCGGACCGAAGCCCAGACCGGGAGCAAATAGACACAACAATGGCTGGCGGGTGACCAACGGCGTGTACGCGGCCACCAAGACCAGCCCTGCAAGTCCGAGTGGCAGCAACGCCACGCCTTTTTCGTAAAGAAAGTAAAGTCCGATCGCAGCGGTCACGGACAGGCATAGCAGACCCCAGATCAGCGTGGCTGCCGCGGCTTCGGGATGGGCGGGCAGGCTGCCGCTGCCGCCGCTGAATGGCGTGCGTACGGTCAATGAATCGAGTCCCGAACGAAAATCGTCATATTCGTTTAGCAGGTTGACGCTTATATGCGCCAGAAGCGCCCCCATCAACACCAGCAGGCAGTCCGCCACGGCAACGTGTGTGCGGGTTTGAACCGCGGCGCCGATGCCAATCAACACGCAGACGGGTGTCAAGCTCAGAAATGCGGGCCGTGTGGCGTAAAGGACTGGTACAGCAACGGCGCGTTCCATCATAAGACCACTGCCACCGGGCGCTGTCGAAGCCATCCCCCCACCCGGACCGACTCCACCGCAACACACCATCGTAGCGGGGCACAGGGAAGGCGCTCAACGAGCGATTGCAGCTGACAACAGTTTTCTTTTTGAGGCTGGAAAGCAATCGATGGAGAAATCGGGCCCAGGACGCTGGAATGATCTCGTGCTACAGCTTTGGCGATCTTGTTACCAGCACCATCGACAGCACTTTGGGCAGTTCCGATATCCAGTACCAGCAGCGCCGTGTGCGGGTATCCGGAGGCTTCAATTACCACGTTTACGATCTGATCCTTCCGATTGCCGGCATTTACATCAATCACTTCGTTACCCTCGGCTGTATCTATGGGCACTTGACCACACCCGGCCGGCAGCGGACTTGATCCCGATCAATCTTTGCCCTGAAACATTGACCACCGTCAATTTCCGGTTCTGCGTGCGCTGCATCGTGATTCGCGCTGTGCCGGGGGCTATCCGGTGGCATTTTTCGCCGTAGACGTCATTCGGTTTGCGATGCCAATGAAGTTCAAGATGTTTCCAAACCAGTAACTATCAGCAACAGGAGTCTGGAACGGCGCCGGACCTGTAGCGGCGTGAGGTTCTCTGGATGATTGCGATCGTTGAAGCGGCAAAAGCTTGGGTGCTGCGACATGATCAATAGACAAGCTACCTCAAAGCATGTACGGCGGCGCACCGACTGTTTCCAATACTTTCACCTAAGATTCGGTATCGACCAGAAATAGTCGCTGTGCGGACCACCAGGTAAAAGCGTTCGGCATGACTTGTGGCGGCCAACCCCCAAAATACCGGCAACGGAGAATTCAATTTGAAAGCTACGACAAAGACAGGCACGTTGGTTCGCATTACCGCAGCCACGCTGTTGATTGCTGGCACAACATATCTGTTCATATCTCAACCTGCATCGGCAACGCCGGCATATGCCGCACAAACGGGGAAGTCTTGCGCGGAATGCCACCAGAGTCCTAGCGGCGGCGGTGTGCTTACACCGTTCGGGGAGCAATTCAAAGCGAACGGGCACAAACTCCCAAAGTAAGCCCAGGGTTCCCGCGCCGGTTCCGATTGATTTCATTGGTGCGCTTTGGCGAGCTACCGCACAGATAAGTCAATGTACGGAATCGCACGGCGGCCGCGGGAGGGTTGGTGTTTTACCGAAACCGGCAGGACCGCGACGAGTATTATCCTCACCGTTCCGCCAACGATAATCGGGGGAACCCGATCGCCTGCTGCCGTATCTGGCGCAGCGCCAGATCAATTGATGACATCACGGCATCCGATCCGCTGCATCGTGACGCGGGCTTCCAGCCACGTATCTGCCTGATCCAGCATGCCGGCGATTCGGCGCGGGTCGGTGGCATAGGGGTAGAGCCATTCATTCCACGCTTTGCGCGGGACCATGCACGGCACACGCTGCCGCGCCCAATCCAGACCAGGGGGCGCCTGCCGGGTGAGAACGCTCGTGGTCTCGCGATGTCCCTGCTCGGTAGTCAGGAAGCCGTGAAGTCCTGCCAGCATGAACAGTTGTCCACTGGCGTTCGCCACCTTCAGCGTATGATCGGCAACCTGATCCGACGGCGGACCGCTTGGCGCGGCCGTGGACATCCCACCGACAGCGGGTACGGTTTCATACCACGCAGTAGCGGGAATCAGGCAACGCGCGTAACGCCAGGCGTAGCGCCACTTTCCCTCGGAGTCGGCGTGCTCGAGTTCAGTTTGGAACTCCAGTTCGGCCTGGTCCGTCACAACCCATGGCGGAATGAAACCCCAGCGGGCCGAAATCACATGCGGCTGCTCCCCGGTCAACCAACGAATGACCGGGATGCGTTGCGCCGGACGCACGTCATGGTTCGCTGGAAATTCCGATAACTCCTCGCGCACACGACGGCCGAATCCCTGTTCGACGACGGACAACTGGTCGTCGTGGGGCGCATAGGCGAATCGCGTGCACATTGTCGGAAGCCTATGAGAGTGATGATTCGACGCTGCGGTCAGCGTGCTTCGACGATCGCCATGCACACCGCTATCGGCAAGGTGGGGCCGACGCAAGCTCGGCCGTTTGGGCCCACCGCTGCCCAGGCATCGTTCGTCCGCACGACTCTGGCGATGTACTTGTCCATCAGCCGCAGGGCTTCGTCAGGATCACGAGTCGGTTGGTAGCGCGATTGGTCGTGACGTATCGCCTCTCCTTTTGAACTCACGGTCGCAGTGGCAGAGCCTTCGATTTCGGCAATTGCGGAATCGAGAAAATCGAGATCGGTGCTGTTCATGACGCTCCTTAATGGTGCGCTGCATCCCTCCAATACCATCCGTAGCCGTACCATCCAAGTATTAGCTATACAATCGGAAATCCGCTACCGCCGGCCACGCCTTATCCGACCTGAGTTTATCCCTCCATTTATTGATCGTATGTACGGTATCGAACATATGAAGTGCGCATAAATCCGATGCTTCAAAGCAAGCTTTGCGCTTCCGCTACTCAATAGTGACAGCTACCTGAAGAAATTCTTGATCTGCATTTCAACATCGTCACGCGCAATGGCGTCGCGCTTCTGAGCCAGGTCGGACCTCTTCTGCTTGTGGTCCCTGGACTTCGGAAGATCCCCCTCGGTCGCATGGCTCCAGGCGCCCTTGGTGGCGCCTCCACGTCGATTAGGCCTGCCCTTGACCTCATCCACGCTCAGGCACCGACGGTTCTTCACTCATGAGGTCGTCATCCCCCTTGGCTGCACGCAGTGGCGCTTGCGGGGCATCCTTTTGGGGGAGCTGCAACAGCAACCTCTTATGCGCAGGAGCCGGCGCTGCCTTGTCGATCGCCGATTTCCCGGTGACCACCTCGGTTTTCGCGGCATCGATGGTCGGTTTGTATCCATTCATTCTTTTCATGGAAGCCCTCCGATTCCGCGCCCCACGAAATTGCGGGATGCCGGGATGGGTGCACCACCGACATTAGGAGGGCTGTGATACGACGTCGGTACGCTGCCACCCTTATGCCGGGGGAGATGGCGACCGTTCAGCGCACGGCCGCCGGCAGGCTGTAGAACGGCAGCGAATCGCCAGGGCGAGTGCCGAGCCTGATGGCCGCAGCAGTGGCGACGCAGTTGCAGCGGTCTAAACCACCGTCCGACCCGGCGCCTTTTCAAGCAGCCGTTCCAGCGCATTGAGCAAGCGCTCCTGCGCGCTGACCACGTCGCGGAAATACGGATTGATCAGTTGCGGGGCACCATCAGACCCGTCCTGTGCGCTATGCAGAGCAATCTCGGAGAGATACCGCGCAATGATCTGGCTTCTATGAACAAATTTATCGGTCGTCATGCCGTGATTCCTTTCCATTGTCCTTCGATTAAATCGCCAAGGTACAGACGGGATCGTCGATGTGCCCAAGGTAAAAAACGGCCTGGCCGTCGGCATCCCCACCCACGATGAATATCGGCAATACGACAACGACACCCCCGGGCTTCAAGCCACAGGCATTGCGATCGTGCGGGATTTTTGCAGCGTGCGATAACTGCGCCATGGCTGACTTTGGCGACGGCGCCCGCACCGGCCGTTCAAGGGGCAGTGAGGTCGCTGCATAAGCACTGCCTAGCAGCCCCCCGGCCAGCATCGCCATGCAGTACCTTCTCCGGGCCCGATGCTTAATCGTTTCAATGCCTGCCCGATAGCGGAACATGGTGCTCACCTCGCATTCCCTTACGCGATTCATTCGCGTAATGAGTCACGCTCGCATGAATCAACGTCCGGACACCGTGCGCTAGGGCACCCTGACGTTAGCAGCACTGTTTTCCACTCAATCCCGGAAACACTCTGTACGGCACCTAACATAGTGATCGCATTGCGAGCGCGGCTCACCAACCCTGAAGCCACCCCGGTCGATCTTGCCGTTAGTTCGCGGAGCTTTTCCGGCACTGAGTCAAGGAACAATCATGCTTAATGCCGAAACAGTGAAAGTGAAAAAGCCGCACCTTGCGGTGCGGCTTCGATCATTCCTGATCTTGACGCCTGCCGTCCTGGCCATCCAACTCTGATTTCATACGGCCGGGCCGCTACGCCCCGCTAACCGTCAGCAGCGCTGTATCCACACTTTTCACGCCTTTCACTTTTTCAGCAAGACCCTTGACGTGGTCAATGGCATCCTGGTTGGCCAGCGCCCCCTTCAGCACCACTACGCCATGCGTGGTCGTGACACTCACGTCAAAACCTTTGCTCAGACTGTCCGCCGTGATCTCGGACTTCACCTTGGTGGTGATCCAGCTATCGGACACGACTCGCTTTGTTTTCGCCGCCGCCTTGTCCACCTTGCTCGGACCAGCGCCAGTCGCTGAAGGGACTTGAAGGTTGTCGTCCACATCCTTCACACCCTCAACGCCACTCGCCAGTATTTCGGCGCCCGCTTTTGCATCGGGGCCGTATGCCGTTCCGGTGAGCGTGACAACGCCGTTGGTGGTGGTAACGCTGATGTCGGATTTCTTCAGCCGATCATCGCCGACAAACTTGGACTTCACTTTCGCGGTGATCGCCGCATCGGTGATCGCCGCGCCTACGCTGTCGCTATGGGGTTGCGGCGTTGACGCGTCGGTGGAGTCGGCATAAGCGCTGGTGCCAAGGCCCGCGGCCAGACTGGCCGCAATCAGGGCGCCGCGGAATGGAAACTTACGAAACAAAATGGTAGTCATGGGACTTCTCCGCTGGCCCTGAGGCGGGCCTGGTGATGAAATGAACGATTGACCGGCAGACCATGGGAGATGGCTCAAACCCGCAGCGGGCTAAATCCGCCCCATGAGCAGCAGGACGACGACAACGATGACGACCAGACCCAGTCCACCACTCGGGTAGTAACCCCAGGCTCGGCTGTGCGGCCACCTCGGTAAGGCCCCGATCAGGAACAGCACCAGGACGATCAGTAGTATGGTGCCGAGCATGGCGTGAACTCCTGTTAGAACCGGTCGTAGCGCAGGTGCGGGAATGAATGCCGAATTCTCGGTGGACCCAAACCCATGCGCCGGTCTACTTCGCTGACCCGATTGTTACGCCCGGCGTATGGCGGGGTCGGTCTGACAGCACACATAAGCTGTGCGGACACCGGCGCCGCGCTCCGGCAAACAATATCGAAGGGTACGTAAGCGCAGGGAACGCGCGCGATATTTGGTATATCACTGGACTCGGCGGGATTGTGTCTACCGCCGCCCTCGCAGTGTCGGCACTCCACACTGACCGCGGAGTTTGCAATTTTGACCTTGCCATCTCAGTTCTGCACCGACGTCGCGTTGCGGTTGAAGAGCAGATTTTATCGTGGACTATTGGTCTGCTTTGGGGATAGCGGAACACGAGTGTGGTGCATGTCGGGACCTGTGCAGTGACACGCCTTGAGCAAGTATTGCCACCACTTGAGGCCATATGGCGCGGCCATCCAACAAAGCGGACTGCTGCCTCTGTGCTGGAGTCTATTTGCCGCTGCATTTGTTTGACAGCGTACCGACGCCACCGCGATCAGGGTCCACTCTGCTGACTGCTCGCCGGCAAGAATGCCGCCTGACACCGCTACACGCTTGGTTCCTGCATACCGGTCCGGCGCAAGATATTTGTGCCATCCCGGTCACCGCATTTTTTTCCCTCACCTATCGAGTATCACTTATGTCCAACGAATCGACTATTGCGGGACCTGGCGCAAACGAGCAATACAACGGAACATCGCCCTCTGTGACCGCGCCGGCCGATACAGCCCTGTCGGGCGTTCCGCGCGAGCTCCATAATTTTCTCGCGGACATCGAGGATCTGATCAAAGCGACGACTTCGCTCACCGGCGAAGAGCTGGTCAGAGCCAGGGCCAGACTGGGCGAGCGCATCGCCGCGGCGAAACAATCTGCCCGAGCGATGGGTGGAACGATCGCTCATCAGGCGCGCAATACCGCCGCCGTCACCGATTCCTACGTCCATAAACAGCCATGGACGGCCATCGGACTCGGCTCCGTGCTTGGCGTCCTTCTAGGTTTTGCGTTGGCGCGCCGTGCTTAGTCTGAATCCGCCACCCTCGCCTTTGGGCGCAGCGCGTAGACGACCGGGGGGGGGGCATTTTCATGGACCTGAACCGCATGATGCGCCCGTCCGGCGGTGGACTGGCGGTTCAGGTACTGCTGCATGTGCAACTCGCACGGATAGAGTAGTAGGAAGAGTTAGCGAAGGACAATGGTCGCCACGATTCAGTACTTCAAGATCGCCGACATTTCGATTACCCGCACCTACTCCGCGAGCATCAGGGCAACCTCAATCGACGCTTTGTCCATCAGGTCGACGTAGCCGTCGATCGACAACAGACCCTTGATGTCGGCGTTGTCGAAGCGCATCCCATCGCGTGTGGCCAACTGGTCACGTCCAACCGGACAATCGTGTATGTGCGCAGTCGAACGGACATCGCGAGACTTCTTCGTTATATTTTTTACACGTCGCATCATTACAGTCGCCAGCGTCTCCGTGCCGGCACCTGATGCCCGCCGAGGAGCCACCGCTGTGTCAATCCCGAAACACCAGAAAAACCTGTTGTTGGAAGCCCTACCCAAAGCCGAATGCGCGCGCTTGTCGCCCCATCTGGAGCGTGTGCCGCTGAAGCTAGGCGACGTCCTGTACGAGTCAGGAGTCAGCTTGCAGTATGGCTATTTTCCCATCGACACCATCATCTCCCTGCTGTATGTGATGGAAGATGGTGCTTCCGGCGAAATCGCGGTCGTGGGCAACGAGGGCATGGTCGGTGTCTCGCTGTTCATGGGTGGCGAAACCACGCCCAGCCGGGCGGTGGTACAAAGCGCCGGTCATGCATTCTGGCTGAAGAGTGAGCTGCTCAAGAAGGAATTCGCCCTCTCTGGCGCCGCTCAGCATTTGCTGCTGCGTTATACCCAGGCCCTGATTACGCAGATGTCGCAGACGGCTGTCTGCAATCGCCATCATACGGTGGAGCAGCAGCTGTGCCGCTGGCTGCTGCTGAGCATCGATCGCCTGCCTGAGGACCGTTTGACCATGACCCAGCAGTTGATCGCCAACATGCTGGGCGTGCGCCGGGAAGGCGTCACCGAAGCGGCGGGCAAGCTGCAGGCGGCGCATCTGATCGACTACAAGCGCGGGAAGATTACGGTGTTGGACCGTTTGGGACTCGAAAAACGAGTGTGCGAATGCTATGCGGTGGTCAAGGCCGAAACCGATCGGCTGCTCCCCGATAGCGCAGCTCGCTAGGAGCCGCCGCGACGCTACTGGCGCGATTGGCGCCGCGCGAACATCATCCCCTCAAACTTCCTCATGCGGATATCGGGCTCGACCATCGGCCAGTCATGAGCGTCCGGAAGCTGATGATCCCGTGATGTCTCACAAGCATTGCAGCGGCCCGCCAAGCCGCTAAGTATGGCAACGAACCGACCAGGCGGCGTATTTGCTCTATTAATGAGAATGATGCAGTCATGCCAGTCGCAAGTTCGCGGTACCGGCGCTCCATCGAACTGGGAGACTGCAATGTCCGCCGAACCGCAGAAAAACCACCTTTTGGCCTGCCTGCCAGACGAGGTACACCGGCGCCTATCCGCCCATCTCGAACTGGTGCCGATGAAGCTTGGCCAGGTGGTCTACGACTCCGATGTGATTCTGGACTATGTTTACTTTCCCATCGATTGCATCATCTCGTTGCTCTACGTGATGGCGGACGGCGATTCGTCCGAAATCGCGATGGTCGGGAACGAGGGCATCGTCGGCATTTCCCTTTACATGGGCGGTGAAGCCACGACCGGCCGAGCAATTGTGCAAAGCGACGGCCATGCCTTCCGACTAAGCGGGCGGTTTTTGAAGCAGGAGTTCAATCGTGCAGGGCCGTTGCAGCGCCTGCTGTTGCGCTATACGCAGGCCCTGGTTACGTTGATGACGCAGACCGCGGCCTGCAACAAGTTTCATTCGGTGCCGCAGCAATTATCCCGCTGGCTATTGCTCGGCCTCGATCGGCTGCCCAGCAATAAAATGATGATGACGCAGGGACTGATCGCCAATATGCTGGGCGTGCGCCGCGAGGGCGTCACCGACGCGGCAGGCGCACTGCAAGCGGAAGGGCTGATCCGCTACGATCGGGGAACCTTCACTGTGCTTGACCGGCCGGGACTTGAGCGGAAAAGCTGCGAATGCTATGCCGTGGTCAAACGTGAATTCGACCGCCTTCTACCCAATGTGACGGCTAGCTAGCTGTTTGCGGAATCGCCCACAAGAGTGGCATTGATCGCATACAAGTCTTGCTGACGTTACTGCGATTGGCCGCGCGGCGCCCGCATTGAGCAAGCGCTCCCGCGCACTGAGCACCGCGCGATAATGCGGACTGACCGGCTGCATTGCGCCATCCATTTCGGCCCGCTCACTGCGACGAGCGGTCGCGGAGAGGAGCTGCGCAATGACACGGCTTCCGCGAACGAACTTATCGGCAGTCATGCCTTGCTTCCTTCCATGGTCCTTCGATTAAATGGCCCAGGTACAGTCAGTTTCGCGAACGTCCGCTGCGCCCGCCTCGGCGTAACGATCGGAGCCTCCAAATCGGGACCTCGGTGGTGCGACAACGACGGCCGCGATCTGGATGTCTACTTGCGCGCCGCAATCTTTGCCAGCGCTAAGAGGTTTCACATAATGTGAGTGCTGCAACACGGGCTGCTTCGGCGACAGCGCTTGCGATTCGGCAGGCTTCTCGGCTACGGCGTAGACCCCTCCGAGAAGAAACCCGATCAACACCGCGCCAACATATTTTTTAAGAACCCCGTTCCTCACCGCTCTGGTTCCCGCCTGAGAATGGATCATGATGCTCACCCCGCGCTCCGTCATGCCTGCGTTCGCGCAATGAAGCACACTCCCACGAATCGACGCCGTTCACTGTTCGCTGGGACGCTCACGCGTCGTTTACACACTTGTCCACCCACTTCCTGTGCAGATCCGTGCGGCATCCAACATCGCGACTTCGTAGTGGGTCAGCGCACCGACAATTGTGCCTCATGAGGTTCATCTTGATAGCAGTTCGCCGGATTCTCCGGCAGCCATCAAGGACTAATCATGCTTAGCGACGACACCGTGAAAGTGCTTAACGGCTTAATTCAGATATCCCAGGACGGCACGAAAGGCTTCGCCGAAGCCGCCAAGGAAGCGGCCATACCCGAACTGACAACCGTGTTTCACCAGCGCTCCCTGGATTGCGCGGAGGCCGTGGCCGAATTGCAGGCGCTGGTAAAAATTCTCGGCGGCACGCCGAAGGACAGCGGCACAGTTGCCGGTGCCGCTCATCGCGGCTGGAGCAAGGTGAAGGCCGCGGCCGGCGACGTCGGCACGCTTGAAGAAGTAGAGAGCGCCGAAGACAAGGCCAAAACGGCCTACACCAAGGCCCTGACCGTAGCTCTGTCGCCGCATGTCCGCAACGTGGTAAAGCGTCAGCGTGACGACGTGATCCGCAATCACGAACTGATCCGCGATCTGCGCAACCGCTACAAGGTCAGGAAAGAGCCCGTCGCGATCTGAAGTGCGCTTTGATTCTGATCCCGGTCTGCCGCAAAGGTCTGCGGCCGGCCGGCGAGAGAGCCGGACTTTCTTGCGGTGAGCGTTGTCCAGCAACATCTTGCGGCGCGACCTCCGTTCAGGATGCGAAGGCTTGCCGGCATGACGCCAATCCGATGCGATTTAGGAATAAACCTGCCCGCGGATCACGTCCGCGACTGACATTCGATGGGCTGCAGCAGACACAACCCAACATTTGCTTACCAGTTCCACGCCAGCACTCATGGAATCATGCTCTTTATGATGCCGAAAGCACGGCGCTGGATCTGTCGAATCCGCTCTCCTGACAAGTTATAGCTTTTGGATATCTCCTGAAATCCCGCTTTCCTTCCGGCACCCAGCCAGCGCCGCATGATGACATCCCGCGAGCGTTCATCCAGGGCTTCCATGGCCACGTGCAATTGGTTCATTCGCTGTGCGCTCCAATTATTTTCCTCAATTGCCGCGACCTGGTCGTTTTTATCGATCATGTTGTCCGCGCCGATGGACGCTTCTTCATAATTAAGCTGTGCGTCTTCGAAAGAAATGGCTTCTCTCTGCAAACGGCTTTCCAGGTGCAGCACTTCGGAAAGCGGGACCCCAAGAATTGACGCTACATTTCTCGCTTCAGCAGCCGAAAGTGCCGCTCGGCTAGGCTTAAAGCGACGCATCCGCATGAACAGATGCAGCTGCTCCCTGGTGACGCCGGCCGCAACAATGCACCAATTGTTCAATACGAAGCTGCACATCTCCAGGTTAATCAAGCGAACGGCAATAGAAATGAACCTAGCGCCGGTTTCTGGATTGAATTGCCTCAGTGCTTTGATCAACCCGATGTTGCCCTCCTGAACCAAATCGGCAAAGGGCTGATCGTACTTTAGGTAATCGCGCGCAATGTTCACCACATAACGCAGGTGAGCGGCAATCAGCAGCCGTTCAGCGTCGCTGTCGTACATATCCTTCGCCCGCGCAAACAGCTGCCGTTGCTCATCCGCATCAATCAGCCGCGTTCGATCGATTTCCTGTAGGTATACGTCAAGGGAATTTTTCACGATATCCGGCTGCCAGTCGAGCGACGTACCTACGGCAAGAGGTCATTAGACTAGCGCCCTGAGCGCCATCGACTACGCCAGACACGCCGCACCCACTCGACAGGTCCAGCCGATCATAGACATCGGTAGCACTGCGGTCGGTTACGCTTTCCGGTCTTGCTCTTCGCATGAGCCCGCACAGTTCTATCGCGCATTGGTTCCGCGAAGTACCACCCAGTGAGTCATGGCCAGAATCCACAAATCCAGGGTGAGAGACCAATTCTCAACATAATAAAGATCCAGTTCGATGCGCCGGCGCAGTTGCTCTGCCGTCTCGGTGGCGCCGCGCGAACCGTTCACCTGCGACCACCCGGTCATCCCAGGCTTCACGCGATGTCGATGCGGGTATGTGTCGATGATTTCATGACACAGCCGCTGTTCGGTACGCATATCCACGGCATGCGGCCGTGGGCCAACCAAGGACATTTCTCCCTTCATCACATTGAACAACTGCGGCAATTCGTCAAGGCTCGACTTGCGCAAGAAGCGGCCCACTCGGGTGATGCGGCCATCATTGTGACCAGTCTGCTTCAGGACTTCACCTCCGATGTCACCTTGCCAGCGCATCGTGCGGAATTTATAGACATCGAATTCGATGTTATTAAATGTATGCCGCCGTTGCTTGAAAATGATCGGGCCCGGACTATCCAGCCGAATGGCCACGGCAATGATGGCGAGCACTGGCAAAGCCAGCAAGGTAGTGATGCCGCCGATAAGGAAATCCTCGGCCGCCTTGATTACGGCATTCCAGCGCTTTAGCGGGCGATCAGCGAGCAAGGTAACCGGCAAGCCATCGCAGACATAATCAATGATCTGGCAAGGCACACTGAGACCGATGTTCTGCGGACACAAGCCAACCGAGACGGCAAGACTTTTCAGGCTATGTACCAGTGGCAGCAACTGGTGTTCGGCTGTGCCAGGAAAGGTGATCAGCACCCAATCAATCTTGCGTGTCTTGCCCAACTCGATCAGATCGGAGACTGTCCCGCTCGATCTGACCTGCCCCCCTTCAACAGGAGCAGCCACGTCGTCGAATACTCCAAGTACTTCCATGCTTCCGGCTTTCGTCTGCTGAAGATGTCGGATCAGACGGTCCGCGACCGGACCGGCGCCGACTATGGCAATTGCCGAGGACAGAACGCCCTTGCGTTGCAGAAGGTGAACATAGAATGCAAAGCAGCAACGAAGTGTCGCGGTCAACACAAGCGTCGTCGCAAGTCCAAGCACCACCACCATTCGCGGCAAGGCATCTAGCGAGCGACTCGCAAAGCCAATTGCGAGGACGACGCCTGCAAAGATTACAAAGCTCTTGGCGAATCTTCGCATCATGCTGACCGTCAGCCCGTTGCCTATTGCAGAGCCAAAACGGACGTCGCGTAGTGCCGGCGCAGCAAGTACAGCGACGATCAATATTTTCTTGCGATACTCGTCCCAGAATCCAGGCCCGTAGCCGATCGGCAGCATGTGCGCATAGACATACGTGCTCAGATACCCTGCAATAATCACGCTTATGAAGTCAAAGAACGGCAGAAGATCAGCGGCGATCGAAACGACATCATTGCTAATTCTGATTTTTGTGGTGCGAGCGGAGCCTGCCAGGGCCTCTGTGTAGAACGTCATGCTGTGCCACCCGGGTATTGGAGTGAGAGTGCGTATCGCGACTGCTAGAGGGCGTCCAACGACCGAACTTTCATAACAGGCTCGGTCGAACGATTACTTGGGACACCGGCAGATCGTTGACATATCTGCTGGACCTTCATCAGATGAAGCGGACTTTATTGCTCGGCGTCACAGCCGGTCTGTACGAACACGTACTCAGTGTGACATCGCACTCTGTGCGGCCTCGCACGCGACGCCATTGTGGCTATTACCGATTCGCAATCGATTCGGGCATGAGTTGCGCCGCCATCTTGTGCCGGCCTTGTTTTGCTGCGCCGGTGCGGCATTGGTACGCTGCCGAACAGACCACATTCTCCGCGACTTATTACCTTTCACAAGGTCGTTTCGGATTCCACGTTTACTCTTTCATCTCGACCATGCCATGCGCCTCCAGGCACCAGCCAAACAGACTGACATCCTTTCCCTGTGGAATGGTCGACGTTATAAGACCGTGCTCGCACTCACCATGCCGTTTGCCACACAACTTGTCGCAAGGGGAGAACACAACATTGATTGACGCCCGCTCGCTGCCCCACGGTCTCGTATTGTCGACTGATATCTGCATAGTAGGCGCAGGTACCGCCGGCATTTCGTTAGCACTCGAATTCGTTGGCACGGGAATTAATGTGCTGCTGCTTGAATCCGGAGGCACCAAAGCGGACAACAAAAGTCAGAAGCTCTATGCTGGATCGGTTACGACTCCGCATCTGCACAGCCCGCCTGATCGCTACCGGCAGCGACGCTTTGGAGGATCATCGACCATCTGGGGCGGCCGCTGCGTGCCGTTCGACGACATCGACTTCCAGACCCGGTCTTATATTCCAAACAGCGGCTGGCCGTTCAATCGAGACACCCTGCTTCCTTATTATCACCGCGCGAGCCGGCTATGCGAAACCGGACGTTTCGCGCATACGTCGCAGGAGGTCTTTCCCGGCAACCTGCGTCCAATGATCGACGGGTTCCGCAGTTCGAACTTCACTTCCGATACTTTGGAGCGATTCAGCGCTCCTACAAACTTCGGGATACGCTATGGCGACGAGCTTAGGGCTGCGCCCAATATTCACGTGTTGTTGCACGCCAATCTTACCGCCCTGCATTTGAACGCGGAGGGAACATCCGTCACAAGCGCGACGGTTAAAACGCTGACGGGAATTGCCCTAAAAGTCACCGCCAATGCGTTTGTACTCGCCACCGGTGGCCTCGAAGTAGCCAGGCTGTTGCTGGCAAGCAACGACGTGCAGCGTGCGGGGATAGGCAACAATCATGACCTTGTTGGGCGCTATTACATGTGTCATATCGCAGGAACCCTGGGCTCTCTGACGCTGGCCCTCCCGGATACCGTGCGGCACGACTACGAGGTCAGCGACGACGGCGTTTACTGCCGCCGCCGTCTGGCTTTGACGGGCAGCGCCCAACATCGACTGAAGATCGGAAACTTCATTGCACGCCTGCATCATCCACGGATTACGGACCCATCGCATCGGACCGGCAGCCTGTCTTTTCTATACCTTGCCAAGGCCTTCATCCCGTACGAGTACGGCAAACGCCTGCACGGCGAGGAGCCTGCAAGCGTAAAAAAATGGCTTCAGCACGCCACCAATGTACTGTTTGATTTCACCGGTACAATTTTCTTCCTGATCCACTGGTTCTGCCGCCATACGCTGGCGCGGCGCAAGTTTCCTTCAATCATCGTAAAATCAAAATCGCAGCGCTATAGCATAGATTTTCACGCCGAGCAGCAACCCAACAGCGACAGCCGCGTGACTCTCGGCAATGATCGCGACGCCCTGGGCATGCTTCGCTTGAACGTGGACTGGCGTTATACCGACGCCGACGTTGACACTGTCCGAAGCGCCATCGCGTTGCTGGCCGCGGATCTGCATAATTCCGGGGTTGGAACACTCGACTACGATCCGTCGGCGCTGGAGGCGGAAATTACGCGGTATGGCGCTTACGGCGGCCATCACATCGGAACCGCCCGGATGGGCAATGACCCGCGCTCCAGCGTGGTCGATCCGAATGGCCGCATTCACAACGTCGACAATCTGTTCGTTGCAAGTTCAGCGGTGTTCCCGACCTCGAGTCAGGCCAATCCAACGCTGACGATCGTGGCAATGGCATTAAAACTCGCGGACCATCTCAAAACACTTCATTGCCGACCGCCAGCGTTTCTGACCGGGCAAGAAGTACCGCTAAAGGAAGTGGGGCGCGTCAAGAAAAAGCATACAGTGGGTGCGGCATGATCAAAATGCGTGTTTTGGTATTGGGTGCCTCCGGATTCATCGGCGAGCATGTGACGCAGGCACTCCGAATATCCAATTGGGCAATTCCGATTGCCGCTTATCACCGATCACCGCGAGCGGTATCCGGAATCAAGGAATTTACTACGGACGCAACCAATGAAGCGTCCATAGGCCACGCCATGCTGGATGTAGATGCCGTCGTAAACTGCGTCGCCGGCGGGCCAGCAAGTATAGTCGCGGGGGCGCGGACGCTGTTTTTGATCGCGGCAAAGCAGCCAATTCCACCACGAATCGTATACCTGAGTACGATGTCGGTCTACGGCGCAGCCAGCGGGGAAATCGATGAGTCCAGTCCATTGAGAGGTGATCTTGGCGGGTATTCTTCCGCAAAGGTTTCCGCCGAGCAGTTCGCCACACAGTACCCGCGTGCCGTTATCCTGCGACCCGGCTGTGTATATGGTCCGGGCAGCAGCCAATGGAGTGAACGCATCGCGCGTTTATTGATTTCCCATCGACTTGGCAATCTGGGTTCCGCCGGCGACGGTCGATGCAATCTCGTCTATATCGATGATCTAGTGGCGGCAATATTGCAGGCGCTGCAAAAGCCCGGCGTCGAAGGTCAGGCATTCAATCTGTCGATGCCGACGCCGCCTACCTGGAATCAATATCTTCTGCTTTATGCGAAAGCATTGGGCCTAGACCCGCTCAAACGCATTTCGGGCGCTCGTCTCGCCATGGAGACTCTACTGCTGGCGCCACTACTCAAAGTGGCGGAACTTGTGAAACGCATTGTCGCCCCGCCCCAACGCGTCGGTGTTCACGCCATTTCGCCATCCTTGCTACGGCTTTTCGGGCAGGACATTGTCTTAAATTCAGATAAGGCCGAACATATGCTCGGATTGCACTGGACGCCCATCAACGAGGGTTTGACCATGGCGGCGGGTGACTTTCGCGCCCCGAATGGAGCTTGACGGCGAATCACACCCAATCCGTTCCGAAGCATCGAATACAGCGGCGTCGCCGCCTGCTCCGCATCCTTTACTGAGTACCCGGCTTTACACTGACCGGATCGCCGAAGCTGATGCGAATATCCGCGCCGATGATAGTGGCATTGTAGCCATCGATTTCCACATTGGAGTGACGATTCTCATAGCTTGCGAATGGTTCGACCCAGAGCCATTGCAGAGCCTGGTATGTCACTTTAAGCGTCGTGAACTGGTATTGATCACGACGATTGGAATTGATGGAGCCCAGTTGGCCGGTCCCTTGAAAATTGCTGTTGGTCAAAGCGTAGTCCAAGCTAGCCATGATCTTGTACGTCGCCTGCCAATTGAGGCCCGCACTGCCTCCGGTTTCGAACACCGAGTCGGCACCAGCAGTGTAGCTGCTGATTCGACGAAACAGCTCCACTCTTGCGGCGGTCTTTCCGGTCAGCTTGCGCGTATAGCTGAGCGACCCGGTGTAACCCGACACACTGCCGGTATCGTCCGTTTGGTCCTTGCGTTGGCTATACCCCAGCTTGACGCTGATATCCGAAAGACCACTGACGCTGTAGGTCGATGTCACGTCCAGCGTGGCCTGATCGAAGGTGTCCGCACCGGGAACACTCTTGTATTGGCCGCGCAGATATTCCGCGTAAAGCCCTGCACTGATTGCCTGGAATCCCACGTAATTCGCCGCCACATTGGCGGAGTTCTCGCTGAGTTCGAATGAAGGCGCCCCCTGGATGGGCGCATCCAGCTGATGCGTCTTGATTCCGCTCTGCAGCAGCCACTCAGGTGTCAACATCAGATTGATCCCGGTACCCGCGGCACGATCAAGCTGAAGCGCCAGCTGGGAGGTATTGCGATCCGCGAATGATTCCATACTCCGTTCCTGCCGAAAATCGACTGCGCCGTCGAGTTCGTTGCTTAGAGCCCACTTCAACCCGCCATCCAGAAGATACTCGTCATGATCGAGCTGAGTGAAGTGCTCGTAATTGAAACGCCGTCCCTCAACTGTCCCATGCAGCTTTTGCAGGCCTATCTGATAGCTGCCGGTGACGCCAGCCATATTGCGCAGCACTGTATCGTCGCGCTTGGTTTCCCCGTTTTCGATCACGGCTTGTCCGGGACTCGACAGGTCAAATACATTCGAATCATATTCGGCCTGGGAGGCAACGTAGGGAGTGATATGCAACTGCGCATATGTCGCAATCGGCCAGGCGCACGCGATTAATGCATATGGCACGCAGACGCGCCCGGCCCCGATGAAGCGCCGGCGGCGGATGGCTATCACGGTGGCGCTTTTGGTCCGATGATTATTCACGTACATACCCCCTTCAGTCGCAGCTGCAAAATATGCTGCCGCGCTCCTAAACGATCATCTCCAGCCCGCGCATCTTGGCACCGTTTCCTCCAAATCATTGTGCGGAAGCGTACAGAACGCTGGTGAAACAGGGGATATCGTCACGACTGGCTGGATGTTTCCCGTCGCCGTGGCTGCTATGGCCGATTTTTGATATGAGCAAGGAGTTTGCACATTCTTACTTCCGTTTTTCCTCAGAAAAATCGTCTGCTGGCCGTCCTGCCCGACGCCGAATTTAAACGCCTATCCCCCTACCTGGAATGCATCCCCTTAAAGCTTGGGGCAGTGTTGTATGAACCGGGCGTCGCACTTCAGCACGTCTATTTCCCAACGGATTGCATCATTTCTCTGCTGTACGTAATGAAGGATGGTGCTTCGGCTGAAATTGCCGTAGTCGGCAATGAGGGCATCGTCGGTATTTCCCTGTTTATGGGAGGCGAAACCACGCCCAGCCGAGCGGTCGTACAGAGCGCAGGCAATGCCCTGCGCCTGGATGGTCAATTGTTGAAGGCGGAGTTCAACCGCTCCGACATCGTGCACAACCTGTTGCTGCGCTACACACAGGCCCTGCTGACGCAGATGGCGCAAACAGCAGTATGCAACCGGCATCATTCAATTGAACAGCAATTATGCCGCTGGCTGCTGTTGAGCCTGGACCGCCTACCCAACAGCAGCTTGATCATGACGCAGCAGTTGATTGCCAACATGCTAGGCGTTCGCCGGGAAGGCGTCACGGAATCGGCGGGCAAGCTGCAAGAAGCGGGTTTGATCAACTATAGACGCGGAAAAATCACCGTGCTCAACCGGCCCGCACTCGAAAGAAGTTGTTGCGAGTGTTACGCGGTCGTTAAAGACGAATTTGACCGCCTGCTGCCAGATACGACTGCGGCCTAACGCGGAACGCCTTCATCTTTCAGATCCCGGCTTATTCAATATCTGCGCGAACTACAGCGCTTCATCGGATCCGATTGCCGCATGACAGGCGCCTGGATAATTATTTCCTGGGCTCCTTCACTGCAGGACACGAGCGCTGGGAGGAGCCTCTACCGTTTCACACGGAATGACTTCCTCATACGCTCTTTGTCCATACAAAACGGCTCGGAGCAATCAAATAGTTCGGCACCACACCCAGTTCGGCACCGTACCGACAACTCGGCCAAGTAGGCCTACTATTCTCCGAACGCAATCCGCCGGGAATATCCGGCATTCGTTCGAGGTGGCTTCCTTACCTAGGGGCAATTTAACGATGATTCTCGTTCGCGCCGTAGAAGCTTCACCATCGATTCGAGGCGTCAGCACGTTCGCGAATCGGCTGCCAGCGCCGAATTCAGCCGTCTTGCCGTTACAGAAAGGCCATTACCACAACTGGAGCAGAACGTTGAATCACCCGCTCTTACTATATGCGATGGTTCTGTCTATAGCGTCGGTCTTGGGCCTGCGATTTCTTATGGAAGGCCTGCATGGGTCCGGACGGCTGACAGCCATTTCGGCCTATGCCGACGAACGGTCAGTCCCCGTCGCCGAACGGCAGGCTGCAATGCAATCCGCTCAAATGATCGTTCCGTCACCACGTCAAGAGTACTTCACTCTAGATCGAGCGATGGGATTGGATGCACAACCCCGAAAAAGGACTCAGGAGCCTTGGTTAAAGGCTCCTGTTTCCAGAAATACCGAGCCGATTGCTACTATTCCGTGAAGAGCACGCCCTTTGATGCAGCAGACATTCTCTTGTGGGGCGTTATCCCCTGCTTTGCTTCCCACAGGTTCATGTCGAACCTCTTCAAGCAGGACTCGGTTTCAACATATTACTGTGCGTGATTCACCATCCAACTCTGGAAGAATTGACCATAACCATCGGTTGGCGCGCCGCTGACGTCCGTGATCAGTACATTGTTCGCATCGCCCCAGACATCCCAGGCCCAGCCAACCACGCTCACTCCATTTTTATCCGCGAACGCGGTCACGGTGGAGACCAGGGGAGAACCTACCGTTCCCGATGAGTCCTGATCTCCAGTCTCTGTGGCGATGACCGGAATACCGGCCGCGAGGATGTTCTGCACTTCGGTGAAGATCTGCGGCGAAAAGTTCGGCTGGGAGTAATCATAGGTTCCCCAGGTTGTGCCATAGGTGGGGTAAGCATGCCAGGTGGCGGCCATCTGGCCGAGGGGATCGCTCGGCCGATAAGCCAGCCAGCTGCTGAGATCTTGTGTGTATTGCATCGTTCCCACCAGCACCACGTTGTTGGCGCCCGTTGCGCGCACCGTGTTGATCATTTGCTGATAGCTGGCGACCGCCCAGGATTGCTGCACATTCTGCCAATTACCGCTGTTGCCGGTAGCGGGATAGCCTGTGAAAGAGCCGCTAGTTCCCTGCATCATGTAGGACCAGGAGTTGCCGGAGAAATCGAAGTCGAAGAACGGTTCGTTATACAGCTCGAACATCACCGACGGATTGTTCTTGAACTGGTTGGCAATGCTGGTCCAGAACGATAGTGAATGATCTGCGTCGGCCATTTGCGTCTGCAGCATCGGGCAGGCGGTGCCGGGTGCCGCCCAATGCAGATCGAGAATCACGTAGAGCCCTGCTGCGTTTGCTTCGCTCACCTGCGTCTCAACCGACGATTTGTAGTTGCCGCCCGGATCCGGGTTATGCACCACGCCACCGGTATCGGTGCAACTGTAGTCCAGCCACGATGCCTCGTTGAGCGGAATGCGCACTACGTTGGCGTGCCAGCTCTTGATCGCCGCCCAATTTGGACCATAGGCCTGGCCACCCTGTGCCCCGGAGGGATCGGAAGGGTCCCAGCCCTGTATCGCGACGAATTCGAAACCGCTGAAATTGACGCCGCGTAACTGCACAACTTGCTCAGAGCCGTTGACGAACTGATTGCCCTGCACGCGAATGGAAAGCGCCCCAGTAGTGCCGCCCGATCCGCTGCTGGACGAGCTGCCACTTCCGGAGCTGCCGCTGGAGGAGCCGCTACCGCTTGAACTGCTGCTTGAACTACCGCTACTGCTGGAACCCGAACTGGAACTGCTACTGGAGCTGGAGCTAGAACTGGAGCTGCTGCTGGAACTCGAACTGGAGCTGCCGCCGGAACTGGAAGCGGCAGTAGCGCCCACCGTGAACGATTCGCTGGAAAATGCCGCATGCTGCGCATTGAGAAGCGCAATCTGACCACCCTGGGCGCCGCTCGGAACCGTGATCTGCGCAACGGTGTCGCTGACTACCCTAAGTCCCGCATTGTGCGCGGAGCCGATCCAAGCGGCACTTGATCCAGTAAAACCGGAGCCTTTCACAGTCACCACAGTGCCCACAGTGCCGGAGACCGGGGAAAATCCGCTAATGCTCTGTTGTGGATAAGAACTGGATGCGGCGCCAGTGAACGTGAACGAAGAGGGACTGAATGCAGAGTGCGTCGGGTTAAGAACAGCAATCGCGCCCGTCGTAGCATCGGCGGGCACGGTAACGGTAGCCTGAGTGCTGCTGATCACTTTTAACACCGCATCGTGCCCGCCCCCCACCCATGCTCGAGTCGACCCGGTAAAGCCTGTACCTGTCAGAGTCACAGACGTTCCCGAGGCGCCACTGGTGGGAGAGAATCCGGTGATGCCCTGCTGCGGATTGCCCGCAGCCGCGGACGCACCGCCGCACGCCGATGCCAACGACAACGCAAAGCAAAGGCTGCCGATCCAAATAGACCGCGCGCCCATGCCAGCCTTACTGGGTCCAGGCGCTACATGCGCCGACCGGCCGAGAGGCAAGGTGGCACGGCTGGGGGGCACGGCGAAGGCCAGCGCGCGGGACGCTAGAACTTCGTTGGTATCTTGCATGGCAATGTCTTCCTAAGTTCTTGGGGGAGCAAATACGTACGCTGATCCAGGCGGCGGACGATTTGGTGAAGTCACCTTCCACTTTAAGTCACGCTCTGTGCGGTAACCCACGTTATAAGGCGTAGTTCAAGCGACTGGTCGGGGACCATAGGAAAAAGCAACGACCGACTGTCGGCGAAATGCCACCGTTTATCCCCCTCCACATGCGCGGTGGACGTTCTCGGCTCCACAGCAGATGGCAAAGTCGGCGAGAAGCTTCCTCCGATACAGCCAAGGCATCACTTGTCCCCGCTTGGAGGAACACGGCGCGAATACGATCACCTCGCATGCGTCGTCAACATCCATAAACACAACTGCTGCTCACCTGGGCCTATCCGATCCGGCAACTCTGCTTGATTGCGCCGGGATTCGAGGGTCGCATTGGAGCTTTTTGGCTCCCGGCAACGCGCGGTATCGACGATGTGATCCGGCCAGACGTTTACCGGAAGAAAACTTCGGCGGCGGGCTCCGGAAACGCTGTTTGTGCGGCAACGAACATATGGGGAAGCGATTGATTGAAATACTTAGGCGATCGCATTGCCGTACCACCGAGCCCGCCGTGACAAACCGCCACGCCAGTTACCCGACATACGCCGGTGCACATACCGGAACAACCCGTTATCAGCCGAAATCAGTTGCTCAACTCACCATATCGACAAGGCCGATTGCGGCCTCCTTGCCAGTGCGACACATCGCCCGGTCAACCATTGAGGTGTGTCAACAATCATGATTCGTTCAGGGGGTACCTGGTGAACCACTCACCTCAGATCGCAATAATTGGCGCGGGCCCTTATGGGCTATCGATCGCCGCGCACTTGCAGGCGCGCGGCGTGGAGTTTCGTATTTTCGGCCGGCCCATGCAGACCTGGCTGACCCAGATGCCCCGCGACATGCAGCTCAAGTCCGAGGGATTTGCATCCAATCTTAGTGGCCCTGGTGCTGGCTTCACACTCAAAACATACTGCGAGGAACAGGGTATTCCTTATAGTGATCAGAATAGCCCGGTGCGACTCGATACATTTTCCGCTTACGGACTGGCATTCCAGAAACGGCTGGTGCCAGCACTTGAGGAGAGAACCGTAATTTCCCTGACACGTACCGCGACAGGATTTAGCCTCAAGCTCGACGACGGCCAGATCGTAACCCCGCACCAAGTCGTGGTCGCGGTTGGTATTGGAGCCTTCCCCAATCTGCCCACGCAGCTCATGCAACTACCCGCCTCGCTTTATTCCCACAGTTCCCGCCACCGCGAACTGGACTCGTTCCGGGGCCGGGATGTGACCGTCATTGGCGGCGGGGCTTCGGCGTTTGATCTTGCCGCGCTGCTACATGCCGAAGAGGCGACTGTAAGAGTGGTATGCAGGCGAGCCACCGCAGAAATACACCAGGGGCCTGGATTGAAACCACGCTCGCTATGGCAGCGCCTGCGGCATCCCCGCTCAGGTATCGGTCACAGCCTTCGTTCTTTCGCATTCTCGGAAGCGCCACTGCTCTTTCACTACTTGCCGGCTGCACTGCGCTTGCACATTGTGCACACCCACCTTGGACCGGCGGGCGGGTGGTTCGTCAGGGACCGGGTAATTGGCAAGGTGCCGTTGCTTCTGGGCTCATGCATCCGTAGTGTCGAATGTCGGGACGGACGCGCACGACTCACGATTAAGGCGGCAGACGGCGTCGAAAACCAGATCATGACCGATCACATCATCGCCGCTACGGGTTATCGGACCGACGTACGGCGGCTCACTTTTCTTGACCCCAACATCTTCGCGGATTTGCGCAGCCTGGATCAGGCTCCGGTCCTGTCCTCCAATTTTGAATCATCGATTGCAGGGCTCTATTTCGTGGGGGCTCTGTCCGCGAATAGTTTTGGCCCTTTGGTCAGGTTTGCTTTTGGCGCGGGCTTCACCGCAAACCGGCTAACACGCCATTTAGGCAAGTGCGCACGGCAGTCGGATTCGGTCGGATCAGCCCTGTCGGCGCGATGAGCTGGACAGTGCGGGCGCACATCAGCGGTGCGCCCTTGGTCGCGAAATAATCCGGCCCTCGGCATGCACGGCGTCATCAGCAGTTTTATGTATACGAAGCATCCTCAGTTGCTTCCTTATCCGTGCAAGCAAACCCCGCTCTTCCCAAGGCATACCCATGCCGTCATCCACCAGGCCCGGTTCCCCCCAAGGCACGTCGTGATAGGCCTCATGCAGCGCCTGACTGGTGGGATTCCGACGCCACTCCCCGGGAAACAAGGCGATCACATCGCCATCAATCGAAGTTCTAGGTAATTCGACGTGCCCGCCGGTGAGCTGGGAGCACAGGGCCGCCGGCAGGTCGCTGCCCTTACCCAGCGAGAGATGACAGATCGGCGTCGCCCGGGGGTTTACTTCGATCAACCAAGCGGCATGGGCCGAAGTATCGAGCATAAAATCGAACCCCCACAGGCCGGATAGCCCAAGCCGTTTTACCAGCCGAGCCGCCGTATCCGACATCTCCGCGTGATCAATTACTCGTATGACGGTTGCCGGTCCGGTTGGACCGCCCGTATTGAGCGCCTCGACGCTGATTCCCGCCAATACCTGACCTCTCCAGCAGGCGACAGCACGATTTGCCGGCACGCCTCTTAAAAAATCCTGAACCGTGACCGTACGTGGAACATGCTTTAGCCACAGCGGCAGCAGCGACGGGTCGCGATCCAAGGCTGTACGAAGCAGAGTTTTTGACAGGCTCGGGCCCTCTGACAATATGCGAAACGCGCGCTGCGCCTCGTCTCCGTTGCGCACAATCCGCACGCCTAGTCCGCCCCAGGTGTTGTCCACTTTCAGAACAACTGGAAACGCATGCCCTGCCACCCATTCGTTGAGCTCGGCTGCCGATGCAATGATCCGAGTATCTGGAACGCGCAGCCCTTCCCGCGCAGCCAGGTCCGCCATATCGCCGCGGGCTGAAGCAAGTGCGCAGGCCGAGGGACAACCCAGCGAACGTTCGATCAGAAGGACCACATCGGCAGCACCCCCTTCATTCCCGGCGCGCAACTGCTCATACAGTTGATGCATATATAACGAGGCGGCGTCATCGCATGGAACAATCAGATCAGGTACGGCGCACCTGATAGCCATCAGCAAGGATTCCAAGGGGCGCGTCGCGCTATAACGATGCGACCGCGCAGAGAAGCGCAGCCGATCGACTGGATGGCCTATTGGACAGACCGACTCGACATGGCACCCGAGCCCGCGAAATGCCAGTGCCAGGCGAGCGGCCACCGGCCATCTAAGCGTCGCGATTAGAAGAATGCGCGGCATCGTTCTATATTGAGAGTCTTGCACCGCTGCCGCAGGCGACGACACTGATGTCGGAAACCAGCGGCCACCGACCTTCAGATCGCATGTCTCTGGCGATAAGCGATGTTCCGACGCACCAGCGCCGACGCGGCTTCCGGCAAGCAGCATTCGTGCATTGTCGACATTTATTCGATCATTGGCCACGTTCAACTAAAGCCCCTCGCACCACTCGCGTCTGTTGGGTAGCACACCAATATCTCATAGCGTATGGCGGATCGATTCGGCCCGGAATGCTGGCCAGGTACCGCAGCCTCAGAGCCGCGCCAGCGATAGCCGCGCTTAACGAACATAGCGTTGAAGCCCTACCCAGCGAGCTGCCGCAATATTCCGGATAGGACTTTGCGTCACGTGATGATTTTTCAGCGGGCTTTTGTCGCAAGAGAGTCTTTCTCCAAACGACATACATCCCTTAGCAATCTTGTTATGTGCGCACCTCCCTGGGTACTACAACGTACAGAGTACGGCGTCGAACTCAGTACGTATCCGCACTCAGTAACCATGCGTACAGACCCGTCGATCTGCCACAAGTATTTTGCTCGTCAGTGCTTGTTCTGCGTTCAGTTCGGCGCGACGAACGACTCCGACCAAGCCACAGCACCGGCGGCGGCCGCACTGCGGCGAACAATAGGCGGAGTCACCCATGACAATATCCACGTTGCAATTTGACGACTATGATCTGAGGCAATTCACCGATGTAGCCGCGGGCTTCGGGCAGAAGCTCTACAGCTTCGTAGTTACGCCAAATGCGGATCATCTGATTCGACTGGACGATGATCCCGTATTTCGTACCACCTACGCCGAAGCCGGCTTCGTGCTACTCGACAGTCGCCTGCTTTCCCATATCGTGCGCTTTACCCGTGGACTGCATCTACCGGTCTGCACGGGAAGCGATCTCACCGCCCGCCTTTTCTCGAACGTCATCGCCGCGGACGACTCCATCGTTCTGGTTGGCTGTAGCGACAAGCAAGCAACATCGCTTGCCGAGCGTTACGGCTTGCGGCACCTTGCGCATCTGAATCCACCGATGGGGTTCGTGAATGACGCAGCCTCGGTTGAAGAGGTTCTTAATTTCGTGGAATTGCATAGTCCGTTCCGATTCTGCTTTATCGCCGTCGGCGCGCCGCAGCAGGAGATTCTGGCCAGCCGGCTAAAACAGCGCGGCGTGGCTCGCGGACTCGCCCTATGTGTTGGTGCCTCCATAAACTTTCTTACCGGTGAGGAGCACCGCGCACCGACCTGGATGCAGCACATCGGCATGGAGTGGATGTACCGCCTGATGCATGCTCCAAGGCGCCTCGCGCACCGTTATCTGGTCCGTTGCCCACGCGTATTCGGCCTACTGCGACATATCATCATCACGCTTCGTCCGGCTGCGATCGCGCCTCCCCCACTTGCTCATCCACCGTCCTTCTTAGAAGGACCTGCCCGACCCGCGGCGCTCTGAGCCTCGCTGATTCAGGCTTATCTATAGCCAGATGCTTGCTGGAGCTGCTTTCCCTGTCTGCATCCGTCCGACTTTGCGGCTCGCGTCGAGTCCCGACGTCGTTTTGCTCCGCCCTCATCTGATAATTGACAGACGACCTTTGTCGTCGAGCATTCTCATGTACGCCATCGAACAGACCTGATGCTTCGACTGCGGCAACGTTGATCGCATCGTGAAGCGCAATCGGCAACTGCGCCCCGAACAATCTTTTCCAGGGTCTGAGTGATGGTCATATGCTGAAACTCCTGCGCGGAGGAACCTCGAGCGCATTGAAAGCGCAGCTTCGACTGACGCCAACTACCTGGGTGACGATTCAGACTATATACGAACAGGGATTCGGCATAGTTCTATTCGCTGTGCAGGCTGCGGCATTGGGACCACATGCGTTTGGTCTGTTCTCGCTGGTCATGGTCTTCATCGGCTTCTGCGAATTCGTGCTGGGAATGGCGGCTTCGGAAGCCCTGATTTCGATCCCGGACATCGAGGATTTGCATTTCCATACCATGACCACGGCGAGTGTCCTACTGTCCGTATTGCTCGGTGTGGGAGTGTTCTGCGGCGCAGATGCCATCGCCGGGATATTCGGTGAGGCGGAACTGGCCCCGGTGCTGCGCTGGATGTCCGCCCTGCCGGTCATTTCCGCGTTTTGCGCCGCGCCCATTGCCGCGAGCAAGCGCGAAATGCGCTTTCGACCCATTGCGGTTCGTTCGATCGCCGGCTTGACCGTCGGAGGCACGGTTGGTCTGATCATGGCCTTGCTCGGAGCCGGTGTATGGGCACTGGTCGTGCAAGCCATGGTGCAGCGCACGGTCAGTGCGATTATTCTGTGGGCGGCGGTTCCATTACGTCCGAATATTTCTTTTTCCAGGCGGCATTTCGCGGAGCTTCAGCGTTTCGCCGCCCCGGTTATGCTTTCCCGCACAATGAACTGGGCCTCCGGACAGGTGCCCCGCCTAGTGCTCGGCTACTACCTTGGCGCTACGGAATTGGGCTTGTTCAGCCTGGCAGCCCGGCTTAGTGACATTCTGGTTCAGGTCGCCCTGGAGCCGAAGATTTCCGTCGCACGCGTTGATCTGCGACGCTTTGCCGGCGATCCGCAAGGTCTTGAGCAAGCGATGCGAAAGCTATTTCTTCAAATGAGCGTATTCTGCTTTCCCTTGTGCATCGGTGGTGCCGCGGTAGTGCCCACGCTATTCCATGCATGGCTCGATCCTCACTGGTTCGGTGGGATTGTGGTTGCGCAGATGCTGATGCTGATGGGATTACCATGCATAACGCTTTATTGCTCAACAGCGGTTCTTCTTGCGACGAACCGGCAGAAATGGGAGGCAGCGATCTCCACGACGCAGACTTCCGCCACCTTGCTGGCGGCGTTATTATTCGCTCCGCTGGGATTGATAGCAGCCGCCGCAGCCATTGCCTTGCGACCCCTGGTTCTGTTTCCGCTTCCCGTACTTCTAATGCATCGACTATGCAAACTGCCGGTTCGCCTGATTCTCCACACCCAGGCGCCGGCACTAATTGCATCTGCATTGATGGGCATCGCGATTTGGCTGCTGGGACCCCATCTCGAACAGCTATTCGGCAATGCAGTCGCTCTGGGAGTTCTGATAGTTTCTGGTGCGGCACTTTACATTGCGGCGATTACCCTGCTGTTACCGGACTTCTGCGGTCATCTCCTGCGGCAGCTGATACGGCATATGCCAGGGCCGCACAACTCTCCAGACCTTAGCTGAATGCTCTCATCATTCACTCCCCCGCTTTCTTACGCTACGGTCAGCGCCATTCCTGTAACAACCAATTTTCCGGATATTCCGAAACGTCCATCCAGCGGCACCGCAATATAGTCATGCAGAGCTATTTTTTTTTGGGTTTGGATACAGAACTTTCCCCCTCCAGAACCGCGGCCCGACAAGCTTACGGTTACCTCATGAAAATCCAGCCATTGTCCGGTAACGGCAAATTGGCACTTGAAGAAGGTCTCTTTGGCAGAAAAGATCAACGCGGCGGCGCTGAGTTGTTCTGCTATGGGAAGAGTCCGTATCCATAACGCCTCAACGGGCGCCAGGACTTCGGGCCAGATATCGGGCGATACCTGCCCGACGATTTCGGCATCTACTCCCAGCGCGCGCATCCGCTCGCGTTTCGCCACAACCGCGCCGCAAAATCCCTCGGTGTGCGTGATGCTGCCGGTGAACTCCGGCGGCCATTGCGGCTGCCCGTCGCTGCACACTTCCAGCGGGATCTCGGTGCTGCCACCTTCGGCCAGCGCGCGGCGGGCGCATAGCCTGCCTGCCGCGAATTCGCCGATGCGTTTACGCCCAGAAGCACCTAGATACCTGGCCTCCTCCGGAAACAGCAACGACGGATCGCCGGGCGTCCTCAATTCGGCCGCGCAAATGCCGATCGGGAACAGCGCGGTTAGCACAGAAGAGCTACAAGCCGGATTCCGCGAGAGAACCCGGTCGGTCGGAAATGCGGACCCTATCTGGACAATCATTGCTGTGGTCCCATCTCAGATATTGGGATCGCAAGACCAATCCTGCCAACCGCGCAAGGAATGCGCTCCAGGGAAAACGCGCGAACTACCGGTAGCCATCGCCTTAGCCAGTGACCGACTCCTCCCGGGGCCTGGCGCATCCATCCAAAGCATCCGAAATTCTATTGGCCATCTGTGTAACGCTGGGATCCTGAAACATGATGAAATGATCGCCTTCCACCTCTATAACCTCGGTCCCGCCGGCTGCGTATGCACCCCAGCCCATCTTGAAATCGAGAAAGCGTCCACTGGGCTCTTCCGCACTGCGAAATAGAGTGATTTTTCCGGGATAGGAGCGCGGCACATAGCGTTCGGCCGCCTCAAGTAGATAGTTGAGCAGCCACTGGTCGTAGATTTCCGGGGAAGGAGCTCTACCCTGAACAATCCTGACCGGCGCCTCTTCCGCCGCGGTGCGTCCGAGAACTCTCAGAATTTTTTTAACGAATATCCGATTCCCCACAAATGCACCCACACTCTGCCGCCGCAAGCGCACCCTGGACCAGTCAAGCGCAATCAGCTTCCAGCGATGGGAATAATCGGCGAGCAGCCGCCGTAACGTACCGAGCCGCGCCAGGTAACCGGGCACGTAAGTATCCACCAGCACAAGCTGCGACACCTGCTGTCCGGACCGGAACAATTGCTGCGCAATTTCGAACGCCAGCGAACCGGCGACGCACCAACCCAAGAGGGCGTATGGACCCTCCCGTTGCACGCTTCGGATCAGCTGAACGTACCCAGCGGCAATTTGCTCGAAACTCGAAGGCAGAACCTCCGGCGGCAATGAGGGATCGAACAGCTGAAGCGTCGTAAATGGCCGGTCCGGGCCCAGCCGCTTGGATAGGGTGTAGTAGATGCCGGTGTTGTTGATCGCGATCAGCGGCTGCTTTGTGCCATTGGCCTGCAACCGCACAATCTGCCGGAAATCGAAGTCGCGTGCATCACTATGCTCAAGCAACTCGGCTTGCTCGGCGAGGCTGGGCGCCCGGAATAGCGTGGCCAGGCTGAAGCGCCGCCCGAATTCAGCATCTATCCGTGCCAGTAATCTAACTGCCAGGAGCGAATGACCGCCCGACTCGAAGAAATTGGCGTGCTTGTCGGCAATATTGCTGCCAAGAACCGTGCCCCAGATTTCCGCAAGGCGGCGCTCCACATCGCTCAATGGCCGCGCGCCCTCCTTGACTCCGGCGCTCACCAACACCGGCCTGGGCAGCGCCCGACGGTCCATCTTTCCGCTCTGCGTCAGCGGCATGGCATCGAGCAGAGTGATCGAGCTAGGACACATATATTCCGGCAGAGCCTGACCCAGACTGATGCGCAGGCTGCCGATCAGGGCGGCAGAGGACAGCTTGCAAGACTTCCGCATTACTACGTAGGCCCATAGCGCGCCCTCGCCGTAAGCATCGTCGCCCAGAATCACTACTGCTTCGGCAATATCGGGATGACTGATCAACACAGTCTCGACTTCCCCCGGCTCTATGCGGAAGCCACGCAGCTTGATTTGATGATCGATGCGCCCAAGAATCTGAATCCCGCCGTGTGGGTGCCAGCGGGCCAGATCGCCAGTCAGATAGATACGACCGCCACCGAAGCGGTTGGCAGCAAACCGTTCGGCGGTGAGTTGCGGCTTGTTATGGTAGCAACGTGCCACCCCGACGCCGCCGATATAAAGGGATCCTGGTACACCGACTGGGACTGGCGCTTCGTTTCCGTCCAATACATAAAACTGTGTATTGGCAATCGGGCCGCCGACGGTGACGATTCCATTGCCGCGCTCCATCTTTGCGCAGGACGACCAGATCGTGGTTTCGGTTGGTCCGTACATGTTCCAGAGATCGCCGCCGCCTTCAAGCAGACGATTGGCCAGATCGCGCGGCACGCCTTCACCGCCGATGAGCATCTTGAAACCCGGACGGGAGCGGAACCCGGCGTCGAGCAGGAGCCGCCAGCTCGCCGGCGTCGCCTGCATTACGGTGACGCCGTGGCGTTCAATCAGCCGCTTGAGGTGGATTCCGTCGGTGACGTCTTCCTCCGTAGCCAACACAATTCTGGCGCCCACCAGCAGCGGCAGGAACAGCTCCAGTGTGGCGATATCGAACGAGATCGTCGTCACTGCCAGCAAGACGTCATCATGCGCAAGACCGGGACGCAGCTCCATGGAACTCAGCAGATTGACCAGCGAGCGCTGGGTTATCTCGACGCCTTTTGGGTTTCCCGTGGAGCCGGAGGTGTAGATGACGTAGGCCAAATCATCCAGGCGTGCGGCATCGGGCTGACTGTGAAGTAGAACTTCGCCGTTTACCGCGGTGTTGTCATTCAGACGGATAATTGCGATCTGTGCAAGAGGCAGCTCCGGAACATGATCTTGATCAGTAATCAAGGCCGCGAGATCGGCATCCGCTATAATGTGTTTCAGTCGCTCCGCCGGATGTCGAGGATCTAGCGGTACGTAGGCGAGGCCTGACTTGTGTATGGCAATTAGAATCGCTACGAGATCCACGGTGCGATTTAACAATACGCCGACGCAGCGGCCTCGCTCGAATCCGTGCTGATGCAACAGTTGCGAGTAGCGGTCAGAGGCTTGATCGATCTGCTGATAGGTAACCGCTTTCTCGCCGCAGATTACGGCGATCGCATCCGGCGTCCGCCTGGCTTGGTCTCCGAATAACTGCGATACGCCCTGGTGCTCCGGAAAGCTAAGGCCGGTCCGGTTCCAGTCCTCCAGAATAGTGCGGCGCTCATCATTATCAAGAAGCGGCAGTTCGGATATCCTGCAGGCAGGGTCGTTACCCACAGCGTGGAGCAAATTACGAAAATGCCCAAGCAGCCGGGTTATGGTTTCGGATTCGAATAGATCGGTGTTGTATTCGCAAGACAGGTGCCAGCCGTCCCGCCGATTCGTCACCATTACGTTCAGCTCGTATATCGCACCCGCCGATACCGGCTCGATATCCAACATTCTCAAGCCGCCGTGGCTGGCACCAACGGTGAATGACTCCTGCACCGTGTAATTCACCGAGCATAGAGGGTTTCGGCTACGATCCCGCTTCGGCCGCAGCATTCCGATAATCTTTTCCAACGGCATATTGGGATGATCGAAGGATTCACCGACGGCTTTGTGCACTCGTCTCAAGATTTCGCTGAACGACGGGTCTCCGGACAGGTCGCTGCGTAGCACCAACGTGTTGGAAAATGGGCCGATTAAGTCCCTGACGTCACCCTGATCCCAACCGACAACCTGCGTACCAACGCTGATGTCGGTTTCTCCTGTATAGCGGTGCAGTAGAACTAGCAACGTCGCAAAAGTTGTCGTGAACAAGCTACAGCCGCACAAGCGACCGATTTCCACGATGCGATCCATCGCCTGCTTACTTTCAAAAGGGATGGATAAGATATTGCCGTTGCTGGTCAGCACTGGCGGCCTGGGCTTGTCGGACAGCAGCTCGATCTGCCCGCTATCCCGCAGCGCCCGGCGCCAGAACAATTCATCCGCCTGCTGTAATGCTTCCGCAGGCGCCGCCAGTTGCGATGCACAGAACTCGCCGTAGGATAAAGGCAGCTCGGGCAGGACCGGCAACCGACCCGCCTTGAGCGCCGCATATATTTCTGCCACCTCCCGCGCAATAATGCCGATTGACCAGCGATCGCAGACGAGTTGATGTGCCGTCAGCAATAGAACCGAGACGTCATCGCTCACATTCAGAAGCGTCGCGCGAATGAATGGGGGCGTCGACCCCAGCTGGAAAGGTACGCGGGCTTCGAGACGTGCGAGGCGTTCAGCTTCCATGCTCGCACGGGGTTCCAACAGAGAGGCCAGTTTTACTACCTTTAGTCTAAACGGTGCGTACGGCTCAACATGTTGTACCGGCTCGCCATCGACCTCGGAGAAGGAGGTACGCAGAACTTCGTGTCTGGCGACTATAAGTTGAAAAGCCCTTTCCAATTGTGCGGCGGCAACCGCGCCGTCCAGTCGCCAACGTGCCACGACATGTAACGCGGGGTTTGAGGGTTCCAGCTGATCCAGCATCCAGATGCGCTTCTGCCCGGTTGAACATGGGAACTGTCTTCTTGGTTCCGGCCGAACGGGTATTAAGCGGTCTGATAATTGTCTTGCCTCAGCCTTACCCATTGACGTTGCTTCCCCGTTGTAGCTCGATCCACCTTTACTTCCCACGTCCGCAGTCTGTGAGCTATTAACCATAACTTGCAAAGTCGCTGGAATGCATCGGCTTCACATTGATTGCCCCGGCCGACCGACCGAGATGCGGCAGACAGTCCTCAGCTTGAAGCAATGCGAAGGGTTTCTGCGTAGCCCCGGCTTCGCTGCCCGGCATGACGACCGTGCAATCCGGCTCGGTCCTGGTGGCGTCCGCAGCACATGTATCATCATTACGCAGCGCTGCCATGTGCATCACATCTCTGAGTGAATCACTGCCAGCTCCTGCTTTGTCACTGCGTGGTTACCGCTGACTCCTTGAGATGCGGAGGTAACGCCGTCAATATCAAAGACGGCGACTGACGTTATGGTCAGATGATTTTCCGGTCTGTGCGTCTGCGCACATTAGACCCGGCGTCGACGACGCAGCACGTGCTCGCGAGAACGTTGCGGCCATCAAAAGAGTGTGCGCCAGCGAACAGACGCTGCGAGCCTCGCACCTTAAAAATTCAATTCATAGTTTTCAACTCTGGGAACAAGCGATCATGCGCTATGGTGCCCACTTCGGGGATTCAGGAATGATCCAATCAATTCTGTCAGATCGACTGCGCAAGACAACTGCATCGGCTTGGATCATCAATTGGTCGTTATTGTTTGCGACGATATGCGCCAGTATCTGCAGCTTCCCATCGGTGATGGCTCAGGGTACCAGCCTGAAAATCACTTCTACTCTGGCCAGCGCCTCTCAACTGTCCGGCACGGCACTTCCAACAACGGAGCCGGGTCCTACATTGGCATTGGGTCCTGGCGACGTCGTCAATATTCAGGTGTACGGGCGCCCGGAGCTCAGCTCCACCAGCTATGTGGCCGACGACGGCACACTGCAGATGCCGTTGGCCGGAGCCGTTCAGGTCTCAGGCTTGTCCCCGGCTGAGGCCTCGCAGAGACTTGCCGACGCTCTAAAAGCTGGCAAGTTTCTGGTAAACCCTCAGGTTTCGATCATTCTGTCGCAATTTCGCAGCCAACAGGTCTCCGTTCTCGGCGACGTACGTTCACCTGCGCGCTTTCCGGTTGAAGCACGGACTACGGTATTCGACCTGCTGGCACTTGCCGGTGGCATCACCGAAAGCGGAGCCGATGTGATTTATCTTCTGCGCCCTGATAAGGCAGGCCATGTTTCGCGCTATCCAATCGATTTGAAAGGATTGACGGACAGCGGCCGGCCAATCCCGACGATCACACTCCGCGGCGGAGACACCGTGTTTGTGCCGCGCGCAGAGCAGTTCTATATATCGGGAGAGGTAGCGGCCCCCAATATGTATCGTATCGAACCGGGCATGACCGTTTTGCAGGCAATGTCCCGGGGAGGCGGCGTCACTCCTCGCGGCAGCGAGAATCGCGTCGAGATCAGGCGCCGGCTCCCCGACAATCGATATGTGACAGTCACACCGCAGTTGACCGATCCAGTGCTGCCGAATGACGTGATTCGCGTAAAAGAGCGCATATTCTGATGCCAAGATCCAACCTGCCGGTGCTTCCTATTGCCACGCCGATGGCAATGCCCATGCCGGCATCTGCCATCCCGCAGCACTACATTCATCCGGGCCTTTCGTTAAACCAGATTTGGGCAATTCTCTGGGCACACAGAAAGGCGACGATTTTCATTGCCGTGGCATTCAGCGCTCTCGTCGCCGCGTTGGTGATGATGATGCCCAAGTCATTTGAGGCAACGGCTACCCTGATGGTGGACTATGAAGTCAACGACCCTCTGGGCGGAAAGGAATTTCCGATCGGTCTGCTAGGCAGTTACATGTCCACGCAGATCGAATTAATGCGCAGCGATGAAGTTCTGATGCCCGTTGTAGATCGGCTCAAACTCACCGAGAACAAGGTTTACACACGCGGATACAGCGGAGACCCTGGCAAGCTGCGTCAGTGGGTTGGAAAATCCATCAGCAAAAAACTGCTGATTGAGCAGGGCCACTACGGAAGTCAGCTCATCTACGTCACCTACTCGGCCAGCAACCCTGTCGACGCTTCACTCATAGCCAATACCGTTGCTGATATCTACATGGAACAGCAGTATCAGCGAATGACCGGACCAGCCAGCGAACGCTCCAAGCGTTACATGGTGCAACTCGATGAGCTCAAGCAACGTGCCAGTCAGGCCCAGGACAGTCTTACCGCATTTCGCCAACGCACCGGATTACTCGACTCGGATACCAAGATCGACATCGACATGGAGCGACTGTCGACGCTGCAGCAACGTCTGATCGAAGCCCAAAATTCACGCAGCCTGGCCGAATCGCGCGCCTCCGAAAACCAGTCGGTTGCGCAACAGGTTCTTTCTTCCAGCCTCATCCAGTCATTGAAGGCTCAACTTGCCGTTCAACTGTCCAAAATGGCAGAGCTAAAGGCAACACTGGGCCCGTCTCATCCACAGATGATCGAACTGCAATCGCAAATTGCCGCCACGCGCAGTTCACTCGCGGCAGAGGTTGGCAGCTATTCCAGCGGAGCAACGTCTGACCTGAATGCCAGCAGACTGCTGGAAACCAAGCTGCAGGAAGCAGTCGATCAGCAGCACGCCAAGGTACTGGAGATTCACCGACTACAGGACGAAGGCGCCAAGTATCAGCTCGATCTTCAGTCCGCCCAGTCAGTATACAAAAGGGCACTGGACAGCTATGACCAGGTCATGTTTGTTTCGACCGGCCACTACACCAATACCAGTTTTGTCAGCCGCGCGGAGCCCCCATTGAAAGCCGCCAAACCAAAAACAGCGCTCGACCTGTTGGCCGGTGCATTGGCTGGCTTGTTTCTGGGCTTGCTGGTTCCGCTGTGCCGTGACCTGCTGAATCGGCGAGTGCGCTGCCGCGATGACCTTGAGCGCGATCACAACATACCGGTTCTGGTTGAATTCGGCGCGCCGTCGACGCCGCGGGCACTCGCATGAGTGCCGAACCAAGCAATGCATTTTTGCCAACCGGTGACTCTCTGCTGAAGAGTGCGTTAATCGAGCACTATGCGCTCTCGGAGTTGGTGGTTGCACGCATCAACGAAGCCGAGCACAGGCTCGGAGTAGGTTTCACCGATGCAGCCGTATTCCTCGGAATCGTAACCCAGGATGAAGTGGACGCTGTGCGCGCGATGAGAAACAGATTGGTCGTGATACATCACGATCGCGTCAAGCCAGACGACAGCCTGATGCTGATTCGCGATCCATTCGATCCGCATAGTGAACGAGTAAGGTCGTTACGAACAGAATTGCTTCTGCGTCGAGACGCGCCCGGTCACGCCGATGTCATAGTGGTGATGAGCCCCTGCGCCGGCGAAGGACGCTCACAACTCGCAGCCGAACTCGCCATAGCGTTCTCCCAGCTAGGCCGGCCAACCTTGCTGGTCGATGCCGATCTTCGTCACTCCCGTCAGCACCTGCTGTTTGGCGCCGACAACAAGCAGGGCCTGTCAGACGCCATTGCATTGGACATGGCGCCCTACTTGCACCCGGTGGAAGGGCTGCCTCATCTTTCACTGCTCACCGCAGGTCCCGCGCCGCAAAATCCCTTGGAACTGCTTTGCGACGGTCGCTTCGAGACAATGATCGATGACTGGCGCCGCGGCTTTGCCTATGTGGTTTTCGACACACCCCCGGTTGAGCGCTATTCGGATGCGCTGGCAGTCGCTACTTTGGTCGGCCGGGTACTGGCAGTATGTCGAGCGCAACATACGCCATACGCGGACACCCGCAACATGCTCCGCCGGCTGGCTGCCACGCAATCGAGAATCCTCGGCGCGGTCGTCAACCATTTCTGAGCTGCCATGACCAACGCAGCCATCTTCCTTATTCGAAAACCATGCCATCCATTCGCCATCCGATTTGGCGTCGCATGGTGGACATGGACTTTCCATCGCGCTGACCTTGTCGGTGACCACGCGCGGCGGACATCCGATTCATGAGAGGCCTGGCGCCAGCCTTTTTGCGGCTATCCCAACGCACCGGCGAAATCGATATGTCGCCGATACAATGGCTCGAAGATCGGCAGTATCCCTTCATTCTGACCGGAATGATTTGGACCCTTGTCGTCTTGATGATAGTGCCGGATGGCTTCGACTACGGAGCGCTTACCGGGACGGCCGCCGCCCCCGCTTCCGGTGGCGTAATTAGCCGTCTACTGTGGTTCCTGGTGTTCAGTGCCGGACTTTTCATCACCACCAAGAGAGCTGGTCTTGCTTGGTTGGTTTTGCGCTGGACAAATCCTTTTTTGCTTGCATTTGCCGCCCTGGCGCTTGCCAGCTGCCTATGGTCGATCGAGCCGGCCGTTACGATAAAACGCTTGATTCGCGTCTTCACGATTATCCTCGACTCTGTCGCGTTCGTGCTGATGGGCTGGACTTCGCTGCGCTTCCAAAGCGCTTTGCGCCCGATCCTGACCGCGATGCTAATGGGCTCCATCCTGTTCGGACTGACATTCCCGGAACTCGGCATCCATCAGGAATCATCTGCCGAACTGCTCGGCGCCTGGCGCGGACTTACCGCACACAAAAACAGCCTCGGTGCACTATCCTGCGTTACCCTGATCTTCTGGGTTCATGCCTGGCTGACCGGGCAGGCCAGGTGGTTGATAGCGCTGGCCGGCGCGGTAATTGCCGCAACCTGCCTAGTGCTGTCGCGCAGCTCGACTTCTCTGGTGACTGCGTTATTCTCGATCGTCTTCCTGTTGATGTTTTTGCGCATGCCGCAAAACCTGCGCCGCTATGCGCCGTATCTGGTGGGCGTGTTCGCAGCCTTATTGCTGATCTATTCCCTGGCTATTCTGCGGCTGGTGCCGGGGCTTGATCTCATCCTCTCGCCGATCACTGCTCTGACTGGCAAGGATCTGAGTTTTACCGGACGCAGCGATATCTGGGCAATCATCATTGATCATGTTCACCTGCACCCGCTACTGGGTACCGGCTATGGAGCCTATTGGACCGGTCCGATTGCAGGAACGCCTTCCTTCGACTTTGTGATTCTCATGTATTTCTACCCGGGATCCGCTCATAACGGCTATCTTGAGGTAGTCAATGATCTGGGCATGGTGGGCCTCGTATGCCTGATTGGCTACCTCATCACCTACGTCAGACAGGCCTTGAGCCTGCTGAAAATCGACCGCAACCAAGCGAGCTTGTATCTGTGCCTGTTTGTGCAGCAGGGCATCGTCAATCTATCCGAATCGCACTGGTTCAGTGTGATGAGCGTGAATTTCGTGATCATGACCATGGCCACAACCGCTATCGCGCGGGCACTTCTTGAGTCCCGTCTACGGAGTTACTTCGATTCTGCTCGACAACTCGACGCTACACATGTGATAGATGCAACCGCCTCCAGCGCTTCGCCGGTACCGACGACTTTCAATGGCACCGCAGGCTGAAGGCGCGATCAACCCAACCTCCCGGTCTTTGCCGGGTCTCAGGGCCATCCCGTCACTGGACGGAGTGCGCGCAATCGCAGTCTCCCTGGTTTTTTTTGCCCATAGCGGACTGGAGAACGTGGTTCCGGGCGGCCTGGGCGTCACCATTTTCTTTGTCTTGAGCGGATATCTGATCACTACATTGATGCGCGGCGAGTATACCCAGGCGGGATCGATCAATTACCCCGCCTTTTATCTGCGCCGCCTGCTGCGCTTGATGCCGCCGTTGCTGGTGGTCTCGGCCGTGGCCGGTGCATTGTCGGCGCTGTCAGTCATTGGCGGCGCATTCAGCTTGGGCGGGGTGCTTTCGGTCCTCTTCTATTTCGGCAACTACTATGTCATCGCCCACGATTTCCAGGGTCTGCCGACGGGCCTGGGCGTTGTTTGGTCACTTGCGGTAGAGGAACACTACTATATTGTCTACCCCCCACTGGCGCTTCTGCTGCTCCGCCTGGGCAACGCCAAAGTCGCGGCATTCTCGTTGTCAGCACTATGTGCTGTCATTCTCGCCTGGCGCTGTTGGCTGGCGCTGCAGGGGATATCTCCGGCTTACCTCTCCATGGCTACCGATACGCGAGTGGACGCCATTCTGATCGGTTGCATTATGGGGCTTTCCTGCAACCCTTGGCTAAGGTGTGGCGATGTTGAAAGTGGCCGCCGGCAATGGGCGATCGGCACGGCATGCTGCCTGTTGCTGACCGCTTCTCTGGTCTACCGCAACGACTTCTTCCGTATGACCCTCCGCTACACCGTGCAAAGCCTCGCCATCGCGCCGCTGATTTATCTGGCGATCGCAAGGTCCGGTCATGCTGCATTTCGCTGGCTCAACTCAAGACCCATGATTTATCTAGGCAGCATCTCCTATACCATTTATCTATCGCATCAGTTGATTCTCTATTTTGTAGAGCGTCACTGGCCCCACCTGGGGTGGGCCACAACCAGCGTCGCGACCGCGGCGTTAACCCTGGCGGTCGCTGAACCCATGCGCCGTTGGGTTGAGCAGCCCTGCGCTAAATTGCGGAGCCGTCTACACGGACATATTGCAGGCCAGCGCGCCAAAGCTCGCGACATTTCGATGGAGGCCTTGTGAGCGGCGACGGTTGCGCAACGCTCCACGACGTGGGCCCGGAAGCCGCTATTGCGGCCCTGCGCTGTCATATTGGCCCGGTTTTGCTGGACCTTGACGAAACCCTGTACTTCAGAAATTCAACGGAGGACTTCATCGATTCGGCGCGCCCAGGCACGCTCGCGTTATTGCTGTTGCGGCTTCTCGATCTGCTCACCCCCTGGCGCTGGACCGGCGGAGAAGTGACGCGCGATGTGTGGCGCGTGCGCGTGATCACGGCATTTTTTCCCTGGATCACCAGGCGGTGGCGACAAAGAGTCGGCTACCTCGCCGCAATTTACGGCAACGAGCGCCTGGTATCGGCACTGAAGCGCCGCAGCACGCCACCTATTATCGCAACCGTGGGCTTCCAGTCGATCGTTGAGCCACTGATCGCCGCCCTCGGCTTTCCGGGTGTGACCATAGTAGCGGCCAGACTTTCAACCTTTCAGGATCGTCGTGGCGGAAAACTGTCTTTGGTAATGAACGCACTGGGGGAGGATACGGTGCGCAACGGGATGGTCATCACCGATTCGACGCAGGATCTCCCGTTACTGGACGTCTGCGCACACCCGCTGCGGACTGTATGGCCCGAAGCCCACTACAAACGCGCCCTGAGCGGCGTATATCTTCCCGGGCAATATCTGACCCAGATCAAACGTCCTGGCGAGCGCTACATCGCCCGCGGCATTCTGCAAGAGGACTTTGCCTACTGGGTGCTTTGCTCTATTGCATTGGCTGCCCTGCCGCTGTTGCACTTCATTGGCCTGCTGTTTCTGCTCGTCTCGTTTTGGGCGATTTACGAATGCGGCTATGTCGACAACGACAGGGCCGCATCGCGCTACGAATCCGATCCCAAGCTTACCGCGCAGTTCACCGATGTCCGCGTGGCAACGCCGAGGTTCGAGCCCTGGCTATGGGCCATTGTCTCCGGTGCATTGGCCATCGTGCTGTTGCGCTGGCCTCAATCCGCCGCCCCGCTGGACTTCGTCAAGTGGGGAGGGGTACTGATCGGCACACATCTATGGTTCCGGTTATACAACCGCCTGGACAAGAGTACACGCGTGTGGATGTACTTCGGCTTGCAGCTAGCGCGAAGTGCGGCGTTCATGGTTCTTGTTCCAGTAAGCCTGATCGCTGCCGTAACTATCGCCGCCCACGTTCTAGCGCGATGGATTCCCTACTACGTATATCGCTTCGGCGGCACCGACTGGCCAAATGTACCACTATGCCTGACCCGCCTGATGTTCCTGTTGATATTGAGTCTGGTACTGGCCATGAGTATGGGCCTGTCGCCCTTCATGAACTACAGCGCGCTTGGCGTAATCGGCTGGACCGTGTTTAGAGCACGGCAGGACTTGAAGGCGGTTCTGCTGTCGGCCAGGCGCATTGATCGTCCCGCGCCTACTCCTCGGCCATGATCGTCACCATCTGCATTGCGACCTACTGCAGGTCCGCTTCCCTCGATGCCCTGTTGGGAGATCTGAGTTTGCAAGCGCGCTTACCTGATGAGGTGATTGTGGTGGACAACGATGCCGATGGTAGTGCATGGACGGTAGTGCAACGCTGGCAACGTTCGGGCGTGCCTTTTTCCATCCGCTACGATATCCAATCGCAAAAGAACATTGCTCTGACGCGCAATCGCACGGTCGAACTTGCCAGCGGCCAATGGATAGCCTTCATAGATGATGACGAACGCGCTCCTGAGTCATGGCTACACTTACTGATAGATGCCGCGCTTCGTTACGGCGCCGATGGCGTCCTCGGTCCGGTCGATCCGGAAGTGCCTCCGGATGCGCCGCGCTGGATTCGTCGCGGCCGCTTCTATGAATGGGCGCGCATGTCAAGCGGCACAGCCATTCCGCGGAACCAGCTGCGCTTTGGCAACGTGCTGTTGCGTGGCTCGCTGCTGCGTACGGAGACGCCACCATTCAATCCGGACTATGGCCTCACCGGCGGCGAAGACGGCGACCTTCTGGGCCGTCTGGCGCAGCAGGGTGCGCGTCTAATATGGTGCGATGAAGCCATGGTGCGGGAGCCAGTGGCGCCGGATCGCCTGTCGTTGAAATGGCTGTTGCGGCGAGCCATGCGTGGAGGGCAGGATTTTGCCCGGCATACCTTTTCGGGTCATTATGGCCCTCCCACTCAGATACTCCGCGCACTGCTATTTTTACGCGCGCTCTTTCAACTGATACTTGCAGCCGTGCTCGCCATGCTGGTCTGGCCAGCCGGCCGGCAACACGCCGCGCGCTACCTGATCAAGGGCGCCGCCAATCTCGGCAAGCTATCGGCCTTCTGGGGCTGGCGCTACCATGAATATGCAACCATTCCCGCCCAATGACGCCCGTCGACGTTCCTCTGCTGTTTCTGGCGGTGCCGGCAGTGCCAGCCTGCGCTTATCTGATGGCCCTGACGCTTTTATCTAGAGCCCCACCCGCGCCACCGCGCTCGTCCCGCCGCTTGCGGTTCGACGTGATTGTGCCGGCCCATAACGAAGAAGCGGTAATCACTCGCACTGTAGACAGTCTTGGGCGAATGGACTGGCCGATCGAACAGGTGCGAGTATGGGTTATAGCCGACAATTGCGAAGACTCCACTGCGGCTCGCGCACAGGCTGCGGGCGCCCGTGTACTCGTGCGCTACGATAAAGATCGGCGCGGAAAAGGATATGCACTGAGTTTAGCATTCACCAACAGTCACGCATTGGGCTTTGCCGACGCTGTGGTGGTGGTCGATGCGGATGCCGAGGTTTCAGCCAATCTGCTGGAGGCATTCGCCACGCGCATCGAACTTGGCGCGCATGCGGTACAAGCCTGTTACGGCATACTGAATCCGCTGGCCTCGTGGCGTACGCGCCTGATCACCATCGCCAAGGCTTCCTTCCATATCGTGCGTTCACGCGCACGCGAGCGTATGCGGTTGTCCTGTGGCATAAGAGGCAACGGCTGGTGCCTCACCACGGAAATCCTGCAGCGGGTGCCATTTCAAGCCTACTCGCTAACCGAAGATCTGGAATATGGTATCGCCCTAGGCATGTCGGGATACCGGGTTTACTACGCCGATGAGGCGCACGCCGATGCGGAGATGGCCGAGAGCGGCGCGATTGCCGGAACGCAGCGACAACGATGGGAAGACGGGCGCTTTCAACTGATCCGTACAAAAACCCTGCCGCTGCTACTTGCCGCCATACGTCGGCGCGACCTCGTCTGCCTGGATCTCGCACTCGATCTGATGGTTCTCCCCGTATCCTACGTCATGTTGAACGTAGTGGGATTATTCGTCGTCATCGCTGCCGCGTCGTTCACCGAGGAAGCCACGGCAAACTGGCTTTGGCTGGCGCTAGCCTGCGCTGCAAGCCTGCTGTTTTATGTCTTGCGCGGCTGGCAATTGAGCGGCTTGGGACGTGAGGGCCTGGTGGTTCTGTTGCGCGTGCCGTCATTCGTCGTGTGGAAACTATGGGTGATACTTAGGCGGCGCGAATCCCGGGAGTGGGTCAGCACCAAGAGGAATCGGGAATGAACGGCAAATGTTGCCCGGCCTTTTTCCTGATTCCCATCACCGCTTACGCAGGCTCCAATGGTTGGGGGACTGGACAGTGTTAGTCGAATTTCGCATATTGCTTCTCGTGGGGATGTTATCGTCCTTGACGGCTGGCGCTGCATTCAGTTCTGCTGCCGCAAGCGCATCCTCGGACGGCGATATTTCGGGTCGCAAGGTGCCGCTCTCCGTGCGAGTGCAGGGCAATCATTTTGTCAACGCTCTTGGCGACGCAATCCAGCTTCGCGGAGTGGGATACAGCGGATTCGAGTCCGTGGCAATCCAGGGATGGAATCCGGGAGATCCTTCCGGCGCGCAGTCCGGACAACCCGGCGGACCGAAATGGTCCGCCATCACCGCATGGAAAGCCAACGCAGTGCGTATTCCCCTCAACGAAGCGTCCTGGCTCGGTTATCAATGCGTTGACACCAGCGGTGTTTCACATAATCCAGATCCGGGAGGCAACTACAAATCCGCGGTGCTTGATCAGGTGAATCAGGCTACTGCAGCCGGTCTATACGTGATCATCGATTTGCACTGGACAGCTCCTGGAGATGCCTGCCCCATGCTGCAAGTGCAAATGGCCGATAGCGATCATTCCATGGCCTTTTGGACTTCCGTGGCGAATGCCTACAAGGGCCATCCAAATGTGCTGTTCGAACTCTTCAATGAGCCCTTCCTGAATTTTGACTTTACTGGCAACGCCTGGAGCTACATGATGAAGGGAACCGGCGGCTCCTTCAGCGGCTACCCCGCCACCAGCAGCAGTGGTAACTGGCAGGATGTGAAAAAGCCGTGGGGCATTGCCAGTTACCAGGCGATGCTGAATGCGGTCCGCGACACCGGCGCCGCCAATGTGGTTTTGGTTGGGACCATGCAGTATTCCCAGGACTTAAGCGGCTGGCTTGAAAACATGCCAACCGATCCGCTTAAACAGATGGCGGCCGTTTGGCATCCGTATCCCACCTTCAATTCCATCTGGGGCACCGATACTTATGCGCAGCCAAACTTTGCGCCCCATATATTCAACGACGTGCAAAATATCCTGGCCGCGAAATATCCGGTCATTGCCACCGAAACCGGAGATCGCAACGCCGCCGGCACCGTCGGCGCCCCCTTAGTTACCACTGTCACCCGCTGGGCGGATGCGCATGGCGTAAGCGTCATCGGCTGGGCCTGGAACGTTTGGGGCAATCAAGATAACGTGCTCATCAAGGATGTCAACGGCACGCCAACCGACGGTTATGGTCTGGTGTTCAGGAACTGGCTTCTGGCCCACTGAATCAGTTAAACGTCGACTTGAGAACCCGACAGGGGCATTTTAAACGGCATCGCCGCTGCCAACTCGGCAGCCGACAAGCTCTGGTGCTGTCCGCATCGCACTTCCGCGATCAGTGCAGCAATCCGGCTTCTCTGCTCCGTCGTCAGGCGGGTTTCAGATACAGCACACGAAGCGTCCGAGTCCTCTATCGGCAGCGCAATGATCTTGCGAGCCGGAAATAAAAACATGGCGGAGCGCTTTCTAATATGAAGCACGATGCTACGGACAAGATCACCGAAGATTCGTCGCCAGAACAGAGGACTGCTCGTGCGATAAATCTGGGTACTTTGCGTCTCCGTGGCCTCCGCCAGCCAGCGATTCTTGAAGTGGTCGAAGCCCGCGAGCAGGTTGAAGAACCGGTATTGACCGACTATTGCTTCGCGCACGCCCAGAAACAGTATCGCTGAGCCAGGGGACACCAGCTTATGCCGGTCGTCGAATACGACCTGCAAGGCATAAAGAGTGTCACCGTAGATGCCGTTGATAAGCCCAGCGATCGGCAAGCCGTCTAGCAGCAAGAGCGCAATGGAAATTCGCATCGGTTGCCCAGCGGCAAGCAGGCTTTTGAAGTACTCAATCCGTACGGAATTCCTGCCAATGGTCAATGCGGCCAACGCCTTCCAGCTGTAGGTCTCGATCCCAAGGTAGAGTTCAAGCAGGGCTGGAGTAACCGCGGGATCTGATGACCCAATGAATTCCAGGCTCCCCGCAACGTGCAGATTTCTCATCTGGCGGCTGAAGTTGGAACGGGCTTTCTTTGGGATTTCCTTGACATACTCCTGAAGGGACTTCCAGCGAATCTGGATTGTCCAGTTGCTCCAACCCGGCCAATGGCGAATCCGGTAGCCCTTTGGAGCGGTTTGAAAAGGGATCTGGAACAGCAACGACTCATAAGTTTGCTGCTGAAACTCGAGCAAGCCCCATTTCATGTCGCTGCCGAACAAATAGCCATGGAAGGCGTTGGCAACCGGCAGGGCAAGATCTGTCCTTGCTACCAGATGCGGCAGATCGATATCATGAACCGCAAAAAAATCCACCTTGGTGACGCGCAGACCGAACACCCTAAATCGGGTGAGCTTGAGCGGGAGGTAACCCACCAGGCAACCATCGTCAAATGCGGCGAGAAAGCACAGACGGAAGCCCTTCGATTCCGATAGCAACTGATCATGCCGGAGATAACTTTCGTAGAATTCCAGCGTTGAAAATGGATCAGCATTTACGGACGCCAGATTGAGTGCATTGATCTCCCCGCGCAGCGGCGCAAGCTCCTCGAAGTTCTGGAAGCAGCGAACCTCGATCACTTTATTGTTCAGGGCGCGGCGCCATTGATCGCGACCACACCACCTGGCGCATCTGGATCTACACGAAATGCCGGAACGTGCCGTTTCAATTGCAAGGGGTCCAGCCCCGCCTTCCTCGCGACCAAGTGTACTGCGGTTTTTAACAAGGCCGAAACACCCTTCTCCCGGACAGAGAGATTATGGAATCCCAGACGCGTGCGAAGGTATCGGTTAGCCCGATACAAACGCGCATGAGAGCGACTGCTGCGAGTGACATACTCGGTGGAAAGAGAGACATTCACGCTTCCGAGATTCGTAACTCGATGTGGCGCGTTGCACGGCCATGACAACCACTGTCCAGGTTGCATCTCGTAGACTACGGCAGCCTGATCATAGGATGGATCGAATGGCAGGTACTCGTGCCGCACACCGGCGTATATATCTTCCAGATGGCTCCTCTTGATGTAGCGCTCGTTTCGTTCCGGATAGATCCATATCCGCTTCTGACCACGAAGGTGCCAAAGCACGGAAGGCGACGCATCGGCGTGATAGTAAACAAGCACATGCGGCGATGAGATCAGCAAAGTACCCTCGGTCGAAATCGGGCTGAACCCTGGAATCTGCGCCCGAAGCTGCGCAAAAAGATCGTCGATAAGCTCTCTGTATCGCCGATCCGCGCGATGAACTTGAGTGATGTTCAACCACAAACGTCCGTTCTTCACCGCTTTTAACAGAGATGCTCCGCTGACTCCGTCGTGCAGCGCCAGCCGGTTCTGATCGGTCTGGCTGTCGTCCGTTCCCATGGTCAACGCATATAGGTGCTCCCTGGGATAACTGTCGAGCAGTTCGATCAGAGCGTCATCGGTGAACAGTTCGTGCTGATGCAGATTGTGCCGTGAAAGGAGTGGCAGAGCGCCAAACTCGCTTCGAAATGAACCCGGCAGTTCAACGACAGGTATCACCACGGCTGACTCTCCGATAAAAATGTATCGTGCTCATCTCAAAAGACCTCAACGTCTCGCTTCGACCAGCAGCTTGGCAGTTGCAATGAAACGCGCTTCCATCATCGTAATGGAGAAATCAGGCATGTCGAGGATTGAACCATGACCTGCTTATAGGCATAACGCTGACTGCTTTCACATGCCATGTAAGTATTTCTTCCTGCGGAAGACAGGTCTCAACGAGGGGCACTTCAGAGATAGCGAAGCCCGATGTAATTCCAAGGATGGGCCACCCAATAGAATGCGTATGTTCGGCAGACCACATACGGACAACGATGCACCTCAGCATGAGGTGCATCACTACTACGTTCATTGCCTACGCGATGAATAGCTGTCGAACAAGAAGCTTGATGTGATGGCAGACTTACACCATGGCTTGATTCGATCAATCAATTCAATAGCAATAATGTCGGCAGTATGTCTTGCTATGTACTGAATCGCACGGAACGCAGGCGATATTGGTATGTATATTGCTGATCTGGTTGATAGGTCCTTTGCGATTACTGCAACGTGCCGTCACGCCACATTAATTGAGGTTTCGGCAAACGTGGTCCCTCGTACTTCCCAGAAAAATAGTCTCCTAGCCGTCCTACCGGAGGCGGAATACGATCGGCTTACTCCTCATCTGGAACTGGTGCCAATGATTCTCGGCACTGTACTACACGAGTCCGGTGTCGCCTTGCAGCATGCGTATTTTCCTGTCAGCTGCATAATATCCATGCTATATGTGATGGAAAACGGCGCTTCGGCGGAGATTGCTATTGTTGGAAATGAAGGTGTGCTTGGGGTCTCCCTGTTCATGGGGGGAGAAACGACTCCGAGCCGGGCAGTGGTGCAGAGTGCTGGCTACGCCCTTCGGTTAAAAAAGCACCTGTTTAAGCAGGAGATTAACCAGAAAGGTGCGGTCTTGCAGAATCTGCTGCTTAGATATACGCAGTCCCTGCTCACGCAGATGGCGCAAACCGCAGCCTGCAATAGGTACCACTCCGTAGATCAGCAGTTGTGTCGCTGGCTATTGCTAAGTCTGGATAGGCTGTCTGACAACACCCTGATCATGACGCATGAATTGATCGCAAACATGCTCGGGGTGCGCCGCGAAGGTGTCACTGAAGCTGCCGTCAAGCTACAGGACGCGGGGTTGATCACCTACAAGCGCGGGAAGATAACCGTACTTGACCGGCCTCGACTAGAACTGAGAGTCTGCGAATGCTATGCCGTAGTCAAAGCTGAATCTGATCGCCTTCTGCATTATGTCTGAGCTGGCTGGGCATAACCGTATAAGACGCGGTTTTACTATGCGCACTACCATGCACAGTCCAAGTTTTTGCCGGCATTCGTTTCACGCGGCAGCCTCGCACCTCGGTAAAAGGACTTGTCACCCAACCTTCGCGAGCTGACTCCCGGTCCGCAGTCGCCTTCGGAATATGCGCGATCACGTCTTTGACGGCCTGCCTGCCGCAACGAACTACAAATCGTATCAGCACCTGCATAGGGGTTCCCTTCGCGCGATCAACATCGTTATCGGAGGAAGCCACAACTATCAGAAATTGGCACCCTTCACGATCCAACTGGCGCTGCTTTTGGTGGACGTATCCAGCGCTCTCGTACGGCCCCATCACTCCGTCCGTTTTCAGCTTCCTTGTGATAGCAGGCTATTCGGAGGCAGCATCTCCTACCTGTTCGATTGTGATTTCTTCAAACTCCGTAAAACAATATCGCTCTGAGTTCGGCACCGTACTGTGTTCGTTACTTTCAATGTGCAGACTGCATCTCTGATGTTCGCAGCCTAAAGCATCTACCAGCTCGTCCATCAGGAGTGTATCCATATTAACTTAGCCTATTCGAGGAGCAATCATGTCAAATACAAATACAGCAGCAAGCACGGCACACAAAGATGCAGCAGCCGAACACAAAGTATGTGCGGACCACCACATGAAGGCAGCGGCATCTCTCGACAACCACAAAGCCGACGATGCCAAGGCCAGTTCAAAAGACGCAATGAAGCATTGCGACACTGCGAGCAAGCACTCAGCCGCTGCGTGTGCCGATTCAGCCAAGTAGGACCATTCAGACAAGGCATTGTCTGTGATGTCTTGGTGAGCTTCGGGACTTAGCCCGCAAGGTGAAAGAGACCAGTCATCCCCATGACTGGTCTTTTCTGGTGTGGACTACGAAGTTGCCAAATTGACTTTCCAAACTGGGGGGACACCTTCGATAGGTGTTTATCGCTATTGCACTCCCCAAGACCCCCCGCCGAAAGAATCGGTGAGTGGGTCTGAGGTTGCAACATAGAGAAGCACCCGTTTCCTACGCGGGTGTGCATGAGATCGAAATGCCAGCCAGATACACCCCTGGCCATGCTTGGAGATAGAGCCAGCGCCTCGCCCAGGGTTAGGCCCAGGGAGCGCTCCACGCCACCAAGCTGGTCAGCCGCATGGAGTGTCTGCAGTCGGCGTAGCCGCCGTTCAGCCGCTTCGCGGCTGGGGTGGGTTTCGGAATGGAGCTTGTCTACCAGCAGAAACCGTAGTTCGAAGCTCGCCGGTCCGCGTTGACGGATGGACCCCATACGTTTGCGACCCATATTTCTCTCCCAAGGCTCAAGGAGAGGTACCTGCGCTGCGGATGAACCCCGGGTCTGTCCATAAATCGGGACGATAAATGGACGGAAATCATCTCCGACTTTGCGCAAGAAAACGCAGGTCGCCGAAAATACCTTCGGCAACAAGGACTTAGATTAAAGGGATGGTGGCCGGGGACGGAATCGAACCGCCGACACGGGGATTTTCAGTCCCCTGCTCTACCGACTGATCTACCCGGCCGCAATGCGGAGCGCGCAATTAGACGCGAGAGGGCGCGCGCCGTCAAGGCTTGGGCGGCGGCGGTACGTAATGGGTGGTGGCGAGTT